>Ga0209737_10002756_pt1 | contig 12267 bp, 8 predicted proteins | sample TergutCu122P3_FD_187284 | JGI IMG/M metagenome (GOLD analysis project Ga0209737, IMG submission 187284) | Cubitermes ugandensis P3 segment gut microbial communities from Kakamega Forest, Kenya - Cu122 P3 (SPAdes) (version 2) | ecosystem: Host-associated > Arthropoda: Insects > Digestive system >... | reverse complement strand
TTAACATTGATCAAGTCAATATGTTCAGCTCTTGGGACATGATCTTCTGTTTTGGGAGTGGATTTTGGTGAATCCGCTCCCACACTGTTTTGATAGCGGCGTCAGTCCTCACACACCTCGGGTGTCCTGGCTGAGCCCTATCTTCAACCCTCCAGAGTTCCTTGTAACATTTATTTGCCCAATAGACGATAATTCACAAACTTTTCAATGGTTTTAAGAGTTCAAAAATTTGAGAATAGGATTTTCTGCAATAGTGAAGGGCAATCACAGCCACATGGTTTTCCTTGACACCCTCATCCATGTTGATGCTGCAACAAATGCGAGCAAACTGCTTTGGCACAAGTACCTGTAGGGACAATAGTATACAAATAGCCATCCTTTCAACCCATGTGCCTCATCGTCTCCAGCTGTGGACTACATGAAACTTGTAACAGAACTGATGGCAGGACTACTATGACCAGTTTCTTAAAATTGTGTCACAATGGGAAAAATGCATCAAAGGGCTTTGGGATTGTGTTGACCCTTCTGTGGAATAAGTGAGTTACATTAAAACTGTGATGAACTGTCATTTAATTTTTATCACCTAGAGACCTTATATTTTGTACATGTCTCTTAGTGAGCTGTGATGATGGAGACAGAACAAGTCTCCGAAATCTTGGCTTTTGGCTGAGTATCAGTGCAGCTCTCTTCTGCAGGAGGAATATAAAGTGTTTATTGACTTCAGGAATTTAAATCTTGAGATTGTGTATTAGCAACAGGAATATTTATTTGAGTTCACATGTTCATATATTTAGGATAAAGCAAAATATTCTGTTGATGATGTGCATTTTCAGAATAATATACTGTGTCTTTGAAGCCAAACCTGTGCTCTATATTTTAACTTTCGGTTGTGTTGGTTTGTTACTGTTCAGTACATCCTACTGTACAAATTATAAGTTTTCTCATTTACAGCTGCCAACTTGATAAAATAATACATAGTTGGCACCCCTTGTTCTGCATGTGTTTTACTGTCCGTTGACTTAAATTGTACAGTCTACTGGACTCGGATAATGAGAGGAATAGGTGATGTATAACACCACACAGAACAGTCTGTTGAAGCACAAGCAATCTGTAGGAATTTGCTACTCTTCTCAGCAGGCGTGTACCCAGAGCAGGTGTGTGTGTGGGGGGGGGGGGATGCTGTCAGGCTGTAACCTGTCTCCTCTCAAATCAAAATAAAATCACCAGTTTTGTAGGCACAGTGATATCAAACTTTTATGTAGTTTACCCTCCAGCCAAAATAATCCACTGATATTGAGGGATGACTAGTGCACTGGAATTTTGAAAAATAAAAGAAGAAACTTAAGAAGTCTTAGATGAATTAAAAAAAAACCAAGAAGTTAGTCATTGTACTAGGAATATGAGTGAGTCACAGAACGTGTAGTTTTATTTGTGTGTATGTGAACGCAGTTGCAGACAGAGTTACGTTACAGTTACATTTATGACATGATTTTATAACAGAGTTTTTAAAATCAAGCATTAATTATAAATATGTGTATGGCCTCACGGTCATGCCCTCCCCCAATTGAAGAATTATTGGTGTGCATCAGCATGTAGTGAATTTGTTTTTGTGTGTAAGAAAGAATTGCATTTTGTTTGGGTGAAGTTGGTATAATCACTTTTGGCCTTATGAGTGTAACATAGTTTTGTCTTTACTGTTTTATTACTTCTAACTGTCCTATGCTCAAATTGTATGAAGCTTCAGATATCAAAAACTATCATGCAGGAAATGATTGGGAAGCCACACATGTATTCTGAATATCATGTATTTAGCATGCTGCACATAGGAATACAGACATGAAGATGGTACCTGCCCATGTTACATGTCCTTTGTGTACTAAGTTTAGAAAATTTTTTTAATATACGATACAAGGGGCACCAGAATCTGTTTACATGTGATCATTGCGACGCTTAAAACGAAGAAATGCCACAATAAATTAGACATTCATGAAGGTGCTGAAATCTGTTAGTAACATTTGATTTGTTTGGATTCTTGTTTGGTTATGTTATTAATCAGTTGTTGTATTTGTGACGTTATATACATAATAAAGTCTGTGTGGCATGAAGTGGACACCTAGACACAAAAGGGTGGTGTTAGAAATAGATTCTGATGCCCTAAACTCAGTTTTTGTGAGTAGTTGCATTTATGATTGAATCAGAGAAGTGACTGACAGCTGGAATGTGTTGGGACAGTACATGTTGCAAGTTAATGTTGTGTTTAATTTCACTGTATCCTACACTGAATTGCATTGTAGTGTGCTGATTGTTACTGACATGTGACATTTGATGTTGAGGATTTGGGTCTTAGGGGTTTTTATGCTGAGTAGCAGGGATATTGATTCCTGACATTTGGAAGGAACACATTGCCTTCATCTTCAAGGGTTGCCGAGTGCTCTTCACCCAGGTGAGTTATTTCTTGTGACTTGTGGGATTCATCTGCCTTCTTTTGGCCAATTTCATTTCCCTATCAAGATTTATTTACTGTAAGGCACTTGCACATTGCCTTCATTGCCTCATTTTTGCACAGCGCACACCAACTGTGATACTGATATGAGGGGAAGGGTTTGTACACTGACTTACCCTCAGTAGATGTTAGGTCTTTGAGGACTCCTGGACCCTTGAAGATGAAGGTGTTGCATTCTTTCAAAACATTTGGAATCAATAACTCCTCTCTTCAGTTTATCAACTCAGAAAACCTGAATCTTGTGAATGAAATCTTTAATATTGTTGCAGCTGGAGATGGTAATTATGTTGTGTGTCAAAGCCCTACTCACTAGGAAACTGTTGGAACCAAACTTTATCAAAAGTACCTAAATTCAATAACTTAAGAAGTTCTGTCAAGACAGGTATGTTTACACTGCAGTATTTAACTTGTCCAAGCAGCAGTATGCATTCACCAGTGCTGCTTTCTAGAAGAATACATCTTTGGCAAAGGTGGACAGCGCAGTACTGATGGAGCATTTTGTCTACTGCCATAGTTGTATGCTTGCATTCATGACAACTGCCTGCCTTGCCTGTTAAGACTTGTAATGTACATACAAGAGAGCAAGCCCTATTCTCTTACATATACAGATTTTGTTGCTCTTGGAATAGCTTTTGTCAAGGAATGGGCCTTTTGGGAGGAAATTCAATGAGAAAATAGTTAAAGAAATGTAAGCTTTTATACAAAGTATGCTGGCTATGGGAATTTCATTGTCTTTGTTTGTTCTCCATAATGTTCAATCTTGTAATTGTACAGTAATAAGAACGTCTTCATTACAGAGACAATATTGCCTTTGCCAGATGTTCAGGTATTGAAGATTGTTTTTAAATTAATGGTTATTTTTACCAACTTTGCAAACTGTGGCAACTCAGAATTTCTGTATCTGATAGTACCAGGGTGCTGCTCAGTTACAGTGGCTGTGTAGTTCCTTACCGATGTATGTCTTATTGCTATCATCCAGTGGAGTCTGCCTTATGGTTTCTCACACCCCATAAATGAATTCCATCATTTCCCTAGTCAGGCAAACAATGGGAATGTATAGAAGGCCATTAGTGGGGCTATTTTCAACATTTAAATCAGATTAAGAAATATAAAATAACATTTGTCTAACAGGAAGGTAATTAGGGGATTCTTAAGATTTTCTGTGGTGTGATTCTGTGTCACCTGATTGGGGGTTTCTAAGATTTTGAATCAACATGGTGGGAGTTCCTCTGACATATCAGGAGCCACTAACCAGCAACACAGTGTCACGTCCCAGAAGACCTGATTCTGAACTTCTCTACTGTACCAACCTCAAATCTCACACAAGATTTATTTTCAGTTTTTCTTCTTCAACTTCCATCCAAGGCTGCTGAACTTGTTTGACTCTTTCATTTGGCAGTGTGTCTCAAATCTTTACATGGTATTTAGTAGAATTGTACTTGACTATTTTAAACATTCAGAGGACATTTATTCCATATCTTCTAGCCCCTTTGATGATGGTATCTGTACTGTTTAATTTATTAGCTGTATGATTGCTTTTGCTTCTCATTTCACTGTGGAGAACCAGGGAGTTCCATTTTGTTTTGTTTTTACCCCAAATTAATTATGTCCTGTTGTGAAATTTGAGATGATCCACATTGTGTTCTGTCAGTTTACATCTGTATCCAAACTTCTGAGCTTTAAGGCACTTGAACTTTGCTCTCACTGCATTGATCAGGGATTGCAGTGAAGATATTCGCTGACAGACCTACCCTTCTAGATGTCATTTCTCAGGATTTATCAAGTTCTGTATGTTAGGTGGCTTCTAATTCTCAGCTGAAGTCATTAGCAGTCTTAGTCCCCACACTATCAGGGATACAGAATATTCAACCTGACATAAAGTGGCAAGTATTTACTGTGCATCCTCTGTGATTTAACCTATTGTGTGCAAGTGTCATGCATTACTTATGACAGATAATGATAATACATTTTTCACAATAATATTTGTTGCCTATAATAGCTACCAGTTGTCCCATGCAGCCATTCTTTATTGTGTAGCTGGCTTGTGGCGGCTGTTTGATGTAAGTGTGTAGTTTCTCTGTGTTCCTCATGTTGGATTGCGAGGTGCTCATAGTGTAGGTATAACAGACTACTCCGCATGCAGCAGTGGGCCGTTAAATATTCACACAAGTGGCTCAGCATTAACAGGTATTTAATTGTTCCTGCTATAAGACTAACCAAGCAAACAGGACACTGAAGGCTACTGCAGTGGCTGATCTTCTTTCCTGTTGGTCTCTCAAAAGCTTTCTTTTTATGTGAAATTAGCATTTCATGCCTTGGAGTCATATTATAAAAATTGGATTTGGTTACATTTTTGGTGGCCAAGAATATAGATGCCTATACACATATCAGCAGGATTTGCTGCAAGATTAGGAGTGTATGAACTTTACTGATAAGATAGTCAGTTTTAAAAGATAGAAATATATTCTACACAAAGGATAATCTTTGATTAGTTGTGAATATGGTGCTAGTCAGTCATCAGATTTTGCACATGGATAGCTAGTCAATGTGGCAAGCATAGAATCTATAAAAAATTGTGCTGAGGGCATAGAAAAAGTTCCAGGATTGCAACCCTCCACCTCTCATTCAAGGTGTTACACTTTCCTCTCAAGCATACATACCTCACATTCCCTTTATATTAATTTTTGTGGTGGTAATATTTGTTAGCAGCAATTTGATAGACATGAACTCCACCTGAAAATATTTTGGTGGACTGAAGCACAGTTGTTTCCAGGAATTCAAATGATTGGTCTTTGCTCATCCAGGCAGTTGCATGGCAAAGGTGTGTAGCTGGTTACCAGTGTTTTGGGACTGGTATGTTTTTTGGAAACATCACTATCCAACTACCTGCCCAGGCCATGCAACATCCCTGACAAATAAAGACCTCACTGCAGTGTAGCGTAATCCTGAAATCTTGAAAATATTGTTGAGATACTTAAAAAGAAAACTGGAGATGTGTGAGGTGTTAAAGTGAAAAGCATGCGAAATTGCCAGCTCACACAATGTCACGTGGCAACTGTTTAAGACCAGTGCAGGTTTGTGAGTATATGACACTGAGAAACAGCTGCCTTCATTGCTGAACAACTTTGCTCTGCCAGAAATTGCTAGCTGACTTCCAGCAGAAAGTTGCTGCTTGTCAGTGGCAAGTTGGGCTTTTTTTTTAAAAAAAATACATCCTGAGGCAAATATAAAATGCCTATACAACCCCACTGTACTTCAGTTTGCTATCAAACCATACCGTGCATGATCTCAGGGCAAAATCTGTGGTGATGAAAACACAAGGCACAAGGAACTAGCAATGGGTATATTTTTTGACTGCTTATGGTGGTAATGTGTTGAATTTAGTGACATGAAAATAGATCTTGCTCATTAAAATGTGTTGCTGCAAATTTTATATTGCGAGAAATTGTTTCTTTAGGTTCAGATTTTACTAAATTGCATTCTGTTTTCAGTTAAATGTAATTCTGCTGCTCCAGTTTTCCATCATCTTTGTCTTGTTCCATTAGGGCAAGTAGAGCTTATTTATTCTTTTCCTTGGAAACTGCCATCAGTGTGTGAGATTTGAGGTTCTTACAGTGGTGTGAATCAGGCTTATGGCATTATGGTTCATAACTCCACCTAGTACACATGATTAATAGCAACCTGCTGCATCCATTTTCCACCCTTGAACTGGAAGTAGCAGGGTACTCTGAATATTGATACCTCTCTACCAAACTGCACAGTGTCACATGCCAGGAGACCATAATTTTAAGAACTTTCTAATCTATCATACATAAAAATATGTAATGTTGGGGAAATATAGATTTTATGAAAACGTTGCAGAAACAAACATAAAACATTGGTATAAAATTTGTATAATTAATTGTTTGGGCAGTTTTTGCTAACTCCACTGGCAGGTTAAATATGATGACATTTTTAACATTCACATGAGAGTGATTTTAAATTTCAGTATGTTTCCAGCTTTTGCTGTCCTGTGTTTACTGATTCAGAACTGACAGGCATGTAATGGCACAATTTTTTTTAAAAATTTGCAGCTGTCTTCCTTTTTGTACTTCAGATGTCCTTACGAACATTTTCAGTTTGTCAGTATTACATCCTGGTTCAAAATTTATGTTCTGTTACGTTCCATTACTGAAAGGAAATTCAGATATTGGTGATTGGATTGTGTATGAAGAATTCCTAATTTTCTTTAATTATCACTAATGATTAAATAAGATTTGAGATTTGTCAGTTCACATTAGACTGTATGTGCACTTTGATATATTTTGTTTTATGTTGAGCTAATTGCAGGATGATTATAAAGTTGCAAGAAACATCAGATTTGTTGATGAATGAATACCTGAAACATAACAAGAGCAAGGCATATAAGGTATTTGCCTCCAGCACATGAACTGAGGGGTGTCAAAAATGCACCCAAATATTCTTCTACGATCCCAATAAATATTATTATTATTATTATTATTATTATTATTATTATTGTTTCTTGTTGTTTGTGTATTTACTTTTTTCCCAAATAAATACTATGAAAATGGGAGGGGGGCACAATTTTATATTCTTCCTGCAGGTACAAAATTAGCTAGTTAAAACTCTGATAAATTCTTTGGCACTTTTCCAGAGGAGTGTGAAAATATTGTACTTCCATCTTACAGAATGTATGAAATATCTGATAACTACTACTACTACCTGTAATTTTTGTTTTGATTGGGTAAAAATCGGGCATCTCTACAAAGACAAAAATTTGCAACTGCTTTCACACACCCACATATAAGTTTGTAAAATGCTCAATCATATGGAATTATGCACCTTAAAACGTTTGTGTCAAGTTATTTATCTTTTGTATGCAGTGTTTTCATTTTATGCTGAGTTTATTTAAATTGCTATTTAAGCTAATTTAAGTAGCATTGAGATTTGATGTGAATTTCTTGGAAGCTGTGTTGTATCCAAATCTGACACAAGGTTTGTGACACACACAGATTGCACAAAAGCCATTCTATGTGTTGAGTGCTCATCAGTCTAGTAGTGCCTCCATACTCTCAAGGAATTCCATTAAGTAATTTAGGCTATTGAATATCTTTTTTGGAGTATGCATGAAAGCATGAATTTGGTGATCTCTAGACTTTGTTTGAAACTGTTAAACGGATAGTGTTCAGATGCACTTCCATATGTGAGATAATGAATTCAGCTTCATCAGTAGCATGTTTGTCAGGTTTTAGCCACTCTGGCTGAATCTCAGTCTACAGGCTTCAGTTGTACCAGTGTTACAGATGCCTGTAAGCTGAGGTTCCAGATGTTATGATGCTCTTATTCTCATCCTGCAGAGCCACATGCAAACAAGTGTATTTCATTTGATGTTAATAATGTTAATTTTGAAGGAGGAGTTTTGTTTTCAGAGTTGTATACTTCCTCAGGATTAATTCCTTTGTTGTTCTGTGTGTTTGTGGGAACTCTATGAATGTCAGTTATTTAATTTAGATTTGAGCAGTAGATCTTGTACTGTAATTCTTGTCACATTTGTGAAGGACCATATCTGAATGTGAAATGCCATTGATATAAAGACTGAATCTGAGGACAAGTAGAAAAATATTGTACATAGGATTACTAAGCTTGGTGCGTCATCTGATTCTCCAGAAAGATGATTTGACAAGTCCAAAAGCTGAATAGTCCTAAATGTTAAATTCCATCATCAGAAACCTGAGAAACCTTTTCTTTTCAGAAAAGACACTGAAGCACACATACTGTGATGCATCTTATTTGCATTGCCTGTTGATCAAAGTCAAAATATTCCTTCTTCCTTTTCTGTAGGATTGATGTTTTAGGTTTGGAGTGAAAGAGTTTGGATGGGTTGTTAAGACACAAATTACTATTAATTGAATTACATTATCTCTGCCATGTGTATATTTAAAATTGTCACTTTCTATCTAAACAATATGCAACAGTATTTGGAAATGTGAAGCAAGGAGAAGTCTTCAGTTTTTCATCTCCTTGGTTGTTAAAGGAGCCTTCCAGAAGGCGTTGGTGGCTTTGGAAAAGTTAGTATTGCATATCAGCTGTAAGTGGACCATAATGGTTTGTAGTTAGGGTGTATGATGAGTGAGTGACTATGTACATATGTATAAATGATTTTTTTTCAACAAATCATGTTTCTTAATTTCTTCTGTCTCTATTATTCATATTTGGAATCATTCAAAATGTGCATTGTTGCCACATTTATAACTGCAGGACTTGTGAGTGTTTTTTCTTAAGTAGCATATATTCTATTTTTACTAGCAGAGTTTATTTTTTTTTTTTGTTTGGGTGTGCAACATGTTGTGTTTGAGATATTGTTCCTGAGCATTTACACAGATCATCAAACTTGTGTGCGATAGCTGGAACAGGGGGATATGAATATAATCATTCCATAAATATTATCACTATGCTTGTGTACCTTCTCCCCCTTAGGAACTGACTGATCATGTCATGTGTACACGTCATGTGCTATTAATGTGTGCGGTGATGATGCTGGGTGGCATGGAACAGTGTGCGCCAAGTATGGCTTCCATACCAGTTGCAGGTCTCTATCACCGTCTTCCTTGCTTGGCAGTGAGAAGGTCCTGACATGAATCCTTGTAACCAGCACATTTTGCCATAGAACTTCAGGTTGCAGTATTTAAACTTGTATTTATTTACAATTTTGTATTGTCAGAGATGTAGTGACCATGTCCTTATTGTAGATATGCACAAGTATGTGAGTGATAATATATAGAGTTACATAGATGTTACACCGTGTTTTGTACACAAAACCCCAACATGTATGTTTTTTGGTAGCATAATATGCCATATACAACAAAATTCTGTTAATCTGACATCTTATAATTTGGAAATCTGATAATCTGGCACTCAAGAGAGTAGTCCTAACACCAGATGTTTTTATTTTTACCAAGAAATGCTTTATCAGTGAGACAGGCAGATCTCAAGGACATGTTCTAAAGTCCACAAAGAGTTCCCTTACATCAACTGTTGTGATATCTCCAGACCCTTGTCTCCTACTCCATCAAATTCTTCAGCTATGAAGACTGCAGAAAACAGAAGAAGACCCTGATGACCCTGAACCAGTGGGTGGAGATACCCAAATTGAGTACCTTGATCAGTTGTGCAGCTCAAGTATAGGGCAGTAACAAAAAATTACCTGTCAGAATTAGGTCAGTATAGGTACTGTCAGATAATATGGAATATCTGGTAATTCAGCAAGTGCCTTGTCCCATGCAAGTCAGATTATTGGAATTTTGCTGTATTTACATTTCACTGCAGGTGGTGTTGAGAGCTGGGTGCCACAAGTATGGTTTCTGTTGCAAGCAGTCTGGTCAACAACCCACTCTCCCCCCCTCCAGCCCCCAAATTCCTTTTCTGAGTGACATGTTTGCGCCTTTTTCCACATGTGAACCTGAGAATGCTATTCCAGTATACTGTGATTTTGTGACTTGTGCCCAGGCACTGTAACAGTGTATTATTCATGTTGTAGGGCATATCTTCTATTAAAAGTGTCTTGGTTTACCATGCACGATAGTACATATTTTTACATGTTTTGCATTTGTATTCTTGTCAGCTTTTTATTAATTCAAAAAACAACAAATGTGAAACATGTGACATTGTTTTGTTTGAATGTATGTTACTAAACACAAAACTGGTATTTCCTGACCTTGACTGAAAGATGGCTGGATGAATTTTTCCATCCATCCTGAATGGGTTATTTAGCTTGAAAATGATTCTGAAGCACTCATACTTCTTTTGCTACATCTGATAAAACAGCCAACTGCATGGAGCAGAGTCCTTCTTGATACCCGAGTTAGAAACTTTACACCTTTTTTGGAACCTAAAACTCCATTACTGTGTTTCTGACAGCTTGCATATGGACTGTATCATGAGCCAGAGTAGCCCAATCCACATCCTCCTACAGTGTGTCTTAGGATCCATTTAATATCTTCCTAGAAATACACGGGTCTTCCAAGGTTTTTGGACCCACGTAGTGGACATTTTTGTCCTGTCACATATATAATATGCCTTGCCTGTTGTTTGACACGGATATGAACTTTTGTGTCTTTTATTAAGGGAAGGACAGAAGGACATAGTCTGAGAGTGTTTGAGAACATGGTAGTGAGAGCAACATTTTGTGCTTAAGAGGGAGGCAGTAACAGGAGACAAGAAAACTGTATAATGAGCAGTTCACTGAGATTATTCAGGTGATAAAATCAAGGAGGGTGAGATGACAGCGGCATGTGGCATTCAGGCAGTGGGGGAAGAGAAATGTATGCAGCGTTTTTGTTGGCGAACCTGAAGGAAAGAGACGACTTGGGAGACCTAGGCATAAATGGGAGGATCATATCAAAATCAATCACAAAGGATGGGAGGGCGTGTCGCCTAGGCTAATTTTGGCTCAGGAATGCTAATGAACCTTCAGGACCCTTAAAATGTGGGAATTTCTTCTGTAGCTGAGGTCTTATTAACTTCTGAAGATAGAATCTATTCTATGAAGTTAGTTATGATTTCCAGTGGTGTTTTCTGTGACTTCCTACCTTATCATGTTTTATGTTTATTGACTGCAGATACATATCTGTTTAGGCAGTGGTCACTACAGTACAGACAGTAGGCTGCATACAGGTCAGATTATGTTTCCTTAAAGTTAATTAAATGTTCGCAGTATTTGTAAGGGATAAAAATTAAAATTGCACATCTTATTAACACCTTATATTGCACTGACACATAACGTGATAAAGGCAATTCCCATGCAGCATTTCACTGGTTGTGAGTTTTATCAGTCTTCTGCAGCAGAATAATTGAGGTCCCCATTCTTCTGGGATGTGGATGAGCCTAGCATGTTGTCTTTCAGTGTGGGACACCAATTACCCATTGATGTGACACCACAACCCAGAAGAATACATCCCTCATATTAGTGGATGATGGTGTTGTGTGTACATGAACATAATCTGTATATTGATAGAAATTGGATCGAAAAAAGTTCAGTTGGTGGCAGTTAACAGTCTCTCCATTCAACACATTGATTTTCGTCTATATGTTTGTGATAGGTCATGTTCACTGTGTCTTCCAAGAGTAGGGTAAGAGCAGGTGTATGGGAAGCACCATTTTGTTTCGAATACACCAAAGGAACAGAATATGCAGATGTATAAACTTGGCAGTGTTAAGTTAATTAGTAAGATTGATCATAAAGGGATGACTTGTTAAGACACAAACAGGTCAGAATAGGAAATTCAAGGTTACAGAAGCCTGATGTCTCTATCATCAGGCAACCAAAGAAACTTAAGTGCAGAACATGGAAGCAGCAGATTCCTTCTTGGTCATATCCCAGATGACCATAAATAATCAACGTAGGGTTGAGCAGCAGACCTTTTGAATGCAAGTTTTTTTTAAACATGATTTTATAGTGACTTGTGTTATGAACTTCTCAAGAAAGACCATTGTGTTACAATAGTAACATTTAATTCTGTATGTGTACCTTGGTTACAAATTTTAACTTTGTGCTAAGTAATTGGGAAGTTAATGCACCAACAGTCAATACCCTTAATGTTTGATTGACTGGCCAAAAACTTTGTAGAGCAAAGTACTGCTTTATAGGCTAATTCTTCCATACTCCTCTGGAAGTTCTCCACATTTTATGGATCCTGATGGTTCATTACCATGTTCACAGGATCCTGACTGTGGTCCAGTGGCGTACCCAGGAATTTTTTTTCGGG
>Ga0209737_10002755_pt1 | contig 12269 bp, 8 predicted proteins | sample TergutCu122P3_FD_187284 | JGI IMG/M metagenome (GOLD analysis project Ga0209737, IMG submission 187284) | Cubitermes ugandensis P3 segment gut microbial communities from Kakamega Forest, Kenya - Cu122 P3 (SPAdes) (version 2) | ecosystem: Host-associated > Arthropoda: Insects > Digestive system >... | reverse complement strand
ATATGGGCCGCATCAAAGTGAGATTCCACTGGCAACGTCCCCAAGAGCATCCCAATAGATTCAGCGAAGGAATCGATGAGCGTTTCTCTTGCTGGATACGGGTGAGCTACCCTTCGGCGGGCGAGAAGTGGGGCACTCAATTTATCCCCAGAGTCGGTCAAGAAGTCCTGGTCAATTTCATTGAACAAGACATCGATCGTCCGGTCATTTTGGGCGTTGTCCACAATGGTGCGCAACCCAACCCGTGGTTCAGTGGCGCGGGGAGTTTGCCCGCCAACCGAGCCTTATCCGGCATCAAAACCAAAGAGCACTTCGGCACCCAGTATGGAGAACTGCTCTTCGATGACACGCACAATCAGGTTCGCACCAAGCTGAGTTCCGAGCATGGCAAGAGCCAGTTGAATCAAGGCTACCTCACCCATCCTCGAAAAGACGGCGCCGCCGAACCGCGCGGAGAAGGGCTGGAGTTACGAACCGACCGTCACGGCGCCATCCGGGCTGCCGAAGGGTTATTGATTACCACCGAAGCCAAATATCGCGCCGTCGGCAATCAAATCGATCGAGAACAAGCGCTTGCGCAGCTTCAGTCGGCCCAAAAGAACGTTCAGACTTTAAGCGATGCCGCCAAAGGCCAGCAAGCCGACCCTATCGAAATTGGCCCCGAAACCTTAGACGAGGAAGGTCAAAAGCAAGCCCCAACCCCTCGCGGCCATCTCGACCACATGGTCGAATCCGTTGCGGCCTGGGAAGGCGGCACCAACACAGACCCCAGTAGAGCCAGCGCCACCGATGAATATCCTGGCCGCCAGCCGCTGCTTCTGGTCAGTGGCATTGAAGGCATCGGAGTCGCCACCCCCAAAGAGATGGTCCTTGCCAGCAGCAGCAACCTCTACACCGTGAGCCAGCGAGATACGCAGCAGAGCACGGCAAGAAGATGGCTGCATAACGTCGGCAAAAAGATCAGCCTTTTTGTAGCAGGCATTGCGGGCAAATTCAATCTGCGGCTTATTACGGCCAAGGGGCACGCCCAACTTCAAGCGCAAAGCGGAAATATTGAGATTACCGCCGATAAAAATGTGCGCCTCTACGGAAGCAAGCAGAAAGTGAGCATGGCGGCGACCCAAGAGGCGCTCTTTATGTGTGGCGGCGCGTATATCCGATTAAAGGACGGCAACATTGAGATTCATGCACCCGGCAAGGTGTGTGTGAAGAGTGATGGGCAGAGCTTTACCGGGCCGGCGAAAATGAAAGTAGATATGCCGCAATTTTCGGATTCTTCCTTTGAAATCACACAGGAAGAAATATTCCCGCTCTCTCGCTAACAAACCATTTATTAGAGAAGGATATTGCCATGCTCATCAGCCTGCCTTTCCCGAACAGAAACCGCTACACAGAATTCAGCGAGGATGACAAAAAAGCGGACAAAGACGCCGAAGCGGCTATTGATAAAGCCGAGCAAGACATCCAGGACAGGCAGGAAGACCTCAATAAAGCGAGTCAAGAAAGGTATAAAAATCTTGAATATGACGTTCCGCCTGGAATGGCATTCGAACCTGCAACCTTTGCAACCTCGCTGGGCAGCCTGCTGAGTGGCGCGCAGCCCAAAATGGCGCCGCCTTTGGTCATCAACATTGACAATTCCCAAGCCATCGCCAGACGGGAAGCCGAAGAGAAAGCAAAGGGAAAATTAACAGAAGCCACCGCTACACGGGATAAGCTCATCCAAACGCAAGGCATGCACGAAGAGCGGCCCGGCAACGGCGCATGGGGGGTGAGTCACAGAATGTGCTGGCACAGTGGCGTACATGTCAGTGCCAGCGCGCAAGCAACAAAAATCCGGGCAATTGCCGATGGCGTGCTGATTTACAAGCGCGAATCAGAACTTCCGAAACACGATAAAGATGATTCCCCCCTTCGTTATCACGGGCAAACGGACAATGGCTGCGTGGTCTTGCGTCATACCGTCGACATCGGAGAAGGAGCAAATGCAGAGCAAATCACCTTCTACTCCATCACCATGCACCTGGCCAGCCTGGGATTGGTCAAAGACCCCGCCAATGGGGCAGAATATGTTCCAGGGGAAATTGTGCCACGCAATACGGAACTGGGGATGCCAGGGCATCTTTACGGGCAATCGTACCAGACGCATTTTGAACTGATTTGCGATACAGAAAATTTAAAGAAACTGATTGGTCGCGCCCCAGGCAGCAAACTGGATACGAGCAAAAATGGACGCACTGACGCCATCTATGGAAACACCTATTTCTATATCAAAGCCGGGGCGGAGATATTTGACAGAAAGGACATCAGGGAAGAATCCCACATCATTAAAGAGGGGGAAACCCCGGAGAGCGTTGCAGCAAAATACGGCGTCGCGTTATCTGATTTAATGAGTTGGAAAGATAACCCCGGCAATTTTAAGAAAATCGAGGGAGAAGAAAAGTATGACTGGTCTAACAACGTCAAAATTACAAGCGGGAGAGATAAGGGAAAAATAAAACCCGATATAAAGCTCACTATTCTTATCAAACCGCAGCATGTCTCGACAACAACACAGGATCTGGTCGTCAGTATGCGTTTCCAGGGCGGCAAGTGTTTGATGACAACCTATCAGGAGGTTCCGCCTAAATCGGGGGACTGGTTGCCCCTATCGGAAGATCGAAAAGTACTCTGGAATGGAGAGACGATTCCTGCGGGCGCGACAGTAGAGAATGGTTCTGAATATAGCCTCTATAACGACGCCGAATTTATCGTCGGAAAGTTGAGCAAAGAGTCCAGACAATCCATCAGCGCCGTCTATGAATTGCTGCGCTTTGGCCGGGTTGTCGGCCCGGATCCACTGCTGGAACCCATCAAACACCTACGTGAAATCGTCTACGAGAAGGATAAGAGCGGGATCATCAATCTGAACAATCCAGGCAGGATTATGGTCTTCAGTGACGCGGATTTCCCGGAATTCCAGGGCTGGAGCTTTATTCAGGATGACTGCACGGACAAGAACAGCCTGTGTGATTCGCCCACGGTGCTCAAATGGCTGGATGAAGCCGGAGAAGCCCCGATCAGTGCTTCCCTGAACAACGCGCAAAAATTGCTAGCGCGCGAGAGTCGGTTGGACGTGCCGTACTTTATGCGCCGAATAGGGCGAGCCTTTCTGCGGATACCGGCAGACTGGGACGAAGCCACCATCGATGAGCGCTGGAGTTGGCTGAAGACGGATAAAGCGCTAGAAGTAGGATTACGCGCGCCCATGACGGCGGAGAACTACGAAAAGCTGAAGAAACATAACAAGCAGATGGCTTTCTGGGAGCAGGCGAAGAAAAGTAATAATAGCGCGAACGCCAAGATCAATCAGTTAAAAACGGAATATGAAGAATATAATGACACCATTCGGCAGCGATTAGAGTTGGAGCGCGCCTATCAAGAAGAGCAGTTAGAATACAGAAGACTGAAAAAGGAATACGACGCGAAAAAGATAACATACAACCAAGCCAAGTCGGATTACGACAAGATGGTGGCAGAAGCGAAAGCCAAAAACCAACCGCTTCCAGAGTCGGTCACGGCGCCTGAAGCGCCAGACGAACCCAAAAAGCCAACTGCGCCGACTTCGGCACAGAGGCAGGGCTATCCAAAAGAGCCTCTCCTTCCGCCTGCCTCTCCGCAGGATTTTACGATCAACCCATCAGATTGCTGGCATCTTCCACCGAGGATGTTCATCGAGCACATGCGCAAGTGCATGTGGCTGGATCGCGTAGAACTGGCGAGGATATATCCTGATGATAAATACAAAGACTTGATTGCAGGATATATGAAAAATGGCGTATTTAATTCAGGCGCTTTGACAAACGATATCCCAAATGGAACTCGAGAAAGACACCGGAATGTATTAAATAAATTAATGCAAAAATATCTGGTGACAACGTTGACACGCATGGCTCACTTTCTTGGACAAGGCGCTCATGAGTCGGCTTTTTTTGCGAAAATGATTGAAGGCGCAACTGGGTTTTATTATGAAAGTCTTCGACCAGAAACTAATGGATGGTACAACAATACGGATAATCATTACTACACTAGCCCAGGTTTAAATTATGGTAATAAACTTGGAAATAATGGTGCAGAAGATGCAATAAAATTTAGAGGTCGCGGGATGAAGCAGCTCACAGGCAAATCAAATTATGCGGAATATTGGTGCTACCGTGGCTGGTTGAAACCAGGAAGAGATTTTGATTCACATTGGTGGGATAATGATAAAAAAAGAGCAGCAATAATAAACGATCCAGAAAAAGTAGGTAATGATCCGTACATTACCATTGATGCTAGTGCCTGGTATTGGACAGCAGGATCTACTAAGAATAAATCTCTGTCGATTAATAACAAAATTAATGAGGGGGACGTTTCTGACAGCACTATCGAAATCGTATCATTAAGAATCAATGCAGTAGCTGATGGGCTTCCAAACAGAATAACGCAAACACAAAGAATCTATAACATAATCAAGGAGTAATTGATGAATAAAATTCTATCGTTGTTGTTTCTTCTTTTCGTTTTCTGCAAAGCATGCTTGGCGGGAACAGATGGGGATGTATTAAAATTCAAAGGCGCTGAAATATTAATTCCTTATAAGTATCAAATTATTAAAGACAAAAATAGTGTTGACCCTTCAAGAGTATGCGTGATGGTTAATAAGAAACCTTATAAAATTGTTGCGTGCTTTAGAGCAGGGGAAGAATTTTCTAAAACTTATTCAAATACCGCTTTCATGGACAGAGACCCTGAAACCTCTTTTAAGAAACTTCCTCATGGTACTTTGACATATACCCACAACTTTAGAGGGAAATATATAAAAAAGACAACCATAGGTATATTCGATGTTTATGAAATAGATGATGTTTGTTCAGATACATCCTCATCTTATAATGAAAGGCTTGGTTTTAAAGTAGGGTGCTATATTGCAGTAATTGACTCACAGCAGGGTGTCTCGTTCAGCATTTTATCCAACTATGTAATAGACTATGAAAATTACGAAGAAAAAAAGGCTCAGCTTGACTATAAAAAGCAATTAAAATGGATACATAGCATTATTCGATCCATTAAAATTCTGAAAGGTGTACTAATAAAGAAATCCACAAAAGAAAAGATCGACTTCAAACCCAGTTTCGACTGCGCCAAGTCCCGAACAACCGTTGAAAAGACCATCTGCGCAGATGAATATCTCTCTCAACTGGATGTATCGCTGTCAGAAAGTTACGATAATCTTCTACATTACAGCGTTGATAAGGACAAACCCCATGCAGACCAACGCGCCTGGCTCAAACAACGCAACGCCTGTAAAACCGCTACCTGTATTCAGACCGCCTACGAGAAACGAATCACCGAAGTCTGTACACAGTACCCGACAAGTGGCTATACTGAGCCTCTCTGTTCTGAGGAGGTTTTGTATGAAATACGGAATATTTTTTCACTTGATCGTGGTAAGTAATACACAAAGAATCTTTAAAATTATTAAGGAGTGAGTCATGAAAAGAATAATTCTTATACTTGCTGTCCTTTCAATTTGCCTTAAAACAAATACAGTTAATGCTGAAGGGCAAATATTAAATGTCAGCAAATCAAAAATTCTCATTCCAACAAAATATCAACTACTTAAAAATAAAAAACATGAGTCTGATAGAGGAACATGTATAAAAATAAGAAAAAACAAATACGAAGCTGTTCTGTGTTTCAAAGCAGGAAGAGAATTTGCTGATACTTATGAACCCTTTGTCTTCAGGGATAAAGATCCATCGTCTGAAAGAAAATTACCCCCAGGTACCTTAGTGTCTATTTCTGGGATAGGGGGCGGTATTATTCCAATCAAAAAGAAAACCATTGGAGAATTTGATGTTTATGAGAGCGTTGATTATATTTGCAGAGTAGATATTCCTAATGAGATTCAATCTCGCAGTGTTATATGCTATATATCCGTTGTTAACACTCCCTATGGTGTTTCGTTTTACGTACATTCCAATTACGCAATGAGTTATTATAGCGTAATTGACTATGAGAGCTTCGAAAAAGAAAACTACGATGAAAAACAGATACAGCTTGACCGTAATAAGCAATTGAAGTGGATACAAGACATTATTAAATCCATCAAAATTCTGGAAGGCGAACCTGTGAAAAAAACAAGAAAAAAGGTCGATTTCAAACCCAGCTTCGACTGCGCCAAGTCCCGAATAACCGTCGAAAAGACCATCTGCGCAGACGAATATCTCTCTCAACTGGATGTATCGCTGTCAGAAAGTTACGATAATCTTCTACATTACAGCGTTGACAAGGACAAACCCCATGCAGACCAACGCGCCTGGCTCAAACAACGCAACGCCTGTAAAACCGCTACCTGTATTCAGACCGCCTACGAGAAACGAATCACCAAAGTCTGTACTCAGTACCCGATAAGCGGCAATTCTGAGCCTCTCTGTTCTGATGAGGTTTTGTATGAAATTGATAATATATATTCACTTGATCGTGGTAAGTAGTACACAAAGAATCTTTAAAATTATTAAGGAATAAAAAATGAAATATTTTTTACTCCTATTTATTTTTCTTTTTGTTTTCTGTAAAACAAGTATAGCGGAAACTGGAGAAAAAACATTAAAATTCAGAGGCGCTGAAATTTTAATCCCATACAAATATCAAAGATTTACGATTTTGGACGAATATTATCCTTCGAGGACGTGTGTAATAATTAGCAAAAAACCCTATAAAGCACTTGCATGCTTTAGAGCAGGAGAAGAATTTTCTGAAACTTTTTCAGAACGTGGTTTCAGGGATAGAGACCCTGAACATTCTTCTAAAAAACTACCTTCTGGTATTTTAAGATTTACTCGCTTTTTAGGAGTTTATGCAATAAAGGTTTCATTGGGAACGTTCGATACCTATGAAGCAGATGATGTCTGTCCAGATACGTCCTCTACATTTGTTGAAAAAGCAGGTTCTGACTTCAAAACAGGTTGTTATGTTTCAGTAATAGATTCTTCGCATGGTGTTTCATTCAGTATCGTGTCTGAGTACAATAATATAGAAACAGATCTTGATATAGATAAACAACGTGAATCGATGCGTGAAATTATTAAATCCATCAAAATTTTAAAAGGTGTTCCCATTAAGAAATCCACAAAAGAAAAAGTCGATTTCAAACCCAGTTTCGACTGCGCCAAGTCTCGAACAACCGTCGAAAAGACCATCTGCGCAGATGAATATCTCTCTCAACTGGATGTATCGCTATCAGAAAGTTACAGTAACCTTCTACATTACAGCGATGATACGGACAAACCCCATGCAGACCAACGCGCTTGGCTCAAACAACGCAACGCCTGTAAAACCGCTGTCTGTATTCAGACTGCCTACGAGAAACGAATCACTGAAGTCTGTACACAGTACCCGATAAGTGGCTATACTAAGTCTTTCCACGATACTGAGTCTCCCGGCCATATTGGGCCTCTCTGTTCTGAGGAGGTTTTGTATGAAATTAATAATATTTTTTCACTTGATCGTGGTAAGTAGTACACAAAGAATCTTTAAGGTTATTAAGGAGTAAAAAATGAAAAAAGTAATTTACTTGCTTATTTTATTTTTTGCTTTCGTCAAGGCAGGAATAGCTGGTGCCGAAAAGCAGATATTAAACGTTGGTAAGTCTGAAATTTTAATTCCCGCCGGGTATCAAGCTCCCATTAGAGGCATGATATATAGAGATACAAATAAATGTGTACGAATTAGAAAGAATAAGTTTAAGATTTATGCTTGCTTTGAAGCTGGAAAAGAGTTTTCTGAGACTTTAGAGACATCGAATTTCAAAGACAGAGATCCCATTACTGACAGAAAATTGCCTCGAAAAGTATTAGCGCATTTTGCCCCACAAGCGATCTGGGGGATAGTCAAAATGACCCCCATAGGAAAGTACGAGGCCTATACGACAGACAGTATATGCCATGCACCTCCTCCTAGTGGCTTAGAACATCTTTATCCAAAAGTATGGTGCCATATCGCAATTGTTGATTCGCCGTTCGGTATTTCATTTTATGTAGAATCTTATTTTGCAGATATAGAAGAAGATACAGAACCTGCCCGTGAAAAACAACGCGAGTGGACTTATAATTTTATCAAATCCATAAAAATCCTAAAAGGCGAGCCTATTAAAAAGAGTCAAAGAGAGAAAGTTGATTTCAAACCCTCCTTTGACTGCTCAAAATCCCGCACGTCCGTTGAAAAGACCATCTGCGCCGATGAGTATCTTTCACGTCTCGATGAAATGTTATCCATTTTTTACAATGCGCTTAACCGCGAAGAAAACGAACAACTCATCACGGACCAGCGCGCTTGGCTCAAACATCGCAATGCTTGCAAAGACGCAGATTGTATCCAGGCCGCTTACGAGTTTAGAATCAAAAAACTCTGCGAAGAGAATGATTCTGTTTGTTCTGATGATGATGAGACGAATTATGGGAGAGAGATTGATATGTTTTATTTTCCATGACGAGAAAAGGTGAAGTAATCAGCAAGTGTAGGCCGAATGAATCAAATCCACCCCGACATTCGCGCGGATATCAGAAAACGCCCAAAACCGAACGCAAGATGATTCAGGATGCGTTTGCTTTTCAGTCCAAGGCTTTTTTATGCCCCAAAGCAATCAAAAGAACGAGCGAATCCCGCTTGGAAATATGCAGTAAGCTCTCTATCTCACGCCACGCGATAAGAGAGCCGGTCAGGCAGCAGGCGCCAAGTCCAATGGCCTCGGCAGCCAGCAACAAACTGAAAGAAGCCATGGCCGCCGAAAGCTCGCCCCCCCAGATCAGCGCCCCCTTGTGCTCATCAGCCACGCCCGTCAAAAAAGCAGGCGTCTTGCGGCAGATCACCGCAACCAGAACCGGCGCCTCGTCAAACCAGAAAAAATTCTCGCCGTAGCGCGCGACTTCTTCACGGATAGGGGGCGAAGTGATGTCTTGGCAAAAAGCGGAAAATGCCTCTTTCCCCCGTTCAGCCAAGTCCCGTATAGTGGCCCGGTCCGTGATGAAGCGACAACGCAGATCCCGATCCCCGCCCGCTTGCGGAGCAAGGGCAAAAGCATCGGATAAGCTTTGCAACATCTTTTCATCCACCGGATCCGGGGCAAAAGAACGGCAGGAATGGCGGCGTCTCAAAAGCTGCATGAGCGCGTCGTAGTTCTCTGTCTCTGTCACAACCCCCTACCCCTGTTTCTGTATAAAACAACTTGTCAGGATAGCTTACTTCTCAAGCAGGCTGCACAACAGCCAGGTAGTTTTTTATATCGCAACCTACGTAAATCACACGAACTCCACGCTCATGCCACGTTGCATGGCCATGATCGACGCCGCACGCCTCAAGCCTTTTTACGCATCGATATAGCTGACTCGATGGGAAATACGCCAGGCAAGGGCGCGTCGAGAATCGCCGTGCGCAATATGTCGACCACGCCAGCACGCGGATAAGTGACCCGCCAGGCCAAGGCGACCCGGCGCATGGGCTCGGGATGGGTAAAAGGACGAACCGCTACCAGTGGATTAACGGCTTCAAGCTCATCGGCCGCAGTGCTTGGCAGCACCGTTATCCCCAAACCGCTAGAGACCATGTGACGGATGGTTTCGAGCGAACTGCCTTCGAGCATGCGTTGCAACCCCCCAACGCTCTGACACTCCGGGCAAACTTGCAACACCTGATCGCGGAAACAGTTGCCCGCGCCAAGCAGCAGCAATTGTTCGTCGGCAAGCATCCTTGGCACAATTCCCTTTTGCCTGGCCCACGGATGCCGGGCCGGCAAAAGCACACGGAAAGGCTCGTCATACAGCGCTTGCGTGACGATACCCGGCTCGGCAAGCGGCAAACTGATGATAACGACATCCAATTCGGCGCGCTTGAGCGCTTCGATCAGCCGGGCCGTGTAGTTTTCCTGGATGATGAGCGGCATGTGCGGCGCACGCTGATGCAACTCGGGAATCAAGTGCGGCAGCAGGTATGGCCCTATGGTGTAAATCACCCCTACCCGCAACGGCCCGACAAGCGGATCTTTTCCGCAGGTGGCAATCTCGTGGATATGGTCGATGTCTATCAGTATTTTTTCGGCCTGGGTAACGATGCGCCGCCCAATTTCAGTCACTCTGACCTCGTTGGCAGCACGCTCGAAAAGCAGAATGCCGAGCCCTTCTTCGAGTTTTTTGATCGCTACGGAAAGCGTCGGCTGCGAGACATGACATCTCTCAGCCGCACGACCAAAGTGCCGCTCACGGGCCAAGGCTACAAGATAGCGTAAATACGTTAACGTCACTTAAAGTCCCTATACGCGTCGTTATAACAAGTTATGTCGCTTTTTAGGGGAGCGATGTCACTCTTCGTCGCCAAAGGATGCCTTGTCCTCATGTTAAATGCAAGAAGAAATGTTACTTTTTTATATCTTGTATTTACATTTTCAAAATCTACCCATCCAAACAGGGGAACCTTGTGATAAAAACGGCATCAAATGATGTTGATGTCACCGAAACTACAAACTGGGCGCAAGCAGACAAACCATTTATGAAACCGAAGCCTTCCCCTGGTTCGCGCTGAAAAAACTCAGTCTCGATGCTGGGAGAATCCATAGATATAATTTTCGTTTTTTACGTCGTCTCGCGCCAAGGAAAACCCATGAAAAAAAACCTCGCTATCACAGCCCTAGCGCTCTGTCTGGCCGCCAGCCTTCCCAATGGACCGGGAATCGAAAAAGCCTACGCCGATAACGCCTCTACCGCGCCCCTCCAGCGCGGGCTGCCCGATTTCGCCGATCTGGTCGAAAAGGTCGCTCCTACCGTAGTCAATATCAGCGTCGATCAAACCATTCCCCCTATTCAGGCAGACGACGATGACAATCCTTTTGGGAATGATCTTTTCTTAGATTTCCTGCGTCGTTTCGGTGTGCCATCGCCCGGTTTTCCTCATCCCAACATGCCTGGCGCTCCACGTCTGCGGCAGGGAATCGGTTCCGGCTTCATCATCAGTCACGATGGCTACGTGCTCACCAACGCGCATGTGGTCGGCGATAAAAAGGCGGAAGTCACCGTCAAGTTGAGCGACAAGCGCGAGTTCAAGGCCAAGGTCATCGGCATCGATCGCCGCACCGACGTGTCCGTCATCAAGATCGATGCTAAAAATCTGCCTACCGTTGTGATCGGCAATCCCGAAAGTGCCCGCGTCGGCGAATGGGTCGCGGCCATTGGCTCGCCTTTTGGCTTCGAGCACTCCGTCACGGCTGGCATCATCTCGGCCAAGGCGCGCCGTCTGCCAGACGAGAATTACGTGCCGTTCATTCAAACCGATGTGGCTATCAACCCCGGCAATTCGGGGGGGCCGCTCTTTGATCTCAATGGCCGCGTCATCGGAGTCAACTCGCAAATCTATTCACGTTCTGGCGGTTTCATGGGTATTTCTTTCGCTATTCCCATCGATGTCGCTATGAAGGTGAAGGATCAACTCGTTCAACATGGCCGCGTGCAGCGAGGCCGCCTGGGCGTCTACATCCAGAGCATAACCCCGGAACTCGCCCCTTCGTTCGGACTGAAGGCGCCGCGCGGCGCACTGGTAGCGCAGATCGAACCCGGCAGTTCCGCTGCGCGCGCTGGATTGAAGCCGGGTGATATCGTGCTCAAGGTCGACGGCAAGGAAGTCACCGAGTCAGAGGAGCTGCCGCGCATCATTGGCGACAAGCAGCCAGGCAGCAAGATCAAGCTCGACATCTGGCGCGAGGGCAAGGGCCAGCAAGTCACTGCCGTGCTCGATGAACTGCCGCAAGAAGAAACCGCGCAAGGTCCGGTTGACCCGGATAAAGGTGCGCGCGACAAGCTCGGTCTCAATCTGCGCGCCTTGAGCGCACGCGAAGCCGCCCACATCGGTGTACCGAACGGGCTGGTCGTCGAAAGCGCCAGCGGGCTGGCAGCGCGTGCCGGCCTGCGCCGCGGCGACGTGATTCTGGCGCTGAACAATCAGCCAGTCACCTCTCCGGCACAATTCCGGCAATGGGTCGAAAAAGCGGGCAAGAGCTTCGCTTTGCTGATCCAGCGCGGCAACGCGAGGCTTTTCGTTCCCTTCAAGCTCGACTGAACGAGTACCGGTAGGGGCGAATAATTATTCGCCCTTTCCACATGGTTTGCCGAATTGTTTCACCGTAGGGGCACGGCATGCCGTGCCCCTACCACCTTATCGTAGCGCCGTGGCCCTCAAACCTTGAAATGCGCAACCGACTCCTG
>Ga0209737_10002754_pt1 | contig 12273 bp, 9 predicted proteins | sample TergutCu122P3_FD_187284 | JGI IMG/M metagenome (GOLD analysis project Ga0209737, IMG submission 187284) | Cubitermes ugandensis P3 segment gut microbial communities from Kakamega Forest, Kenya - Cu122 P3 (SPAdes) (version 2) | ecosystem: Host-associated > Arthropoda: Insects > Digestive system >... | reverse complement strand
GATAGGTAGGAGGGGTTGTACGGGGAGAGATTTAAACTAGGAACGTTAGCAGTGGATAATGGACGCTAGCAGTCCAGTGAGAAAGCAGTCGCATACGAGAGCGGTGTAAGTGAGGGAGTACAAGTGACTGTGTTATTTTAATAAAAAATGATTTATTTGTTTAACTGGATACAGCATGCCTTTTTTGTATCAAGAATAAAATGAATAAATAAAACAAGTAAAAAAAAATAACCAAAACTATATGTGATTCAGTGAACCACACCCGTCTCCCGAAAGAGGTTCACCTACCAGACTGTGCACGTCGGGACAACCAAGTTATAAAAGGGCGATCATGTAGACAGTTTACAGGTTTCATGTGATGAACAATGTGGTCTACAAGCAACTAGCAACTATGGTAAATTTCAATCATCAAGAAATGAACAAGGGTTGCAACGCCTTTTAAACATATTGGTTTTATTGTATAAAAATCAGAAGAAGAAAATTACCTCTCAAGCATATGAACTGTTGAACATGAGACCCTTACAAATGGGAAGCTTTAACATTACTTTTAAGAGTTTTAGCTGGACTTCAAAGTCCAAATTGGACACAAAGTGTGTGTTTAATTCCTCTTTACAGTCTTTGTTTAAAGCATTTTTCACCCCAACAGTTAATTAGGGAGTTATGCTCAAAATGTTCAAACACACACACGAAGGTCTTCTTGTAACATATTCCAAAAATTGAAACAGCCTGACAGTTTCGTAAAATTCTCCATCATCAGGTTTTAGAGAAATCTGTTCACTCTTCTCAAATTTGCACAGGCACAAACAGATGAATGAAGTGGCTTTAATAGGCACTATGTACATATGTAAGTGTGCCTAAAAATGATACATCCTGCCTACAGCAAATTTCATTTATATTATCTTGTAACACTTCCATAAGGCCAAGTGTTTTATCTCGCAAATTCAATGATCCCTCAGTGGTCACCCAGATAATCTTGTTCCAAAGCAACTTTCATTCATGAAAGGTCCCTGACACCCTTTCCAACAAGCCACAGGTGTTCCCAGCTCTCACTTTCTTTCAGACTTTCTGATTAAAACTTTGTAACAATTTCTGTTCTCCTTCCACATATGCTATTTACCTCACCCTTTATGTCCTTCTTGATTTCATCATCCTAAATGTATACACTGAGGACTATAAACTACGAAGCTACTCATCAATTTGCTTCATCCTCCATCAGCCTCTCTGTTGGGTCCCACATATAGGAAGGGATCAAAGCAGAATGGAAAATGTAATATGACTCCAGTACATGCATCAAGTAACCCAATTGATTAAAACAACGATTAGAAATATTATGTATTAATTCTTCTGACATTCTGAGAAGTTATACTTGTTTATTTTTTATGCATAATATCAACTTCTTCTTGTAAATAACTCAGTTACAGAGCCTCTGACTACCACAGTCATACAGGAAAACAGTTGGCATACTGCCAAGGCTGTATCCTAAATTCAGACACATTTACTACTGAACATGTTAACATTTCCCTCAAATAACTTCCAGCTGGACAGGAGGAAGCAGATTTGAGGTTTTCAAGGCAACGACTATGAAGACTGCTGTCTTCTGGGACTTGAACCTGTGCAGTCTGGTAGAAGTGTCTGGATCAACTGTTGCTAGCTAGATGAGATTCAGAAGCCACACTGTAGGAGGCAACCTAGGCAAGACCCATGCATTCATGAAATAAAATATTGTTTCCTTATCTGATGGCTTCTTATTTCTGTTCATCCAGCTACAATGGGCTAGGTTCAGTTCGATAAGTCTCTTTCTTTAAAAAAAGCTTCTACAATTCTGGTCAAGTTTTGCCTCAAGTACATGTACACTACCTGTATATATTTTTTTAAGGCAACTTGTGTGGGTTGGATTAGTGACATATATAAGCCATGTCATGGCCACCCCAGGTCTAGAAATATAAAAGGACTTCTACAAGACTACATGGCATCATATGCTAGAAGAAAGCGATCTTTAAAACTAAAACAAAGTATTCTTATATCTTTAAAGCACACCTAGCCAAATGTATAACTTCTGTTATGATACATAACAGGCCAGGAAACATGTAGACAGAATTTGTAACTTCTTGAAAAAACACAGCCTAACTTATTCAGACAACTTAAACTACATGTATAGAGTTATATGAGACATACACAAAATAAAAATTCAATACAGATATATTCTGACTGAAAGTACTAATGTTCATAGTAAAGCTACTTACAGCTTGTGACAGGCAGCACATTCCTCCATAACATCGGAAAACATCTGACAAACTACACAGCATCACACCTAGAAGACTGTAATCTCAATCCATAGAATTTGAAAGTCACACATCTCAGATACAAGGTGTCATATTTCTCTTACTCTGTTATGCGTAGAGACTCCACTAGGGATACAGAGTTACACACTATTAAGAAGCTGAAATGCCTATTCTTAGCCCAGCAAATAGTCAAGTTCTCATTATTACCACAATACACAATAGCTAAAACTTCAAAGAAAGGATGATATAAAAATTAAGAAACTGAAGTTGCCACGTAAATAAAAAAATTTTGGAGGGATTCAAATCATACCTAAAAACTCTACTGTGATGCTTGCAAGTTGCTCCAACAGCCTCGGCTACAGCAAACACAAGCCAGATTATGCAGTAAATTTCATATTTCCTTGGGCGTTGACTATAAGGCCCACAACAAGAAACAAGAAATACAACATAGGATGAGAAGTTTTCATGGAAATGACACTGATGGATACTGTCCTGTGGGATGTGTTGTGTAGTCTGGTGAAATCTTTGCAACATTTCAAAGGAACATGCCATAGCTCTCTCCAGTGCAGAGCTTGTAGTCTGGCAAAAAATTGCCAATGTTTTGGAGAAACAAAATGCCCCCATCTTCAGGGTCTACCCATCAGATGGAGCATTTTCCGCTAACACGACAAATTTCTACCAGATTACGCAGTGTCACAACATAGAGATATTATTCTTTGGAAAACAAAGTTACACACACACACATATATATACATATAAACAGCACTCATTCAGCTCAGAAATGCGAAGATTCCAAATTAAAAAACCAGATTAAAATGTACTGTATGTTAGATGGTTCTTATACACTGAAGTGCTCGTGTCTGTTGCATCGTCTCTCAAAGGAAGATAAGTCCAATTTCATGGTTTACAGAGGAAATGCACAACTCAATTAGTCACAGCCATGAAGTGATGTAAAGTGCAACACATCATCATTTCTTGCGATTCTTCTTTCTGGGAGGTTCATTCACTGTACTGCTATCATGTCCATTTTCTTGTCCCTCCTCCCCAGTCACAACAGAATCATCTGCAACATTCTGGAAATACAAAAGTGAATATCGTAGAAAACAAGAGAGCTGATTCTGTAGCACATATAGCAGAGATGCAAAATACACAGCAGGAGTTACCCAGAAAGCTTCTGGACAATACTTTTTTCTCAGTGATACCGGCATTTATGTGCTTTTCCATACTGTCCCACTTAAAGCCGTTCCCTTGCAACCTGATACAACAATCGAAATGATTACAGCATTGTTGCTAGTATTTACTGATGTCCTCTGTTCAGATCCTGCAAGTGTAGCCTGCAATTATTGTTGAATCATGGTGGTGTCACGAAACCTCCTTCTCTTCAGTGCTAATTTGAGTTTCAGAAAAAGAAAAGTTACAGGGTGGTAGACATGGGGAGTACATAGTGTGCTGAATTACATACATACCATTACTGGCCAAAAATTTCCATACAGATAAAGATGGGTAAGCAGTAGTAGTGTCATAGTGGAGAAAACAATTGACAGTGCGCCATTGCTAAGCTCATTGTTTCCACACATCTTCTACAGTTGTCATAGAATGTCTGCATAGAAATGTATATTTACAGTGTGTTTCTGTGGAACAAATTCACGATGCACAATTCCACATGTCAAAAAAAATCATCAGCATGCACTTCATTATGGAACAAACTTGCCTGGTGTTCTGTCAGTACAGAGATGGATTCTTCCACTGAGAAGACTGTCAATTTAACCTCACAGAGGTTCCTGTAGCAATTTGGGCTAACTGGACACAGAATTTGATGCACACATGCTGTCCTTTAAACACTGCATTTTCTGAAGTGTAGCAGACACAGCAGAAGGCAAGACACATTGACCATGTTTCAAAAATATGCCTACTTGAACTTAAAAACCAAAGGCAAATAACTGAACTCATTCTAACCCACATCCATCTAGTGGATGAGAAGTGCCATCTTACAGCCAGAACACAATGTTTTCGTTAACACCCCATACAAATCTGAAGGAACCAATGAGATGACCTTGGTGTAGAAAGCAGTATAATACTGAGAAGGAACAATAACTGGCATTGTTAGCTACAATTTTCAGTCATAGAGATGACTGCAATTCTGTATATGAAACTGGAATCAATACACCACATCATGCTCCAAGAAAATTCTATAAATAATAATCTACAGTACACAATGATGATATAATGAAGGAGTCCCAAGGCTATTTCAAATGTGGTGACAAAGAGTAAAATCCCAACACCCATATTAGAATTAAAACCCTAATCACCTAGCCCACAAATAGTTTTTTACTCTTAATGAACCAGTAAAACTTTAACATCAAAGTTGTGGTTTTTCAAAAATATGAGTAATAGTAAATTAGTTATGTCAATCCACAACACAAGTACATTTCAGAGACCTTCTCTGTTTCCATCATGAAGATTGCTAGGGACACAGAAGATTTTATGACTAATGGTCACTTTGAAAGTTGCAAGTCTTATACATTTCACTTTCCTGTTGATATAACGTTTCCTATACCAAAAGTTTTCTTTAAAAACTCCCTTTAAAACTGCATTCCATGGCAGCTTATAATTCAAAATGTCTTAAACCACAGATGGTCATACTGAAATGTTCACAGTTAATATAGGAAGATTTATTCATAAGACAGCAAGGGTTAAGTGAGCAATACAAATAACACTACAAACACTTACACTGACAGATGGATTCTGGTTATCAGGAGCCTGCAGAAGGTTGGCTTTGATGCGGAAATCACGATAAGTGCTCAGCTTCACGTAATTCATCAGATTAACCTGCAACCAGATACAAAATAACAATAAGTGCACTTGCAACTGATAACACTCCCTGCAAAAAGATGTGGCTATGACATCTTTTCCACTGATGTGTCCTCACCATTCAGGAGTTCCCACAAGTAAATGCCATTCCTCATTTTACTTCTCTAAGGTCTCTTATCTAATATTCGTAAACATGTAATTTTATGTCATTTTTCTTTCCTGCTGCATATATATTACAACACACCCAGAGGCAATATGAAATGTACTGTATACTTTTGCAAATATATATGTTTCCCATGGCTGTAGAAACAACGTTCAAGTATGCCAGTAGATTTTTTGCATGTGATTCATATACTCTTTCCTAATCCTTTCTTTAAATCATGTAAGTGTACCGTAAATTCTTAAGTTGAGTGTTATTTCTACTTTAAAGTTTGGAGCTACTGCATATGGTGATACTGATGGGGACAGTAACCATACACCAGACGAAAAACAGTACATATGCCTGCTGCATGTAATATGACTAGATAAGAGTATTAACATTAGTGAATACAATTTTATGATTTCATTTTATAGCATAATTCCTCTAAAAAACAATTTGTTACAGGCACTGTGAGTTGTCATTTGGTTAAATGATAATGGTCAAATACTTCACCTTAGATTTCTTGGACAACTCTATGACAAACTTCTCGTACTGTTCCATTTCAAAGATAAGCTGTGGGATGAATCGTGTCTCCCTAAGTATCTTTGATTTCATGAGCAATGGGTCAGCTTTCTTCTTCTTCTTGGTACCACTCTTATTTGTCTGACTGGCCTGCAAGATATGTCTCGCATGAGTCAACATAAACACACACCTTCATACTAGGCTTATTTCTTCCTTTGTCATTTCTGACAATGGAGATAAATCAGAAAATATGTATATATCAAATTACATGAGTGACTATTCTCAGCACAAGATAAGTACATAAGTCTTGTCACTAAAGTTACCCTTTACAATGTCGATTACAAGTCCCAGTGTAATTTATTTATTTATTTTCAGACATTTCAATTTCTCATACAAACTTTCATTACCTAACATGTCAGAAACTACCAGACCCAAATAAGTGAAATAAAAGACATACAAATTGAAACTATCTATAAAAAGTCACAAAAACTGTTACAGCCCACACTATCATAATCCTGTAGAGGAAACATACTATCAAACTATCAAGTATGATAACAAAAAAACATAAATAGCTCATTTCATTTGCATTCTTTTAAAAAACTGCTACAAATTTCAGCACCTGTAACACCACATTTGTGTTACTCTGCATTTTTAATACTGCCTTCCACAGCAGTTTTCACAATTTGCACAAATAACCTGTGACCAATGCGTGTTTTGTTTTCTTTGCTTCAACCAGAATACAATGATGCCCCTCCTTCAAGAGAAACAGCTCTAGCTAACTTGCTCAGTACTATGTAAAGTGGATTATATATGCATTACGCACAGAGATGGATTTCAAGCTTCTTACTGTAATACTGCAATAATAATTAATACACATTCAAGCAGTGAAAAGTTAAGGCTACATGCTACTGTAAATGTACATGCATTTGCATGTACACTTACATTTTAGAGTAACTGACCTCAATGTGAGAAATCAAATTGTAGACGTGAGGCGAGAGACATTTTCCTGCCAGCTTCACCACAATTTCAAACCTAAAAATAGGAAGACAAAGATCACACATAGTGGAAAAACCCTAAATCAGTGGTCTTTGAACTCTTAGTATTTGGGGAACTCTTGAAACTAAATATGAACTGTAATGAACTCCCATAAAATAAATGTGTAATTTTTGGGAGCAAAAGGAAACAAAACTGTTTAAAACATCAATGTTTATTTAAAAATAAAATGTTTAATGAATTTATGAAAACCATTTTATTATCAGTGATTTACACTATTAACCACAACCTATCATCATGTGGCCATCATATGATCTTAAAAGTAAGATGAGCACACAGACCACGTAGTTTTGAATAGACATCACAGGTACAGTGACGAGCTACCTCTGTACTGAATTTCATATGGATAGCGCCAATGATTTATTAGTCCTAGCCATCAGACAGAAAGATAATGAAAAGTTTGTACCATTACCGTATTGTCATGTTACATTCTACAAAAATATTACCTGAATGAAAGTTGCATGTGTTTACATGATGCATAATATTACCATAAGTAATTTCACAACATGAAGAAGGTAGCTAGAGTTGCTACTGTCTCAAAAATTTGTACATAGACTACGTTGTTATTAATGGCTGGATGAAATAAAACCCAAGATAGGCAAAGTATGCAAAATATAACATTGTGGTGTGTACCCGTATGTCATCAGCTGTGCACTTATTGAATGCATTGCCATATAAATGTAACAATGCATTCTCTTTGCATTCTTGTTGAGCTAAAAATATTTCATGATGCTTATAACTTTTCAGCTATCCTCACAGCTTAATACCATTTAATTCAAAGAAAACAATTTCATGGTAAATTTATGTTGCCAGCAACAATAAAGTGTACTAAGATCCGCATGTGAAGTACCCAATATTTTTGTATGATTTTAACCAAATTTGGATTTTCTCAATACATTTTAATAAAAGTCTCTGATATCAAATCTTATGAAAATCTGTTCAGTGGGTGCTGATGAAATATGTGCAAACAGACGGATGGACATGACAAAGGGTTTCACGACTACATGCAAATGCACCGAATGCTACAAGCTGGGGTGGCCTCTAATGGCATAATGTTCAAACCAAGAACTGTGAAAACACTTAAATGGTTTAAAAGCTAAACTGGATAAACTACCAACACTCCATCCCCCCCCACACACACACACACACTGTGTGTGGTGACTTCAAATGCCTATATTTTTCCCCTCTTCAGGAAGACGACTAAAAATACCACACCTCACAGACTGAAAGCTAGGATTCTTCTTGGTGGAACGAAAAATGAAGTATTTCGTGAGCATAGTGAGACTTGTATATTGATGAGTCAGCAGCTTAAGGACAGCATCAGTTACAGCGCCTGGCTCAAGTGCCAGATTGCTAATATAGTTCAGGATCCGCACACACTGGCCAACCTGATGCACAACATCACTCTCCTTGCTCTTCAGATGCTCCCGTTCTGAAAATCATCATTCATTGGGAATGAAACTAGACTTTGGTAACTGGTGTTACCAATGAACACAAAGAAGACAAGCCAAAAAATGTACATATAGCATAATAATTCTGGTATGTTCCCTCATTTATTTAATCACCTCAACAACTGTGTGATCTGTGTAACAATTGTATGGGGTAAAAAACGTGTTTCATATTTTCTTACACTTGTCAAAACTTCTTTGCTCCATACATATTTCACGAGATTTGCATGGGTTACACTCAAGATGGTTACAGAAAAGCAAACACGCCTTCCTATAGAGTCCACACAATTTTTTTTATTTTTAACAAAAATCAGAACATGCTGACAAATGTTAATAAAATTCCGAATACAAAATTTGATGACAATCTGTTCAGTAGGTCTTCAGTTGTTACGTAAAGATGGATGCGGTGAAGCTAACTGGTACACTTTTCATTGTAAACATGCCAAACTGTAAGGTTAGGTTTAGAGACCCATCATTTATTTGCATCCTTGGCTCTCCCAGAAAACAACTGATATCATATGTTCTATAAACTAGCACTTACCTGCTTGCAACCTGTCAGTAACAGACTGTGTCATGGCAGTGTATTCAGCTCGTAATCGCAACATTACCCAATCAACATGTTCCAACATTTGCTTCACAGTGTCACACAGGAGATATAGCACTGCACTTTCATAGCCAGTCTTTATTACAGAGTATGATGTGTGCACTCCATTTTCTTCAACCTGTCATGTAACAGCAAAGCCACATAGGTGAGAGTTCTTTTATCTCAAAGCCAAAGTTTCTTAAGGCCTTGTATCTGCCCTACTTTAAGGTAAATAAAATGAAGCTTGGACATGGACAGAAAACAGTAACAGCAGACTGCAAGCAATGTGAAATAAGACTTCTTAGAAATGTGACTATAGAAGAAACAATTACTAAATATACTATGGTGTAAGGTTTGTATTCCTACTCTGTGTTGGGATTTCCTTCAATCAGATCTCAATTCTTCCCTCCATTCCTGCATGACAATTCTGTGACAGCATTTCCACCTTTATCACTGCAGGACTCCCCCTCCTTGGCACTAGAGTCCTTGCAAAAACCTTTCTCCCATACATGGAACTCCTTCATGCTTATCCTCAAAAATACTTTCTTCACTCTTTCTCTTCCCATTTGTTACCCAGGAATTGCGGATAAGTCCACCAGGACCAGTGGTTGCAGCCATTTTCAAACACAGGGGTCACATTAGCATAAAAATGCAACATTCTGCACACACTTTTACAATAATGCAACGCATGACAAACACTGTTAAAATAAGCAATGACCACTTCCTTGCACATGCTTTCCAAATTGTCATACACAGTCATCCTAGTACTTGACACCATAAACCAATGTAGTTTTAAAAGCTTTGGTAAATAATCAAAATAATTCAATGGAACAGGATTGTGTGTTTTTACTCTTCAGGACAAAAGTGTGGAACACAAATAAAATGGAATATGAATGAACAAAAAACCTTCATACCACTGCAAGTTTTTAAATACAAACCCCTTTGAAAGGAGAAGTATAGGATGATCCACAAGAGGAAGAAGGGAATCATAAAACATAAAATGCTGAAACAGACAACAGCCTAGCCTAACACACAAACTGAAAAAGAAAACGAATATTTCAATAATGGCAAATGTACTGAAAATTACCTACATAATACCTGTGACCAGTCTGCAACGTGGTATATCATAATATATACTGCGACCAGTATAAAATGCGTTGGCACTATGTACAGCAATCAAAGTTATAGATTGTGGACTCACATCAACAGTCCCCATTAGTCCACCAAGCTGCATAGCAATGTGGTCATACAACTGACTGGTTCCGTTGCAACGAATCTCCAGCGTAAACAGCAGCGACAACATCCCTTTCACGTGGTTCACATTTGACAACACCTTCTCTTGTACAAATGTCTTCACCCAGTTTAGAACCTTAAACAGGTATGTTTGAAACCAAACTTTCATTAAACAATTACATACCATATATACTTGAATGGAAAACAGGGTTTTTATGTGTTCTATTTAGAGTTAAAGGAGAAACTGACATGAATATGAGTGCTAAATATAATGAAGTTTTGAAAAATGAAGTAACAAGCCCTTTGACGCCAAGAACTTTATTCTGACCTCAAAATATACTTTACATGTGGGTAGCAGATGGTATGCATCAATTGTCCATGAAGTCACTATTGACATAAAGGCATTTGTCTCAAGCTGGCACCAAGGCTTGTCTCCTTGCAGTGTAAATGGTGGCAATAGCTTGCTACATACCATTTTTTGCACTAGCTAGGTGCTTCTTGTCTGGTCCCAGTGATGTAAATCACTGGTCCCATATGGGCAACCAGCCTTGTGACTGGTTACAGTGCTATGGCTGGAAGGTTAGGGATGACTTTCCTTACAGTCCCAAACTTGAACCCAGCAATGTCCATCACTTTTGACCCCATAGGAATCATATGGCTGCAAACAATTTGCACAGACACTGACATGAAGCAAACTGTCACCTCCTGACTACAAACACTTGACAGATTTCTTCTATGCTGAAATACAAGCCTTGGTGCCACAGTGGAACAAATGCTTAAATGTCAATGATGACTATATGCAGGTCTGATACATTACTTTTTTTTTTGTGCTGATAAGTTTCTTAGAGCAGTAGCCTCTTCCACTCGGGCACATATGGAGATGATACACGAAACATTTCACCCCTCCTTTTGCCACTTGTACTTTCACAACTTTCATTACTCACTGGGTATTTAAGAACCTTGTAGGTAACAGTTACTGGGAAAGTATTGGTAACATATGTAGTATTCTGGCAGTCTTTACAAGGTACATATGACACAATATTAAAGAGTTAGATTTTTCCAGTTCATAGTGTTTAAAATGGCAAAAGATGTGTCAGACAGCAATGATAATACCTTCATAAATGCCATCCCAATAGATACGTCTTAAAGTAATCATGTCTGTCCAGCAATATACAGACATGTCACCATGTTATGAAGATTTTCTCCATACTGTCTCCAAATGTACCATACAATAATTCTCACCACTGTGAAACACCCTTTGTAGTTTTTATTGGTATATTTAGTCCTAATTTACCAACATGATTCATTTACAATATCAGTCCTGCCTAACAACCCACAATTTCTTCAAGGAATCCTGTGTTGTCTCTAGTCATAGCAACACATTCATAACAATATCCCGTTTGATTCCCAGTGAAATATTTATGTTTCCATGTGCAACTCTGGCTATAATAAATACTACAATATTTTACACGAATGCAAACTATCACTCTAACAGACTTTCATTGTTTTATGAACATTTGGACACCTTTGAGCACCAACCTTTCAGATGGCATCAAGGTATCCACAGGTGATTGGCTGGCAGTCACTAACCAAGACACCATGCCTCAAGCTAACAGAAAAATTTAGACTTGCAAACGGAACAATAACCACACACAGTGTGTGTAGCAGAAGTACCAACTCTGAGTGGAAAACTAATGTAACAGTGAGCATGTTGAACTACCTAGCAGGATGCACCTCACACATATGTATCCCCATAATACAACACTGCCTCACCTTACTACAAGCATCATTGCATGGGATCTGAAGTGTGAACTGGGTGAGGCCTTGTATAAGCAAAAGAACGATCTTCTTTGTTGCTGCCTCATCTTCTGCTTCATCTTCCATTGATAAAATACTTATCAAGAGCTCCTCCTGCTTTGATACCAGAGCAAGCAACTGTTGTGTGAGACCCTTGTCACTTGGCACAGTTCCTACATAAACATATGACACATTTCATTCATTCATTCATTCATTTATTCACATTCCATAGATCAAACAGATGTGGAATTTGTCATCAAGTATAAGTATAAACAAGCAACTATATACAAATACAAATACAATTTCAGATAGAGAAATCCATGTCAGCATGGAGCATAGATTCAAAATCTTTCCTTCCATATCAAACACCTACAAGGGACAAGTCCAAGGCCCTGCACACTTTAA
>Ga0209737_10002753_pt1 | contig 12275 bp, 9 predicted proteins | sample TergutCu122P3_FD_187284 | JGI IMG/M metagenome (GOLD analysis project Ga0209737, IMG submission 187284) | Cubitermes ugandensis P3 segment gut microbial communities from Kakamega Forest, Kenya - Cu122 P3 (SPAdes) (version 2) | ecosystem: Host-associated > Arthropoda: Insects > Digestive system >... | reverse complement strand
GCCATCAAGTTGGAATGTTACAAATTGGCAAAACATTTGCTGGGTATGGAAACGTATAAACCCTTCAAGATGTACTGGTAATGAATTGAGAATTGAAAATATGTATGTGATTTTGGTATATGATGTTGGCGAAAAGCGAGTTGGCAAGATGCTTAAGCTATGCCGTAAATATCTGCATTGGATTCAAAATTCGGTGTTTGAAGGAGAAATTACGGAAGTCAAACTAAAAGAATTAATCCATGCGGCAAAGCAAATCATGGATGAAGAAACCGACAGCATCATCCTGTTCAAAAGCCGGAATGAAAAATGGTTAGACAAGGAAATTGTAGGTGTTGAGCGAAGCAGTACAGATAATTTTTTGTAACCGGAAATGTCGATGGCTGGCTTTCGCACAAAATTATGCGAACCATCCCCCAAACGTTCTTTGACATGTTGTTAAAAATAAGTGCTATATATAAGTTGTCGATGTTCCGGAAAAAAAATATTTTTGCACATCGACAACTTTTTTCAAAAAAATATACTATTTTTGCAACGGTAAATGATTGAAAATAAGCAGTCATTTTTTGCCGAAGAAACGACTACTAATCGAACAATGATTGAATTGAAATAATTGTAGGTGTATGATAGTTCAATTCGTTTATATGCTACTAATCGAACAATGATTGAATTGAAATTGCAGAAGTCAATATCGTATTTATGTCGGTAATACAGCTACTAATCGAACAATGATTGAATTGAAATTACAAAAAAATAGTTTTTATTTTTCATAACTAAATTCTACTAATCGAACAATGATTGAATTGAAATTGGTTTCGGTTTACGATGAGAATGAAGCCGAGCTTGCTACTAATCGAACAATGATTGAATTGAAATTCGTGCTTGTGTCCGCTATTTGTGTCAAACATGCCGACTACTAATCGAACAATGATTGAATTGAAATAGCGGTTTAACTAATTCGTACTCAATTCCCATGTAACTACTAATCGAACAATGATTGAATTGAAATACAGCGGCGCAGCCTTTTTCGCTTGAAAAAGTGCGCTACTAATCGAACAATGATTGAATTGAAATTCAGGTAACCGCCCAAAAAGCGTTTATTGAGATTCGCCTACTAATCGAACAATGATTGAATTGAAATACATGATTCAAAGAAAATTGATTGTCGCCCCGCAACTACTAATCGAACAATGATTGAATTGAAATTCTAAAAAATCCGGGGTCTGACTGTTGCGTTAAAGCCTACTAATCGAACAATGATTGAATTGAAATAAGCAACAAAAGTAGCGAGAAAAAAAGCGGCTGAACTACTAATCGAACAATGATTGAATTGAAATATTACTATAAACGTTGCAAGAATGCCTACAAATCCAACTACTAATCGAACAATGATTGAATTGAAATATTTTTACAGTTACATCAAAGCAGTGAATTTTAATACTACTAATCGAACAATGATTGAATTGAAATGATAATATTCCAATAAAAGCACCGCAAGCCGCATACTACTAATCGAACAATGATTGAATTGAAATGAGCGGTTGCCCGCTCTGGCGTGGTTTGGTTTGTTTCTACTAATCGAACAATGATTGAATTGAAATCTTGATACTTCATCTGGTAGCGAAACAATCGACCGTCCTACTAATCGAACAATGATTGAATTGAAATCAGGAAAAGCATTGTCAATGCGCTGGCAGTATCAGGCTACTAATCGAACAATGATTGAATTGAAATTCTGAAAAATCCGGGGTCTGACTGTTGCGTTAAAGCCTACTAATCGAACAATGATTGAATTGAAATAATTATAAAAGCAATTCAGCAATTTTCAGAAGGCGCACTACTAATCGAACAATGATTGAATTGAAATAAAACTTTACTAATTATCGCATTTTTCGCTTCTGGCCTACTAATCGAACAATGATTGAATTGAAATTTGGTAAACCACTGCATATAATCACTATCATCTCTCCTACTAATCGAACAATGATTGAATTGAAATTGAAGTATTACCCGAAATGACTTGCGACATTGGCACACTACTAATCGAACAATGATTGAATTGAAATTATCGTATTTATTTCTATGCAACGAAGCGTATCGGTCTACTAATCGAACAATGATTGAATTGAAATCTATCAATCCCCTCAAAAAAGGGGATTTACTTTATTCTACTAATCGAACAATGATTGAATTGAAATGCTCAATTCTACGTTTCAAGTCGTCAGAACCGTGACTACTAATCGAACAATGATTGAATTGAAATTCGCGTTTGCGAGTTTGTTTCTGTCATTTCTAACTGCTACTAATCGAACAATGATTGAATTGAAATGAGCAGGCAACCACTCTGGTTTTTTAATCGCACAAACTACTAATCGAACAATGATTGAATTGAAATTAATAGTTAAAACCCATCTTAATTCTACGTTTCAAGCTACTAATCGAACAATGATTGAATTGAAATTAAATATTATTTAAGATTATTTAACAATTATTAACCTACTAATCGAACAATGATTGAATTGAAATCTCTTCGCCTTCACCAACACAGGCTATATCTACAAACTACTAATCGAACAATGATTGAATTGAAATACTGTGAAACCGATTAATACAGTGCAGATATAATGTACTACTAATCGAACAATGATTGAATTGAAATATAGTTTATTGAGACGTATGGTTTCGTTTGACGAACTACTAATCGAACAATGATTGAATTGAAATTACTGCAATATTGCTATCCATCTTTCAGAGCAGGGGCTACTAATCGAACAATGATTGAATTGAAATAAACTGTCCATTCTGTATTTACCAATCTGTTTTTCACTACTAATCGAACAATGATTGAATTGAAATTCTCGTTTTTAGTGTTAGTAAGGCGTGAGTTAATATCCTACTAATCGAACAATGATTGAATTGAAATAAAATTCATTTTCCTGTTCTTTTGAAATATATACTCTACTAATCGAACAATGATTGAATTGAAATCAAGACTTCGGTCAGATACAAAAAGTTATTTTTCAAACTACTAATCGAACAATGATTGAATTGAAATCATTTAAAAGTCTGTTTTTTATAAAGCAAGTACGTTCTACTAATCGAACAATGATTGAATTGAAATTTCGTCATTTTCAAGCGTTTCAATATCATTAAGAGACTACTAATCGAACAATGATTGAATTGAAATTTTTGGAAACTATCGCAACGCATGTAAGGAAAAACGCTACTAATCGAACAATGATTGAATTGAAATCGCACAATGGCAGCAAGCCTACGCCGCCATTTTCGACCTACTAATCGAACAATGATTGAATTGAAATGAACGACCTGCCGCCTTATACCGAAGCGATAAACATCTACTAATCGAACAATGATTGAATTGAAATTCTCAATTCTACGTTTCAAGTCGTCAGAACCGTGACTCCTAATCGAACAATGATTGAATTGAAATATTGTTAATCCCAAATTCCCGCGTGAACGTTTGCAAGCTACTAATCGAACAATGATTGAATTGAAATACTTAACGCTCCGTTTTGTAAATTAATAGTTTGATTCTACTAATCGAACAATGATTGAATTGAAATATGTTTTCACAGCCGAGTTTCTTTAATTCTTTAACTACTAATCGAACAATGATTGAATTGAAATATCAATGGACGCTAAAAACAGACTTATTGAGGATGCTACTAATCGAACAATGATTGAATTGAAATAAAGTATATTAATGAAGATATACCTGTTTTTTCATTCTACTAATCGAACAATGATTGAATTGAAATAATACAGTTGTATGAAAAAGGAGAAACGAGAGAGGCTACTAATCGAACAATGATTGAATTGAAATTTACAAGGCACTCTGAAAAACTTGCGCCTGACATTCTACTAATCGAACAATGATTGAATTGAAATCGTCTATCAGTTATAAGTTTCATTCCAACCCCACAGTCTACTAATCGAACAATGATTGAATTGAAATTGCAGAAGTCAATATCGTATTTATGTCGGTAATACACTACTAATCGAACAATGATTGAATTGAAAGCCCAAAAATTTATTTAATTTACAATTCGGATAGTACTACTAATCGAACAAACAAGACGGTTAGCATAACTTATGCTATTTTGTGAATTGAACTTATTTTGAAGTTAAAAAAATTTTTCATACTGAATTGTTGTAACCTGTACACATTTTTTTAAAATTTTGAAAAATACTAATGATGTGATATGCAGTATCATACAATCAATGAAACTCCAAAAATCAAAACACAATTATCTTAATGAATTGCTGTCGTTTGCTTGCTTTATTAACAACAAATTCAAGAAAAAAAAGAATTTTGTAGTTGTTCAAATAATAATTTGTAATTTTGCAAATAATTTTTTCTAAAACATGAGTAAAAAATTTAGCAATAATGAATCAGGAATCAAAGATTATAGGCGCAATTGACATAGGAACTACAAAAACTGTAGCGATTGCAGTCCGCAAGTATCCTGACGGAAAAGTTGAGGTACTCGGGATTGAAAAAACTACTTCAACAGGTGTTAAACGAGGAATTATTTCAAACATTGAAGAAACCGTTAACGCTATACGTCAGGTTGTTAAAGCATTACAGGATAATTTGAACATATATCTTTCAGATGTATATGTTAATTTGGGAGGTTATTCAATTCGCAGTGTTACAAATCGTTGCTACAAATTTATAAATGCCGGTAAGGAAATAACAAATTCCGACCTTGAGCAGTTGAAACGGGATGCTCACAGAGTAAACATTGACGCAGGAGAAATAGTCGTTCATGTAATTCCGCAAGATTATTGCGTTGATAATGAAATGTTTGAAAAAAATCCCGTTGGTATGTATGGCGACCGTCTTGAAGGTTTTTTTCATGTAATTATCGGACGTTTAAATGTTATCAACAATATTGAAAAGTGCGTAGTTCGTGCAGGATTAAAGATGTCGGGGTTAATTCTTGGCTCGATTGCCACTTCACATTCAGTATTAAGTGAAGAAGAGCGCGAGGCAGGAGTAGTTTCTGTTGATATAGGCGGCGGAACCACCGATTTAGCAGTTTTCCACGACGGTATTGTCCGATATTCGGCAATTATTCCTTTTGGTGGAAATATCATTACAAACGATATAAAAGAAGGATGTTGCATGTTGCAAAAACAGGCAGAATCTATAAAAACAAAATTCGGCTCTGCTTTAAGCAGCATGGCAAGCGAAGATATGATTATCTCAATACCGGGAATTCAAGGCTGGGAGCCAAAAGAAATATCATGTAAAAACCTTGCATTAATAATTCAGGCGCGTATGGAAGAAATTATCGAATGTATCATATTCCATATAAAAGAATCAAATTTTTACGATAAATTGGGCGCTGGCATTGTAATTACAGGTGGAGGTGCAATGCTAAAAAATATCACACAACTGATAAAACTTCAGACAGGAATTGATGTGCGAATTGGGCATCCCAACCATTTTTTTACAGATGAAAATGTTTCTTTTGAAGAGATGCCTATGTATTCAGCAGCAGTTGGATTGACGCTGAGCAACTATTCATTCACACCACCAAAATCATCAGACCAAAAACTTTTTGTTGATGAATTTGAAATAGAACAGACTGTAAAAGAGAGAAATAGAAAAGAAAAAATAAAACGGGAAAAACTTGAAAAGAAGAAAAAAGAACCTGCAGTTTATATTACAGGCGACCTTTTCGGAAGTCTCAAAAAGACCCTTGTTGGCATGTTCGACGAAAAAGATACAGAAATGTAAAACTAAAAGAATGTCAGATATTTGACATATAATAATTTCAAAAATATGGATGATTTAATGAATTTCGAAATACCGCAAATTCGTTCTTCGATAATAAAGGTTGTTGGAGTTGGAGGAGGAGGAAGTAATGCCGTAAATTACATGTACAATCTTGGAATCAAGGACGTAAATTTTGTTGTTTGTAACACAGATGCTTTAGCGATGGCAAATAGTCCGGTTCCAATAAAAATTCAACTCGGTGAATCGCTGACCGAAGGGCGTGGAGCAGGAAATTGCCCCAAAAAAGGTCGAGAAGCAGCGCTTGAAAATATTCAAGACGTTATCAGCGTACTTGAAGATAATACCAAAATGGTCTTTATTACCGCAGGAATGGGCGGTGGAACGGGAACAGGCGCAGCCCCGATAATAGCCAAAACCGCAAAAGATATGGGAATTTTAACAGTTGGAATTGTTACAATTCCATTCCGTTTTGAGGGTAAAATTCGTGTAAATCAGGCTCTTGAAGGCATTACAGAAATGGAAAAATGCGTTGATTCTCTGCTTATCATCAATAACGAAAAACTCAGGGAAATGTATGGCGACCTCAAATTAAGCAATGCTTTTGCAAAAGCCGACAATGTATTAGCAACCGCCGCCAAAGGAATTGCGGAAATAATCACAGTTCATGGTTATATAAATGTAGATTTTGCAGATGTGGAAACAGTTATGAAAGACAGCGGCGTTGCCATCATGGGTTCTGGGAAAGCAGAAGGTGATTTTCGCGCAATTGACGCAGTACAGAGCGCTTTGGAGTCGCCGCTACTCAACAACAACCAGATCGCGGGTGCAAAAAATATCCTCCTCAACATCACTTCCGGTGAAAACGAGGTTACGATGGATGAAGTGGGGCAAATTACCGATTATTTGCAGGAAATTGTAGAGCACTCAGCCACAATCATTTGGGGAACAGGAACAGACATGAACTTAAAGGACGAAGTATCTGTAACGCTTATTGCCACAGGCTTTGATTATGAAAATGTTATAACACAAAGCATTGAAAATTCACGAAATAAAACACGCATCGAACTTGATGTAGATGGAAATTTAATTCAAAAAGTTAATAGTCAGCAAAATAATGAGAAAGAATTTGAAATGGAGTATCCTGACGAAACACCTGTAATAGTAAATTTTGATGATTTAGAAAAAGAGAAAGAACGTCGGATTGAACTGCTTTACGGAAATATTGACAGCAAGAAATCTCAAAAACACGCTTTCAGTTACGAAATGACTTCAGGAACGGTTGATGTTGCAATCGAACCGGAAAAAATAAATATAAAAGAATTGCAAGACGAAAGATTTATTGAAAAATTTGAAAATGTGCCTGCATACAAGCGGCGTGGAATGACATTTAACATGGAAAATGAAAGTTTGCCAAATCAAAACCGCAATTTTTCAAATATGGAAAATAAAATTTCACATTTTACAATTACTGATGACGGCTCTGGTCCCGTTATCCGTAAAGAAAATTCGTTTTTACACGGTAACGTAGATTGATAAATTCCAAAATAAAATAATTATGACATTAATTGATAAAGTTAGCGAAGAAATAAAAAGCGCCATGAAAGCGCGAGAACAATTAAAATTAGATACTTTGCGTTCCATTAAAAAAGAATTGCTTGAAGCAAGAACAGCAAAGGATACTGGCGGGATTATTTCATCTGAAGATGAAATCCGCATTTTGAGAAAAATGGTAAAACAGCGCAATGATGCCGCCGAAATTTACAAAACTCAGGGACGCAAAGATTTAAGCGATAAAGAAGAACAAGAAGCCGCAATAATTTCAGAATTTTTGCCACAACAAATGAGTCCTCAAGAAATCGAAAAGGTTGTAAAAGAGATAATTACCAAAACAGGCGCAACTTCTGTAAAAGAAATGGGAAAAGTAATGGCAGAAGCAACCGCATCTTTGGCAGGTAAAGCAGATGGAAAAGAAATTTCAATAATAGTAAAAAAATTGTTGGCATGAGTTTTTGTAGATAAATTGATTACGTAAAATAAAAAAAAACTACTTTTGCAAAAAAAATAAAATTATGCGAATTATCATAAAACCTGATTATCAAGCAGTAGCAAGTTGGACAGCCAACTACATTGCATCGAAAATTAACGCTCACAATGAAAAACGTTCATTCGTTCTCGGATTGCCAACAGGTTCGTCGCCATTAGCAACTTACAGGGAACTTATTTCATTGAATAAAAAAGGAAAAGTTTCCTTTAAAAATGTAATTACCTTTAACATGGACGAGTATGTTGGAATTTCAGAAAACCATCCGGAAAGTTATCATTCTTTTATGTGGAATAATTTTTTCAATTTTATTGATATTAATCCCGAAAATGTTAATATCCTAAATGGCAATGCTTTAGATGTTAATGAAGAGTGCCAAAGATATGAAACAAAAATTTCTTCAGTTGGCGGGATAGATTTATTTCTGGGAGGGTGCGGTGAAGATGGACATATTGCTTTTAATGAGCCGGGGTCATCACTTAATTCAAGAACAAGAATAAAAACATTGAATTATGATACAATTCTTGCAAATTCCCGTTTTTTTGACAACGATATTTCTAAAGTGCCGACAACCGCATTAACAGTTGGTGTTGGAACAATTCTTGACGCGCGAGAAGTTGTAATTATAGTAACAGGACACAGAAAAGCCCGTGCATTGCATCATGCCGTTGAAGAAGGCATAAATCATCTATGGACACTCAGTGCATTGCAATTACATCCCAAAAGCATTATAGTTTGCGATGAACCAGCAACTTATGAACTAAAAGTTGGTACATACAAACATTTCAAAGAAATTGAAAAACATAATTAGTGTTAAGTTAATAGTGAATAGGAAATAGGAAATAGTATATTGACAAGTAGTTAAATATTAATATGCGTCATTTTAAATTTAACACAATATTAGCATAAAGCGAAAAATGAATATAAAAAAAGCAAATAGTTTATTGGCAAGGCATAAAAAAGTACTATTTGTGCCATTTTAGAATTGATTTATCATTTAGAATTTTTGAATTTTATCTAAAGTAACGTTTATTCTAAAATAACGCAAATAAAAATCTTTTATTCCTTGTTAATTAACTATTTATTGTTTTCTATTTATTATTAACTTTACATTGGTTTTGCAAAATATTTAATAAGGAAATTTATAATCATTCAGTTGTTTAATTTTTTAGTCATGGAACAGGTGCGTCAACTACCAACCGGAATACAATCATTTGAGGTATTAAGAACTCAGAAATATCTGTATATAGATAAAACAGCGATGATTCATCAATTAGCCTCAACATACATTCCGTATTTTTTCAGTCGTCCACGCCGTTTTGGGAAAAGTTTACTGCTTTCTACCTTTAAAGCCTACTTCGAGGGGCGTAAAGATTTATTTGAAGGTCTTGACATTTCAAAATTAGAAACTAAGTGGGAAAAATATCCAGTTTTATATTTGGATTTGAATGCCGAGAGATACGAAAGCGTTGAATATTTAGAGGCAATACTATCTGATAATTTGGATAGATGGGAAATCCTTTACGGAAAAAATGAAGGTGAGAGAACTTTATCACGTCGTTTTGAAGGGGTTATCCGTCGTGCTTACGAAAAGACAGGAAAACATGTAGTTGTGCTGATTGATGAATACGACAAGCCGATGTTGTCAGCCATTTTAGATGAAGATTTATCTAAATCATACCGTAGCATATTGAAAGCCTTCTACGGTGTTCTGAAAAGTTCAGGGCAGTATTTACGTTTTCTATTTTTGACAGGCGTTACCAAATTTGCACAAGTAAGCGTATTCAGCGACTTGAATCACTTGGTTGATATTAGTTTCAAGCAGGATTACACTATGCTGTGCGGAATTTCTAAAAAAGAACTTTTGCATTTTTTAACTCCTGAATTAAAAATATTGGCTGACAAACAAAATATGACATTTGATGAAGCGGTATATAAAATGACAAAGCAATATGATGGTTATCAATTTGCATATAAAACTGACGCAATGTTTAATCCATTCAGTGTGTTAAATTCTTTAAAATTCAGCGACTTCGCAAATTACTGGTTTCAAACCGGCACTCCATCCTATTTGGTTGATTTACTGAAAAAAAGCAATTATGACTTACGATTATTAATAGATGGCATTGAGGTTAAATCCTCCGCTTTTACAGAATATCGTGCTGATGCAAATAATCCCATTCCTATGATTTATCAAAGCGGCTATTTGACTGTTAAAGATTACGATAAAGAATACGATTTATATACTTTGGGATTTCCAAATGAAGAGGTTCGATACGGCTTTTTGGAATACCTGATACCATATTATACTGCGGTAACAACAGATGCGTCTGGATTTCATATTACCAAATTTTGCAAAGAACTCCAAGCATGTGATACTGACGCATTTATGGAGCGTTTAAAGGTGTTTTTTGCAGATATTCCATACGAATTGAATAACAAGAACGAAAAACATTATCAAGCAATTTTTTATGTAATATTTAGTTTGATGGGACAGTACGTAAAAACCGAAGTGAGCAGTTCAAAAGGCAGAGCAGATGCTGTAGTGAAAACAAAAGATTACATTTACGTTTTTGAATTTAAATTAAACGATACCGCCGAAGCAGCCATTGCACAAATTGATGACAAAGGTTATCTAATTCCTTATCAATTAGATGAAAGAAAGTTGGTTAAAATTGGCGTTGAGTTCAGTAAAGAAGAGCGAAATATAAATCGTTATATCATAAAATAGAAACTATTCAAAATCAAAATATTATGCTAAAAATATTATTAACGGGTTTACTTGGAAATGATGCCGAAGTTAAAGAAGTTGGAACAAGTAAAGTGATTAAATTTAATGTTGCAGTATCGCTTGACTATAAAGATTCAACAGGCAATAAAGTTGAAAAAACTGAGTGGATTAAAGCAGTTTTATGGAAAAATAAAGACCAGAGCGTTAAAATTTCCGAGTTTCTCAAAAAAGGCAAAAAAGTTCTGATTGAAGGAGTTCCGGAAAGCGAAGGTTATAAAAGCAAAGATGGCGAAATTAAATCAACGCTTGTAGTTACAGTAAAGGAACTTGAGTTTTTGAATTAACTAACTCCCCTCGCGCCTCTTTTCAAAAGAAAGGGAAGTTGAGAATTTATCAAGAACAAAACGTTATAGTGCCAAAATTTTAAAAAATATTTGGTGTGGGGTAGGTTTTAATTATTTTTTAGCAATATAGGGTACTTCTAAAAACCCCAAAATCAAGGAGCCTGCTGACTGATGAAAAAGCGGAGTTAAAAAAAGTAAATTTCCTGTTTCTTTCTAAAATAATTGCGTCCTTTTCCCCTCTCCTTTTGGAGAGGGTGTCCGAAGGACGGGAGAGGTTTTGGGGAAAGTACCCAAAGGGGGATAGGGGTTGTAAATGAGCATTTTGAAGAAGGAGCGTAGCGCAAAGTTTGGGGTTTTTAGAGGTTCCCTAAAGAAAATACTTCAAAAAAGCCCTATTAATAGTCTCTTTCGCATTTTGGCATTTTTCCATATCAATACGTCCAACATGATTATTTTTGCAGTTTATACCTGTAATTCCAAATGACAAATCTATTTTGCTTTCAATAATTTTAAAAAGAGAATCTGGCAACTTTGCATCTGAAAATGGAAATGAAAAAAAACTGTTTTTTTCATTAAAAACCTCCTTAACAAATTTACAAGATTCCACGATTTGTCTAATTTGTTCAGTTTCGTTAATATCTCTAAAATCCGGATGGTCAATACTATGCGCTCCGATTGTAAACCCATGGGACTGCATGTTTTGCAATTCCTGAATAGTTAAATATGGTTTGTGAGTTTGCAAATATTCCTGAAAATCAACAGATAACAATTCTGCAAGTTCATCCAAAATTTTACATTGAGGGTATCGAATTTGTAAAAAGGAATTTTCTATGGTACTAATTTTTACTGTTGGAATATAATTCTTTATCTTGTTAAAAATCGTATTTTTTGTTGTTTTAGATATGTTGATTTTCTTTATTTGGTTAGATAAAAGTGCTGCTTTGTGCCTGTAAAACAGATTTTTATTATCAACAAAATCTTTATTTATGAAAATAGTTGCAGAAACTCCCTTTTTTAACAGCAATGGTAAAATGTTTTCATAAATTCCGCGTAATCCATCATCAAAAGAGAGTACGAAAGAATGTTGAGGAGGTTTTATATTATTTTTCAAGAAATAATATTCTTCGTTAATTGTTATCGGTCTAAAATGATGCAATAAAAAATCTAAATCATTTTCAAAGTTTTCAATAGTTTTGGGTGAATATAATGGATAAATGTGAGATAGTTTTTCATCTGAAACAGTATGGTAAAACGGGTTGATAATCACCGGTTTAGATTTTTTTAAAAGCAAGTCAGTTTTTATTGTGCGTACTGCAAATGATATCATTATTTGGTACATTTAAAAATTATTTCTCTTCTTCCGTCTCCTAATGCATATTTTTCATAAATTTCTGT
>Ga0209737_10002752_pt1 | contig 12282 bp, 13 predicted proteins | sample TergutCu122P3_FD_187284 | JGI IMG/M metagenome (GOLD analysis project Ga0209737, IMG submission 187284) | Cubitermes ugandensis P3 segment gut microbial communities from Kakamega Forest, Kenya - Cu122 P3 (SPAdes) (version 2) | ecosystem: Host-associated > Arthropoda: Insects > Digestive system... | reverse complement strand
TGTGGCGGGTGGCTGTTGCGCGCCGCGGATGACTTACTTCGCACGGCGCCATATTGGTCTCCTTTCTGAAGTTGTTCTCCAGTAACACACAATTTGAGCACTCAAAATCATTTAAGTCACATTTATTTTGATTATATGAATCGGAGCTCACAACACTTAAACTCGTCCCTGCCGCCATATTGGTAATAGGTTGGAAGAGAGATTATTATAATAATTTGACCGTGTAAAAATACGGGGAAAATATGGTACCAACAAGGACATGAGAACTGTAGTTCAGAAAGAGGCCTGTGGGATAACCCAGTAAAAAATAATTTAGCAAAGCATTGTAAGATATAAAGAATAGGGAAAGGGCTGGCAAGAAGTCAGAAAGAAAAAGACTGAGGGAAGAAAGAAAACATTGCAAGAGTAAAAAGAAGAAATAGAACAAGACCAACGAGGAAAGGGTGGTGGTAGTGTTGTGGTGACAGCAGGGTAATGTAAATTTCTGGTTGTATTTCTTTATTTGTTATATATATTTGCCATCATTTACATACTGCTGGAATGTAGGTAATCCGTGATCAGAATCATGGAATTGAATACAAAAAATCCCCGACTATCGAGCTCTTCTCACTACCCTGACGACAGAAACAGTAATCTCCTACGACGCATGGATTCCCACATACCAATATGTACGGAGCTGTATTCCAATCGACTTGGGTGGCTATCGATAGTTACACATTGCTCCTGTAATGCGTGAGGGCCGTGTACAACTCTGATCCGTGGCAGTGTATTCGATTGGGTGCTATTCGATACCACGGATTTCGATACAACCAATCACAGATAGAAGATGTCTGCTGTTCGGAATGGAAGGAAGCGAAAGTTTGTTTCAAACACAAACTACAACGTTTCGGACAAATTAGAAGAGCTAGACGACACAAGTCATGCGTACCAGGTTTTACAATAATTTATATAAATCCCTGAATGAAAGTGCTGTATGGTGAAGTTCCATAACTAATTGGCGTGTACCCACGTGGTTTGACGTTGTATAGCCTGTGCTTCGGGAATATAATTTTCGTTACAAGTCATTTTTTTAAACCCCTTGCCAATGGTTGGATTGTATGAAAGAAATTTAATGGTAAAATGCCGTGGCGTAATGTGAAAATATTCAGCGCGCAAATTTAAGTATTCTGTGCCCCATGCTTGTTGAGTGACGTGTATTTGTATATCGACTGGTTCCAAACACCAAGGAGGGTTTACTTGTTCAGATTTTGTGGCTTACACTTACTACAGTGGTAACGAAATAAAGCTCTGGTTAAGTCACGTTTAGATTGGTTTCATTTACGGTTTTTTTAAAATTAGTTTTGAGTAATATCATTGTGCGACATAGAGTGGTGGTAGTTGTTATACCAGTTGTGATGGTCGACACGTTTCATGTCATTACAAACCGGATGGTCATAACGTCAACCTTAATATTTCCAGTTGCTACTGTAAACTAATTACGTTTGGTATGTCACTGTCATGAAGTATTATGGGACTGCAGGGGGTTAGTGCCGTTGTTCATGGAAACTGGTCGCAACTACTATTACTTCGTTACGTTTCGTAGTATGTAATTGTAATAACTGATTATTTGCATTGTTTAAGTTACAGAGGTTTGTGTTAGGCTTAGTAACTTCAACACCGAAGTATTTTGTGACAGATGGGGAAGTACACGTGGGTTATAGAGTAGTTCATTTCATCTAGTAACTGAACGTAAGTTCAAAGTCATTAACAGATGCGCAGGCTTAATGTAATGTACACTCATTACATGAGCATTTGGAGTGACTGTAGGCAACGGCTCATTCATGAACTCTGACCATTTGTGAAATTTTACTAGTAGGTTATATCTTGGTTTAGCATAGATTGAAACACAGGATTACTTGTCATGTGTATTTATCGAAAAGTACTCTATATAAAAAAATTGATGTATGAAGCTTGTTTGCTCACTAAGAAAGGAGACTTGGTTCTGTACGTAGAAGTTAAGACCAATATTTGTTGTAGTGTAGTTGCTATAACTTGGATGTGTCTTCTTACTAGGATGAGAACCTTCTCACATCAATAACAAATGATGGGGACAGTTCTGATGGAGATTACGACAGTGAATTAGATGAGTCAGGTGAAGATGATGATGAAGTAGTCTTTGAAAGTGAAGATTGTAGTGAATCAGGAACTGAAGACAGTGGTGCTTCATCTCTGGGAGTTGAAAATACACAAGATGAAGATGATGATGCCTGGAGGGACTACAGTGAGTATGGAAGTGAAGAGACTGAGCATGAGGGAGAGGAGGAAGAAGAAGAGGAAACAAATGATGAAAGTTCAGAGGGAAGTAAGGTATCAGAAAAACATGAAGAGGAGGAGCCTAATCAAGCTGAACCATTATTCAAAGTGAAACAGACATCTTCCTCAAAAGTTAGCAATTCCAATATGTTTTCAAATAAATCATTAAGAAGAGATCGTGAAAAGATAATTAACAAGATGGCACAGGCAGAAGAGAATAGAACTATTCAGCAAGCAGATGAGTATAAGAGTGATACATCAGATGAAGAAGTACGTAGTAATAATAATGTACTCACTTTTTTCGTATGAAGATAAATGATTAGAAAAGTAATTTATACTTTTTATTTTGCAGGACATTCGCAACACAGTAGGTAACATTCCTATGAACTGGTATAATGACTATGCACATCTAGGATATGACTGGGATGGCAAGAAAATTATGAGGCCTCTTAAGGAAGATGAACTTGATCATTTCCTAAAAAGAATGGAGGATCCTAATTTTTGGTAAGTATAAATGAATTTGGTCATTGATGTGTGTTCATTTCTTAGCCCATATAACAATGATTTTTCAGCTGCAGTAATTGAGAGATGAGAGGTGACATGTAAGCTGAAATATGACAAGAAGAATGTAAATGTTTTGGGACAGGTTTTGGAAGGTAGGTGTTGTGACATGTTTGAAAATACCTACCATGTTGAACATCATTGTCTTCTGCATATGCATTATCTTGGTCACTGGTATCAACTAGAGTATGTTTTCAAACCAGCGTATTGTGACTGCTAGTTGCATATGAACTTTAAGGGAATGTGGTCTGTTGTTTGTGGGAACTGCAGCACTTGTCATCATAAGTAACAATGCTTCATTCTTCAGTTGCTGTGACAGTTCAGAATAGTGCAGAAATGCCTTTGTCTCAGTGTGGTGACCTGAGACATGGAATATAAACAGTCATGACTACAGTCAACATGCTAAAGTGGTACCTTGACTTGACAGGGAGGAACTGAGTCTTGAGTTTCATTTTTCGTTCATAGAACTGGGTACATAAAAATTATCAAATTGCAGTCTGGTTGTGCTCTCACATAACATATACATTATACTCTTCTTCACCTGTAGAGCTATATGTCAAAGTTTGTCATTTGTTGTTGTCAAGTGTACATTACATTCATTATCATTGTCAGGTTTTATTTGGAATTTCAGCAGGTAAGTTGAATTAGCAGCAGAGTGGGATGTGCTGACATCCTCTTATGCAGCCATGTTTATCTTTTTTGAGATTCCACCCTTTGTTCACTCACAAACTTTGTTATAGGCGCACTGTAAGAGACCCACAGACTGGTCAAGATGTTGTGTTGTCTGATGTGGATGTGGATATAATTCAGCGACTTCAGGCTCACAAAATTCCAGATGCAAATTTTGATGATGCTGAAGTGAGTACTTGTAATATTCTTAGCACATTAATTTATTTGTAGCTGTTAAAAACTTTACTTGTATTGTGACAGTTGAGGTTCTCACAGTGATGTATATCATGACTACAGTATTCTAGGTACACTGAAGATGGAGGTAGCAGGTTGTTCTGAAATGTTGGTACCCATCAACTACATTATAATGCAGTGCATGGGTTTTATCTGTTGGAGGAGCTAGTGGATCTGGCAGAAGGATCTACTGGGTGTGGTGAAGTGGCAAGGGTTGGGTGTTTATTTCCTTGGAACTTCAGTGTGACAAGTTTGACTGTACTTATGGAGGCAGAGAGAAAGCTTAGATGAAAAACAACGCTGTCACTGCGTTAGTGACTCTCCACTAGCAGACTTTTTGAAAATTCCACCAGCCAGAAACCATGCACTGCACCATACATGTCATACCCCAAAAGACTGTTGTCTTTAGTTATACTGTATTAGTATTCTTATGCAGTTTATATGAAAATGTGACTCAGGTTAATTCCATTTCATAGTTTATTTCCTAAAGGTAGCACTTTGTTTATAATGTTCTTGTCACTGATTCATGGTTGGGAAGGCACATGTTATTCACTCAGTTTTGAATTCCAAAATTTTTGTGTTACTTTTCTTGGTCAGTTATTCAAATATGAACTGTTTATTCATAATTAGTTTTTATGTGTTCCATTCATAGATTTCAGTGAAATGAATGCACAGTACGAAGGTTATTCTGTCCATTAATTTGTGTGTTCAGTTGGATTTTTATGAAATGTAATGCTGGTGTCTACACTGAAAGTAGTCAGGTGAATTTGATTTTGATTTGAATAAACCTTGCTTTATGCAAGCACCCATTCAAATCTCAAATTGAACTCAACTGATTTTTTGAAATGCAGATCATAGTATCTCAAGTGTTCAGTTTGATAAAACAGGGATCTAATTAGGCTGTACAACATTTTTGATCTTAGACATCAAGACGTGTTACAGTAATAGCAAAAATAAAATAATTAGTACGTCAGACACATCAACGTTTATTGTTGATAGGAGTAGGCAATATGTTTCGACCCTTAGAGGGTCATCATCAGGCCTTCTGTTTGAAACAAGTCTTTAAAATACTGCATACATTACTGGGATCCCATTAATGTTTACAAATAATAGGGAGGCCATTACGTCTATGTGAGGATGTACATCTAAGAACTCTCATTAAAATCGTACACTGGTAAAACACAAGAGGAATATTCAGGAAATTAATATAAAAATATTGATAAAAGCATGACCATAGGTTGATATTGTTATTTCCTCATACGAAGGTGGTGATGCTTGTGGTATATCATATGATATCGTGTTTCCCTGCTATATCTCTTAGGTTTTTGACCTTGATGAGTTGCAGCGTGGACGGAGTTGAAAGCTTGATGGCTGCCCCTTAGGCTGTGTCATTAATTATTTAGATGTGTAGATGCGTATGGGGATAAAATTGTATTGCTGTTAATTGGCTCCTGAGACAATATGAGTAACGGATGGGTTACACTGGGTATTGCACGAATTGCTATTGCTATAAAGGAGATACACTTATGTATAGGTGTAGATTTCATTTGATTGTTGCTTTGTGGATTGGAGTGTAGTGTTGATCAGTTGTATCAGAATATCCAACTTTCACTTTCACTTATTCACTGATTTATGTTGACGTTAGAAGTACACTCACGTAAGTATCGTAATATCCAACTTTTGCTTTCACTAATTCACTGGCTTTATGTTGACGTTAATAGTGTCAGGTTGAATAGTGTGTCATGGTGGAAAATTGTACACTAATCGATGATAACGACGACGAAATATACATGCACACACATGATCAAGTGCACATCCAGTATGGTCATCTCATAAGCTCAGTTTTTTCCCCCTCTTTCAGAAAGGAAAGCAGGCTGATCATACCAACACTAATACCAAGTAGTAAACATATTCTTGAGCTGTGATAATACTGCTGGTAGATAACATAATTTCTTTCAAATAAAATTTACATTGTCACTTCTGTTTGGTTGGCAGCCTTGGGTGGAATGGTTCACATCAGAAGTCATGCAGACTCCAATTGTTCGAGTTCCTGATCACAAACGCTCATTCCTGCCCAGCCGGATTGAAGCAAGGAAGGTGGCAAAGATGGTGCATGCAATAAAGATGGGATGGATGAAACCTCGAGAGCAGAAGAAACAGAGCGAAGAACCTAAATTTTACATGTTGTGGCAAACAGATGAAGGGGTGGAGCATATGAGACGCATACAAAACCATATTCCTGCTCCAAAACGCCATCTTCCAGGACATGCTGAGTCATACAACCCACCACCTGAATATCTCTTTGACAAACGAGAGGTAATTACATTGAGTTGTGGAGTATGTTTTTTATATGTTATTTTAGTGATAGCCATTGCAGATAATACTGAGAAATTAATACTGTCCAACGGAAGTGACTGTAAGACACCATTATTTCAAAAAGATTCATCACCTGTCAGCCGTAACATTGCCATTGAGACAGACTTCCCCACCCCACCACCGATGCTGGCCATAAAGTATCAAAAACAAAAAGGTGTCATTTGACTCTCTCTTCTCTGGGGAAAGAGGATGAAAGCCTAGTTAACACATCAGCATTTATGTAAAGGATGGGGGTGCACAAACAATCTGGAAGCTGGATAATCTGAATGCAAATAATTAGTATTCTGCTGTACATAGCAAAATGTAAGAGCGTTATGTTCACATGTGTTTATTAGTACTGGGATGTTGCAGGGAGTTTTTTCACTCACTGCTAGGTAGTATCATTGGTTGCTATGCAGCAGGATGTCTCCTGCTTTATTGTCAGCACTCTGGCAATAAAATATGCTCTGTGCATTTTGTGATTTGCAATCTTAAAACTCTAATATGGTAATTTTTCAATAATGTCAGCAGTCAAAGAGCTGTGGTGTTTTTTTTTATTAATCTTATCTTACAGGCCTGTTTGTGAGGTGAATCTAAAATTTCATTTGAGAGTACAGAACCACCCTTCTTAATGTTTGGAATATCAGAATCTTGCAAAGTGGTCTATTAAATCACAGGTTTTTGCCATATCTCAATGACAGGCACTGTTCACTGCTGTTGTCATGAATAAGGTACAGAAGTAACAGGATGCTTACAAAGTGTTTTTATGTTGAAATAGCTTAAGGTATGGAACAAACAGAAAACAACACCTTGGAAGAGGAAACTTCACTTCATTCCCCAGAAATACGACTCTTTACGTGCAGTTCCAGCATATGACCGTTTTATCAATGAGAGGTTCCAGCGCTGTCTTGATTTGTATCTGTGTCCCAGAGCCAGGAAAATGAGGGTTAGTACCACCTATATAAGATGTAGCTCTCATTCTACCATCCATATACAAGTGAAATATAACACATATTTGTTTAATACTTTCCATGGCATAGCCCATAATCTTGCATACATATTACCTGTACCAAGAGTGTGATGCAACTGTGAAATTTTTTTCTCTCCCACTCTGAAATCTCTTTGTTATTTGACACTGCCAACATGTGACTGTTATGGCCAACAATTTTTTATTTTTTATTACTGATGAAGTGTTAAACTGTACTACTATTGTACATGGGATGTAACTTAGGCACATCTCCGACAGAAATTTACAGTTTCACACACAACATGTGTGGCAGTATTTTCCTGTTCCAGTCTCTTTTTATATGTGCCTCCCACCTTTCCCTTCCCACACTGTGTACTAGCAGACATGGTAGTATCAGTGCCAGTAACAGTATTCAATTACATTTAACCCTTTGGCACCGGAATTAAATGCTGGGCATGATGTGTGGAAGACAGCATGAGCACAGAATTTAAAGGGGTGCATAAGAGCAGCTTAATTTGCCACTGGCAGGAGTCATTGTTTGGCATTTGACCATCACACTGTGTGATGGTGCCAGAGAGTTAAATGATGTGGTAGTGGAACACAAGTGTGATAACACTGCTGCTATCAGAGCATGCTATTGGATATAGTTCTGATCCAGTTTCATCCACCGTGCTTCTACACACACCATCCTTTTAAAGTTCTATCTAAGAGAGGTTTCCCCACCAGAATTCTCTCTGCAGTCCATCTCACTGCATTTTAACTATATGCTTGGCTAATGTTGTTGTCTTACATGTTTTACACCTAGACCAATTAAACTTGGAAAGTTAAGAAGTGCAATGCAGTGTCAATAAAGTACATAGACACACACAAAACTGTTTAGTCACTTTTCTTGAATTAGCTTGCCGAACTGGTGGTATATGGTGTGTTACATGATTGGAAATGTCTGATGACCATTGATTTGAACTTCATATACACCTCCCTGAGTTTTTGACAGGCCCTCTCAGTATATATGGCATATAGAGATAATCAAGACATATTAATGAGGTGGTACTCAGTAACACACTTTTCTTGTTTATGTTGGTATGCTTATGTGTTACACACCCAAGGTGAAATCACATGTTGTTATATGTATTGGTACCTGCATATGATAGATCATTCTTTCACATATCTTCCTTCACTGCTCTTGTTATTGCAGTTGACTATTCAGCCTGAAGATTTATTGCCTCAGTTGCCAAACCCAAAGGATCTGCAGCCATTTCCATCTGTTATGTCCATGGTCTACGAGGGTCACACAGATATGGTTCGTTCCATAGCTGTTGAACCTAAAGGGCAATATATGGTCTCTGGATCTGATGATCTAACTGTTAAAGGTAAACCTCACTTGCATATTTCAGTATTGCAGATAAGATCTCAGTCAGGAGTGGTTGTTATTTGCAAACCTTCACACTTCTCACATCCTTTATTTAAATCCATTTCAAATTTAAAGTAACAGTAAGTAGGGTAACAATATTGTTAGCACATGACTAGACACATTAGAGACCTCCACTAAAAGCTGCATTAGTTTTCCCTGAAATACTGTATCTACTAAAAGATGCATGTAAGACCCATTTGAAATCGGTCTAGTTCTAAAATGTATTACTGCAAATATAATTTTAGTCCATACTGGGAAATATGGACAGCCATCATCAAATTCAAATGTAGACTGCAGTTGTATGTTATATTTGCAGGTTATGATAAAGTACATATTTGTTGTTTGTAATAAAGTGAAGTGCATTATATAAAGAAAAAGTAATTACTAAGACTGTGTTGTTTAATATTTACTGAATTGAAAAGTATTGCAGATTGATACTTGAATTTATTTGTGGCCTTTTGAATGGTGCTGTCAGTGGCTCCGACTGTTGCACTGAGTTATAGGGTGGTACATAATGAAATGGAAAGGATGCAGAAGGAAGCAGTCTTTGCATAATTTGAGGTACTATAGTGGCATCAGAAAGGATGGAGAAAACTACACAAATCCCCGGTCAGTTTATTGCATCTTTGGGCAAATATTGCAAGTTGGGGTCTCCCAGATATGCAGCAGTATTGGTATACCTTTGGCTGCAAGGTTCAGCAATAAATCATTGAAGGCCTCAGTGACAGGAATGTTACATGTTAGCACTTCCTTGTTCTGATTAACTATTTCATCTAAAAAAGAAATTGGAAAACCTTGACCTGCAGTGTACACTTAAATTGAATGGCTTGGGCTGCCTCAGAAATGTAGGATTAAAGAGGCCATATGCTAAAGGGTAATTAGTAAGTGTTGACATACTGGTAAGATGTCATGGAATCTGTAGCAGCAGTAATATTAACACAAGATTATAATGACAAAATTATGTTTGCTCAGGCAGAGAGATAAACGTTAACAAAAATTAAAAATTTTTATTAACATTGATTAGAGAAAGTGTGAGTTGATTTGAGTTGGAAAATTTTGGTGTTTGTACGTTTCTCTCTCATCTAATTATGTATTAATGTTGGAGAGTAGTAATGAACCTTCAGTTTCTATTAAATGTGAGGAATTTCTCAACTAGATGAGCAGTTGTTAGTTTTTAAGAAGGAATTCTGCTCCATGGCATTGGTTGGTTAGTAATAATTATGCAGCATTGTTACCATTACCACCACTTTTCCACAGATTATTTGGAGCTGTATTTTTTGGAGCTTTGGCTCTCTCTCAGGGAGATTTTATAGTATATATTTTTAGCTTGAATCCATGCGCATATCACTTAACAACCACTTAGATGAAGAGAACAGTCTTTAAAGTGGAAATAATTTTGCATTTTACACATTAATCTTTAATGGGCAAATGGAACAGTGTTTCCTCTCAACAGGAAAACACATTCCTACAGTGGACATTTAAATTGAATGGTGCTCCAGCTGGGACACAATGCTGGAACTCATAAGGCCAAAATAAAAACTGAATAACTCATGTTGAAGCAAGAGTGTGTGTTTATGTTCAGATTTGATCATTGTGATCTGTGTATGATCAAAATTTTAAACTGATGGGTGTCAGGCATGCCAAAGAGAATAATAATTGCATGACATCCAGAAAATATAGTATTCCAGGGCCCAATATATGGTCTTGGGAGAAGACAACAATTTCTGTGCAAGTTGTTCCTAGAAAACCATATTGTGGACCTACAAGAGGGAAACAGAAACAGAAGATATGTGTCTGTGTTTTTATTAGGACATGGAATACAATTATTTGTCCTGAAATTTTCAGCTTTTGAAGGTGATTGTTTTATGTCTGGAATCATGTTATAGCTGTATAATTGAGGTATTTACAGTTTCTTATTTCTCTCTGTCCCTCTTTTTCAGTGTGGGAGATAGCTACTGGACGTTGCCTTCGTACTATTCCTGTAGGTGGTGTGGTACGTTCTGTAAGTTGGTGCCCAAACCAGGCTTTGGCACTGATTGCTGTTGCAGCAGATCGTAAAGTTCTCTTGGTCAACCCTGGGGTAGGTGACCATTTGGTATGTTCTAAGACAGATGCACTACTGGATGAGCCACCAGAACAGGATGTTATAGGTAAGGTTTGAAATTAAGAGATTTCATGCTTCCATGATGATGTAGTTGGGACTTTTCCTCTTCTGGTGTGGTATGTGGTGTAGGTTGGTAGTTGGTTACCAACTCCAGACACTTGCGGACATATGAAATTTCAGACTCACACAATTTTAATAAGAAAAAAAAGAGAGATAGAGATAGAGACAACATTTTTGAAATGCATGCTGGATTTTTCCTTGTGGGTATGAAAGTGTAATGAGATGAAGGTGGTGGAAGAATACTGTTGGCTGATAATGCAGGCAGTGGGGTGGTCCTGCTGCAGCCAGTCAGGGTCCATTGTGTTTTGGATTTTAGCTGGACCCCCATCTGTGTTCATATGTAGTTAGTTGACCATATGTATAATAAGTTTTGACTTTTTCAAAATTCATCTTACACAAGACTTTGCAGAGCATAACTAGCGCATAAGTTGTGGAGTGTCTGTACCAACCTGTGCCATGTAATGTCCCAGTGAAGTGTAGGCCTCAAGGTTTGAATTTTTTGTTTGATTAAGATATGCACATGCCCATATTTTATGATTCCAATCTCATTCCTACAAAATTTGGACACATTCATTGTCACATTTCATTTGTTAGTTCATTTCTCAGTGTAGATTTTTTAAAATGAAAACTCTGTTAATATAGTTACACTACAAGCTTTCACTTACCTGTAATTTGAGAGTGTACAGAAAGATTTTTTTATGTATCTTATAGTGCCTTTACTAGAAGTTTGAGTATAAATATCTTTTGTTCTTTTGCAACATAATTCATCAACCGCAAATCTGTGTGTCTTTAATTGATCTTGCAGTTTCTGATTCATTAAGTAAACCATATGTACTTTTCTTGAGATCATAAGTACGTAGGTCAGCTGATAAGTAATGCACACAGTGAAATATTTTGCCAACGGAGCATAGTAGCGATGTGCGCGCAGTGTGTCCTTGTAGCCACAACCCTGCTGCACAGCGGTGTAAAGTTTCATTCCTTTCTCTACACTGTTTCTAAAACAGTGCATGTTAACATGGAGTCATGTTATGGTTGTATGTCAATGAGATTGAAGCAACGTGCGGTGACTGAATTTTTAAGTGCTGAAAACATAACGCCAGCTGAAATTCATCGCTGTTTACAGGCTGTGTATGGTGAAAACACTGTTAACAGAACTACAGTAAATCATTGGGCCATTAAATTTCATGAATGTGAATCAGGTTGTGCCAATATTGTTGACCAACCTCGCAGTGGAAGGCCAGTTTCCGTGACAGATGACAAGCATCAAAAAACAGGTTGATGAGCTGATCAAGCATGACCGCCATATCACCCAGAAGCAGATAGCAGGTAGACTAGGAATGTCTAAAGAAAGAGTGGGCTATATCATTGGTTTACTTGTCTACACAAGAGTCTGTTGTCGATGGGTGCCACGCAAGTCTGCACACTGCTCGTGCAACGATTGATGTTCTGGAGATGCTGAAGTTTGAGGTTCTCTCCCATCCACCCTACAGCCCTGACTTGGTGCCAAGCAATTTCCATTTCTTTCCTCACCTCAAGAGGGATCTCAAGGGGACTCATTTCACCTCAGATGATGAAGTGAAGCAAGCTGTGACGTCGTGGATCAAACAAAGAACTCCTGAATTCTTCATT
>Ga0209737_10002751_pt1 | contig 12289 bp, 12 predicted proteins | sample TergutCu122P3_FD_187284 | JGI IMG/M metagenome (GOLD analysis project Ga0209737, IMG submission 187284) | Cubitermes ugandensis P3 segment gut microbial communities from Kakamega Forest, Kenya - Cu122 P3 (SPAdes) (version 2) | ecosystem: Host-associated > Arthropoda: Insects > Digestive system... | reverse complement strand
TTCCAAGAAATAAATATTAAAAAAAAATGTATTTTCGCCGCCGATTTGGTCTCTTAGCCGAGTGGTTAGGCGCCGGTCTGCAAAACCGTTTACTCCGGTTCGAATCCGGAAGAGACCTCTGAAAAAAAGCGCTTAGAAAAGCGCTTTTATCATTTTTTAATCACCACATCACCACATCATCTCATCATCTCATCATTATTCTGCTTTTCTGCTCTTCTGCCTTCTGCTTCGAAAGCACAAAGTTGTTCCTCTTCTCCTTTCTCCTCTTCACCTTCTTCCTCTTCCTCTTCCTCTTCCGCCTCAAAGTAAATTTTCTTCACCGGACCCTCATTTCGATAAAAGAAAGCCAGCACAACTCCGGTGATGGTGCCCGCTAAATGTCCTTCCCACGAAATATGTTTGTCCGGAAACAACTGCGGAAAAAATCCCCAAATAATGCTGCCATACAAGAAAATGATAATGAGCGAATATGCCATGAGTTTGGGCTCTTGTTTTAATATAGAGATAGTTACTAAGAAAAAAGCCAACGCATAAACCACCCCGCTGGCACCAATGTGATTGCCCTCTGTGCCGATTATCCACGTAAAAACCCCTGACATAAACCAGGTCATTAGTAATATTAGTGTCGCTTTTTTATGAAAAAAATAAAAAATGGAAAAAAGTAAAATCAATAACGGCACGGAATTGGAAAACAAATGCGCATAATCTCCATGTAAAAAAGGCATCGTGAAAATACCAAATAAACCATCAATGTTTCTGGGGTGCATCCCATAGTCATTCCAGTGCATCCCAAAAATATCGTTGGTTAGAAAAACAATCCACAAAACCGTAACTATTATGACAGATTTTATGATAGAACGAAAAAAAAGTTCTTTTTCAAAGTCTTCTGGAGTTTGCATTGAGGCTACATATTAAATAATTCTAAAGGATTCAATTTCAAAAATTCTGCAAATGAAATTCCATCAGTACCCACTAAAAAAACTTTGTATGGTTGAAACTCCTTATCAAAAAGAGCCAATCCTTTACTGTAGTTATCGTGTCCGCTTTTTACCTCAAGTGCAATAATTTTATCGTTTTTCTCAATCACAAAATCCACTTCGTAACTGCTGTTATTCCAATAGTAAACATTGAAATTGGATTTGATACTGCTGTTAATAAGATGTGCACCTACAGCCGACTCTGCGAATCTGCCCCATTCTTTTGGATTTTTTTTAACAGTTTCAAAATCAACCTCTTGTACAACAGAAAGCAAAGCATTGTTGTGCACCAGAAATTTAGGTTTTGAGGAACGCTTCCGAATCAAACTCTTTGCATACTTTTCTATTCCGGATAACAATCCCGTTTCTTTCAGAAGATTAAGGTAACCCGACAAAGTAGTGAGATTTCCGGATTCCTGTAACTCCCCCTGTAATTTTGTAAGTGAAAGAATTTGAGACGAGTATCTACACCCAATCTCAAATAAACGCTTAAGGAGTACAGGTTTGTCCACACGTGTCATCATCAAAATATCCTTTGCAATGGAGGTTTCCACTAAAGATTCTCTGATATAGTTTTTCCATCGTTCTTCGTTTGTTATTAATGAAGCAGAGCCGGGATAACCTCCAAAATAAATGTATTGGTTAATATCCCATCCAAAAGCATTATGCATTTCATCGAACGACCAATGGGTAATGTTTATCAATTCGAAACGACCGGCTAAAGATTCGGTAAGCCCCTTCTGAATTAGCAAACGTGATGAGCCTAACAGGATTACTTTAATATTGACATCAGAAAAAGAATCAGTATCCCATTCTTTTTTAATGACTTCACTCCAGTTCGGGACTTTTTGTATTTCGTCAATAACAAACAGAAGTTCTTTCTGTACTGATTGTTCCAATCTCAAACGGGCATTATTCCACTCTTTGCGAATCCATGTACTATCAACAGTATATAAATCATCTGCCGTTACAAAGTAATATTCCATTGAAATTTGTTGCAAAAGTTGTTTGATAAGTGTAGTTTTTCCAACTTGCCGCGGACCAACCAAAACTTGAATAAATTTCCTTGGCTCAAATATTCGCTGCTTAATATCTTGTAATACTGTTCGTTGATACATAGTTAATAATTTTATTAGATATACCTAATTAATTTATTAGGCAAAAATAATATTTTTTTATTACTTACATAAAAGAAGCGATTATTTTATTATCTTTTTCCTTGCTTTTGCAAAAAAGAATATATATTTGCCGACCTTTAACAATATAATTATTAACAACTAAATCAATATATTATGAAAAAAATTAAAGTAGGTATTAACGGTTTTGGAAGAATAGGCCGATTGGTGTTTCGCGCTTCCATTTTAAGAGATGACGTACAAATTGTGGGAATCAACGATTTGCTGGATGTTGATTATATGGCTTATATGCTGAAATATGACACCGTTCACGGTCAGTTTAAAGGCGACGTGGCGGTTAGAGATGGAAAATTGGTGGTAAACGGACAGGAAATTCGTGTTACGGCAGAGAAAGACCCCGCCCTTTTGAAATGGAATGAAATTGATGCAGAATATGTTGTAGAATCAACAGGACTATTTTTGACGAAAGAAACCGCACAAAAGCATATTGATGCCGGTGCCTGTGTAGTAGTAATGTCAGCCCCCTCAAAAGATGATACTCCCATGTTTGTGATGGGCGTAAACCATAAAACCTACAACGGCGAAACCATCGTGTCGAATGCCTCCTGCACCACCAATTGCTTAGCACCCATTACCAAAGTGCTTCACGACAATTTCGGATTGTTGGAAGGATTGATGACTACCGTGCACGCCACCACAGCCACTCAAAAAACGGTAGATGGTCCATCCGCAAAGGACTGGAGAGGCGGACGCGCAGCAGCGGGAAATATTATCCCTTCCTCAACCGGAGCAGCAAAAGCTGTTACAAAAGTAATCCCCGATTTGAAAGGAAAACTTACCGGAATGTCGTTCCGCGTGCCCACTTTAAACGTTTCCGTAGTGGACTTAACCTGCCGGCTTGAAAAAGCCACTTCCTACGAAGAGATTAAAGCCGTGATGAAAAAGGCTTCCGAAAACGAACTCAAAGGTATTTTGGGCTACACCGAAGAGGCAGTAGTTTCTTCCGACTTTATTGGCGACCCCAGAACCTCAGTTTTTGATGCCGAAGCCGGAATCATGCTAAACCCGAATTTTGTGAAAGTAGTCTCCTGGTATGACAACGAAATGGGATACTCACACAAAATTTTGGAGTTGATCGTTCACATGAATAAAGTAAGACAGGCTTAAAATAAAATGCCGACAACAATATGCAATGAATGAACAATAGATTTAAATTGTTTATCGGTTATATTGTTTTTTGCTTTGGAACTGAAATAGTTAAACTGACAACTGTAATCCACATTGGTAAACACCCTGAAATTATTTTTTAGGGAATATTCAAATCCTAACCCGATATAAGCCGATTCTGCAAAGCGGGCGGCTGCGTCGTTAGGAATTTTCGGGGTTGAAACGTAATATTCATTGGGATTTGCATCAAAGTTTGGAAGTGTGAAACTGTCGTACTGCTTCCCCCCAATTCTTATATTGTGATACAAACCTAATTTTCCCACAAAAACACAGTTCTTTGATGGCGAAGTTCTAAATTTAAGTCCGGTAGGAATCGTTAAATAAGTGGTTTGATAAGTGGTTACGGTGGGTCTTTGAATCAATGAATCCACCAAGGATATGCCGCTAAAGTCATACTCTTTTTTGTAGGAAAAGTCGCCTTGTAAATATCTGACCAACACGCCTGTTGAAAAATAAAACGCATTACTTTTAGACAGGTTGATATCTAAGTTTATTCCGGTAATCATTCCACCTTTTACATTTTTACGCGCCAAATCTTTAGAAGTGGATGTAAACCAATCGATTGTAGGACCAATAGATACACCAAAAAATATTTTTTTGTTTTCACAACCTGAGGATGGTGATGCACATCTTTGCGCAAAAAGGAGAAAGGAGAAAGGAGAAAGGAGAAAGGAGAAAAGGAGAAGCATGACGAGAACATTCCCCTTCAATTTATTGAAGGGGTGGACGGCGAAGCCGGACGGGGTAGTTGTAACTTGTAACTTTTTCATAACAAAAATTTAAGTAAATAATGTATGGATATTTGATTGAAATATTTTTCCAAGATGTTTGTAGGCATTTTCTGTGGCTTCTCTACCGCGGGGTGTTCTCATTAAGAAGCCTTCCTGAATAAGAAACGGCTCATACACTTCTTCAATAGTTCCGGCGTCTTCGCCCACTGCGGTGGCAATCGTAGTTAAGCCTACCGGTCCGCCCTTAAATTTTTCTATGATGGTATGCAAAATCTTATTGTCCATTTCATCTAATCCGTGCGCATCCACATTGAGTGCGCTGAGGGCTACCTGAGTAATTTCGTAAGTGATGGTTCCGTCGCCTTTTATTTGCGCAAAGTCGCGCACACGGCGCAGCAGCAAATTGGCAATTCTGGGTGTTCCGCGACTTCTTCGGGCAATCTCAAAACCGGCATCATCGGTCATGGCTATATTCAGTATTCCTGCGGAGCGTTTTATAATTTTTGAGAGCGTTTGCGCATCGTAATAATGCAGACGCAAATTAATGCCGAAACGGGAGCGCAGCGGCGCTGTCAGCAGTCCGGAGCGTGTGGTAGCGCCCACCAACGTAAAGGGATTCAGTGAAATTTGCACGCTTCTGGCATTCGGACCCGAGTCAATCATAATATCAATCTTATAATCTTCCATGGCTGAGTATAAATACTCTTCCACTACGGGCGACAACCGGTGTATTTCATCGATAAAAAGCACGTCGTGGGGTTCAAGGTTGGTGAGCAATCCTGCCAACTCTCCGGGTTTGTCAATAACAGGACCGGAGGTAATCTTCATATTCACCCCCATTTCATTTGCGATAATGTGCGATAAGGTTGTTTTTCCCAATCCGGGAGGACCGTGGAGCAACACGTGGTCTAATGCTTCCTGTCGTGCTCTGGCGGCTTTTACGAAAATCACAATATTTTCAATCACCTGCTCCTGCCCAAAAAAGTTAGCAAAATCGGATGGCCGAACGGAGCGTTCAAACTCTTTTTCTGCAGCCGAAAGGCGTCCACCGGAAGCGTCTAAATTGGGATTCAGCATAATCTTATTTTTTCAGGGCGTCTAAACGGTTCAACTCACTGATAGCGTTATTATTATTGGGATTAATGTTTTTACATTGAACAAAATCGGCGCGCGCTTTTTGATACTCCTTCAAATAATAAAAGGCAATCCCTCTATTACACCACGCCTGGTCGAACAAAGAGTCGAGTTCAATGGCTTTACTAAAACAACGAACCGCTTCTTCATAATTATCTTCAAAAACCAAAGCGATATAACCTAAACTGTTGTAAGCAGGATAACTCTTTGGGTCAATGGAAATTAAGTTTTGATATTGCTCTTTTGCCAGCTCAAATTCGCCAATTTCTTTATATGATTTTCCTTTATCAAACGCTAATGCACCCAAATCCTGATACAAACGTCCTAAATTATAATTCAGAATCTTATCATTGGGTTTAATTTCCAGCGCATTTTTATAGTAACTAACTGCCAGCGGGTCAAGTTTATCCTGAAAAAACTCGGCCAAACTCTGGAAAGCAATCACCTCTTGCGGATCCTGGTCAATTACCAATTGCATCATTCTGATATATCCGATGGTATCGCCGGTTTCTTTCAGCATTATAGCCCTAGTTAGAAATGCTTTAGGATTGTGTTTTTGCAACCGGATCGCTTTTTCCAAAGTTTCATCACACTCTCTGTACATATATTGATACAAATACAATTCTGCCAATTTTAGATAGGCTTCGTTATTATTGTCAATAGCAATCGCTTTATTGAGCATCTCTTCCACCAAATCGGTTTCACTTTTGGCTAAATAAATATCCGCTAATGTAACATAATAACCGGATTTTTTATCATTTAATTTTATGGCATATAAAATATCTGCCAGCGCATTATCTACTTGATTGTTTCGATAATAATATGTCGCTCGTTGTTGGTATAAGTCACTGTTTTTAGGACTTTTATCAATTTTTTTGCACAGCTCGGCTAAGGGAGCAGGGAGATTTTCATATTTATTTGAATGGCAGGAAAAAAAACAGACAAACGCAATAAAAACACCAAAAATGAGAAGTTTCTTCATAACTATGAAAAATTTTTGGGCAAAAATATACTTTTTTAAGGATAGCGTTATTTATTTAATAGATTTCTTTGCGTTGGAATATTGAAAATGAAAGTTTTTTTGTGGTTATAGCCATAAAAACATTTCAAAAAAAAATATTTTTGTGGTTATAACCATAAAAACTATAAAAAAATGTTATTTTTGCCGCGTTAAACAATGAACAAATGGTGGAACGAGAACAATACATAAAACAGTTGAAAGCTTTTATTAATAAGCCTCTTATAAAGGTCATAACGGGTATTAGACGAAGTGGTAAATCATCTGTTTTATTATTGTTGCGAGAAGAATTACTTCAAAAAAATGTATTAAAGGAAAATATTATTTTTATTAATTTCGAAAGTTTTGCTTTTTTCGAATTAAAAACTGCTGAAAAACTATATCATTATCTTGCTTCAATAATTAAACCAACCCAAAGAAACTATTTGCTTTTAGATGAAATTCAAGAAGTAAATAATTGGGAAAAATGTATAAACGCCCTAATGGTTGATTTTAATGTTGATATTTATTTAACAGGCTCAAACTCTAATTTACTTTCTTCTGAATTATCTACTTATCTTGCAGGTAGATATATTGAAATTCCCATTTTCACTTTATCTTTTAAAGAGTACTTGCACTTTCTAACCAACTATTCTCCTCTAAACAAACTCAATAATAAAGATAATTTCGTTCGTTTTTTGCGGCTTGGCGGTTTTCCGGGAATTCACATAGCAGAATACGATGAAGAAACTTCATATAAAATAGTGTATGATATTTATTCATCCATTATATTGCGAGACACCATTCAACGTTATCAAATTCGTGATATTGAATTGCTTGAAAGAGTTGTTCGGTATGCTTTCGACAATATTGGAAATACATTTTCAGGAAAAAATATAGCCGATTATTTTAAAAGTCAACAACGAAAAATAGACATCAATACGGTGTATAATTACTTAAAAGCATTAGAAAGCGCATTTATCCTGTATCGTGTGCCACGCTACGACATTAAAGGTAAGGAAATTCTAAAAACACAGGAAAAATACTATCTGAGCGATGTGTCATTACTTTATGCCACAGCGGGATACAGAGATAGCATTATTTCAGGTATATTAGAAAATATTGTGTTTCTTGAATTCAAAAGAAGAGGATATTCAGTTTATGTTGGCAAATTTGACACAAAAGAAATTGATTTTATTGCAGAAAAACTAGGAAAAAAAATATATGTACAAGTATCATATAAGTTAGAAAGTGAACAAACTGTTGATAGAGAGTTTTCTCCTTTATTAGATATTAAAGACCAGTTCCCAAAATTTGTTGTTACCATGGACGCATTTTGGAAAGAATCGGTTGAAGGGGTACAACATTTTTATATTTCTGACTTTTTGTTAAGTGATATCTATTAGAAGCATAAAAAATTAGTTATGCAACCATTATTAATGTAAAACAACAACTACAAAAAATGCCCTCCCCCCCCTACATTCTCGGCATCGAATCTTCCTGCGATGATACTTCGGCAGCGGTAATTTGTGGCACGCGAATTTTGTCGAATATAATTGCCGGACAAAAAATTCACGCAGAGTTTGGAGGAGTAGTTCCGGAATTAGCATCTCGGGCACATCAGCAAAACATTATCCCTGTGGTAGATACGGCTTTGAAAAGAGCAGGAATTAACAAAGAACAGATTTCGGCTGTTGCTTACACTAACGGTCCCGGATTGCTCGGTTCGTTGCTCGTGGGAAGTTCTTTTGCCAAAGGGTTGGCAATGAGTTTACATATTCCGCTCATTGAAGTTGATCACCTGCAAGCCCACGTGTTGGCAAATTTTTTAGATACGGAGGAGAACAAACCCAAGCCGGAGTTTCCGTTTTTGTGTTTAACCGTTTCCGGCGGACACACACTTTTACTCATGGTGCACGATTATTTTCAGATGGAAGTGCTGGGAAGAACTATCGACGACGCTGCCGGTGAAGCCTTTGATAAGGCTGCCAAAATATTGGGACTTTCCTACCCGGGCGGGCCTGTTATAGACAAACTTGCCCAGCAGAGAAACCCCCAACGTTTCTCTTTTTCCATCGCAAAACTGCCCGATTTGGATTTCAGTTTCAGCGGATTAAAAACATCGTTTCTTTATTTTGTGAGAGACAACCTCAAGCAAAACCCCCGTTTTATTGAAGAAAATCTGAACGATTTGGCGGCTTCCATACAATTTCACATCATTAAGTCGCTCACGGAAAAAATGGAAAAGGCGTTGAAAAAACACAAATGCAACAATTTTGCATTGTCGGGCGGGGTTGCCGCCAACTCCGAATTACGTAAAAGAATGCTGGAACTTGCCGAAAAGTACAATCTTCGCGTAACCATTCCGCCGTTGGCACTCACCACCGATAATGCCGCCATGATTGCCTGCTACGGATATTTTAAGTTTTTGCGCGAAGAATACTCGGATTTAAAAGTGATGCCGTACTCTTCGGTTTGACACAAAGATTCAAGGTTAAAATATTTCGCTTTTTTTTCTTTTAATTCAAAAATTAATTGTATCTTTGCAGTGATTTATGAATGTTACTGTATGGCTATAAAAGATAAAATATTATCCTATCCTGTTGCATTTCTTTTGGATAAAATAAATGAACAAAACAAAAAATGTTTCACTATTGACGAGGCATATTCATTACTTTCCGATTCCGCTAAAGATAACGTGAAGCGAATGTTGAGCAATATGACCAAACGCGGTTTACTAATGCGTGTAAAGGAAGGAGTGTATTACGTTATTCCCTTTGAACAGGACCCAAAAACCTTTATGCCTGATTGGCATTTGCTTTCACAGTATCTTGTTGGCAACGCCGAATATTATATTGGCTATTTTTCGGCATTGCTAATTCACAGCTTGACAACTCAACCGAATTTGAAAGAGCAAATTGTTGTAAACAGGCAAATCAAACCTTCCACACTTTTTGTAAAAGAAATACCATTCCAATTTATTTTTCACAACGAAAAACATTTTTTTGGCAATAAAAAAACGTGGATAGACAGTTTTAACCGAGTGCAATGCAGCGATTTGGAGAAAACGATTATTGATTGCCTGTTTAAACCCGAATATGCAGGAGGGATAACTGAAATAACAAAAGCCATTTACAAAATCAAAGATAAAATTGATTATTCAAAAATCTTACAATATGCAAAACGCTTTGATTCGCAAGCGGTAATTAAGCGGCTTGGATTTTTGCTTGAATTATTGGAAATAAAACATTGCGCTATTGGCGAATTACAAAAATTGCGGACGAACTCAACCGTATTATTAGAACCGTCTTATCCTAAAAAAGGCAAAATATTTTTTCGTTGGGCTATTCAACAAAATATTGATACAGAATCTATCTTCTCACCAATTTACAGTTAATATATGATTGAACAAAAAGAGATAAACAAAATTGCAACCAAAAATCGTGTCAGTGACCGACAAATTGAAAAGGACTATGTGCTTTCGTGGTTGCTTTTTGCTATTTCCAAAAATCAAATTTTATATAACGCATTGGCTTTCAAGGGTGGAACTGTGTTGAAAAAAGCATATTTTGAAGATTACAGATTTTCAGAAGATTTGGACTTTACGCTCATTGACGAAACAGTTTCAAACGAACAAATTTTGCAAGAATTCAACTTGCTTTTTGAATTTATCAAGGAAGAATCAAATATTAATATGCAAATTGACCCGAAGAAATGGACCATTCACGAATCGGGAAGTCCACAGTTCTACATTGATTATGTTGCTTCGTTGCAGGGAAGTATGGGTAGTCGTGATTTAAAAATTGACATTACAAGGGGCGAAATATTGGAAACTGAAATTGAAACAAGAACAATTTTCAGAAACTATTCCGACCTTGAAGAAGATTTTAAAGTGCAATGTTATTCTCTCGCCGAAGTATTGATTGAGAAAATGACGGTTTTAATGGGAAGAACAGAACCGAGAGATTTGTACGACTTTTGGTATTTGACGGAAATAGAAAAAATAGAGACCTCCAACTATTTGTTTGAATTTCAGAATAAAGCACAGCACAAAAAGCAAGACCCGAAATGGTTTATGGAAAAAGTTTTGAGCAAAGAAAATACTCTCAAACGAGACTGGGAAAAGAAACTTGTTTCACAAATTCACGACCTGCCTAAATTTGAAAAAGTATTCAGAGAAGCGAAACGGCACTTAAAATTTTGAGAATGAATGACAAAAATATAGTTAAGCATAATTCGGTAAAAACGCGGCTTAACAGGTCGCATTTCTTCTTTTTTACACGAAAACCAATAAAAATTCGTTACTAATTATTACATTTTTATCTAACAAAACAATATTCAAAATATGGAACAACTTTACAAAATAGGAATTACCCACGGTGACCTGAACGGAATTAGCTATGAGGTAATTATGAAAGCACTGAACGATGCAAAAATCTCCGAACTATGCACTCCGATAGTGTATGGACTAGCAAAAGTTACGAATTATTACCGAAAAACTTTGGAAATGAGCGAATTTACTTTGCAGTTCATTAAAAACGCACAACAAGCAGTGCCCAAAAAACCAAATCTTCTCAACCTTAGCGATGAGGAGATAAAGATTACCATAGGAGAGGGCTCTGAAATAGCCGGAAAAATGGCGGAAACCGCTTTGATTGCTTCTTGCAACGACCTGAAAAACAAATCGATAGATGCTCTCGTAACCGCGCCCGTCAATAAAGCGAATATGCAATCAAAAACATTCACATTTGAAGGTCATACCGAGTTTTTGAGTGCCCAATTTAATGCTAAAGACACGATGATGCTCATGATTTCCGAAAATCTTAAAGTGGGTTTTGTTACCAATCATACTGCTATTAATGATACCGGCAAACTGCTAAATATTGATCTGGTTTTAAGAAAAATTAAGATTTTATACGAATCACTCATTAAAGATTTTATGTGCACACATCCCAAAATTGCGGTGCTGGCGCTCAATCCCCATGCCGGAGATAAAGGGTTGTTTGGAAATGAGGAACAGGAAATTTTAGAACCCGCTATAAAACAGGCATTCGACCAAAATATCAATGCTTTTGGTCCGTTTCCTGCCGATGGATTCTTTGCCTCCGGTCAATATAAACAGTTTGATGCTGTGCTGGCGATGTACCACGATCAGGGAATGATTCCGTTTAAGTTGTTGGCGAATGAAGGCGGTGTGAATTTTACTGCCGGTTTGCCCATCGTGAGAACCTCGCCCGCTCACGGCACAGGCTACGATATTGCCGGAAAGAATATCGCCTCTCCTGAAGCTATGAGAAATGCAATCTATTGGGCGATAGACATCTTAAAAAATAGAAAAGCAATTTCATAATATGCTTCTACCCGAACAACTTATTCAGATTATTTACCCAAAAAACAGGATTATCGCTGCTCCAAACGGCAGCATTTCCGAATTGGTTTTTGACAGTAGAAAAGTAACTTTTCCCGAAAAAACACTATTTTTTGCCATAAAAACTGCAAAAAATGACGGACATTTGTACATTCCCGAGCTCATTAAGCAGAATGTTTTGAACTTTGTTGTAACCGAGGATTTAGAACGTTTCAAAGATTTTGACGCCAATTTTTATCAAGTGGAAAACCCCGTGTTTGCCATGCAGCAAATCGCTGCGCACCACAGGAAGCAGTTCGATTATCCCGTTGTGGGAATTACCGGAAGTAACGGCAAAACGATTGTAAAAGAGTGGCTTTCCACCATTTTGTCGAAAGAGTTTTCTGTGATAAAAAACCCCAATAGTTACAATTCTCAAATCGGAGTGCCCCTTTCGGTGTGGCAAATGAATGAAAATCACAATTTTGCAATTTTTGAAGCCGGAATCTCCCAAAAAAATGAGATGGAAAATCTGGAAGCCGTAATTAAACCAACTATCGGAATTTTAACAAATATTGGGAACGCTCATTCCGGATTTTTTGAAAATGATGAAGAAAAATTGTTGGAAAAAATGAAACTTTTTACGGCTGCTTCATCCGTTATTTTCAACAATGATTGTGCACTTATCAGAGAAACATTGAAACAAGCCGGTTTTGTGCAGTTAAAAAAATATCATGGGG
>Ga0209737_10002750_pt1 | contig 12289 bp, 9 predicted proteins | sample TergutCu122P3_FD_187284 | JGI IMG/M metagenome (GOLD analysis project Ga0209737, IMG submission 187284) | Cubitermes ugandensis P3 segment gut microbial communities from Kakamega Forest, Kenya - Cu122 P3 (SPAdes) (version 2) | ecosystem: Host-associated > Arthropoda: Insects > Digestive system >... | reverse complement strand
TGCGACAACTTAGCCCCACCACCGCCACCACCTAAAGCATCTCAAAATGAAACTATTACTACAAAAGAACTTGATACAGATTCTTTCCAATTATTCCCCAACCCCGCTACCAATACGGTTACCATCGAAGGCGCAGGGATTGCCCAAGTGGAGATTTACGATGTTTACGGGCGTAAGCTTTTAGAGCAGAACGCAGAACGCAGAACGCAGAAAGAGCTCAATGTGTCGGGTCTTCAAGCAGGCGTTTACTTGGTGAAAATCTATTCCGAAAACAACCAAGTAGTTGTGAAGCGATTGGTGATAGCGAAGTAAAAATTTAAGATTTAAAGGGGGGGCATTTTTTAAAGCTGGCTGAAATTTCAAAAAAATCATATCAAAAAAATATTATTTTTGCCGACTTATTTAAAAAAAACATTAAAAACATAAAAAATATTAATTAAGTATGGCAGCAATCGGCTCAATTCGCAAACATGGAATCCTTTTAATGTGTATCATCGGTATCGCGCTCCTCGCTTTTGTTATGGGCGACATTACGCAACTTTCCGAAGTGTTCTCCGATAAATATACAATGGTAAAAATTAACAATAAAAAATTAGATGACGAATATCGCGTGAGATTAGAACAAAATAGTGCGCTTTGGAAGATGTTTTACGAAAAATCGCAACTTGATGAAACAGATTTTACACAAGTACACGATATGACGTGGAATCAGTTGCTGGAACAAACCATTATGGAAGAGCAACTGAAAAAGTTAGGGCTAACCCTTACTAAAGAGATGCTTGAGGAGATTTCTTCCGACATGGTTGCAAGTTTGTATTCGCAGCAACCCAACCACTTATTGCAGCGTTTGGCAAATGTGCTTGCTAAGCAAGTAACAATGGAACAGGCAATTGGATTTATATCAAACATTGAAGATTACAGAAATGAACCGGATGTACGCGACTTCTATCTCGCATACAAAGCCATTGAACGTTTCTCAGTTATTGATGCGCAAAGAACGCGCTTCATGGCTTTAGCCCAAAATACTGTTACTTTCTCCGACGAAGCGGCAAGATATTTTGTTTCGAATAATAAAACAATGGTAGCACAAGCTGTTACAATTCTTGCTTCTGCACCACAATTTAGCGAAATAAATGCAACAGTAACCGACAAAGAGGTAAAAGAGTGGTATAAACAACATAGCAACCGCTACAAGATTAATGAAAATTCCCGCGATATTGATGTAGCCTTTTTCCCTATTCAGCCTTCTCCGGAAGACTTGGTAGCAATTCAGGATACAGCCATCAACAGAGCTGAACGTCTTAGAACAGCTCCCTCTGTTGAGGATTATAATATTGCTATGATGCACGGTCAGTTAGATAGCGTTTATTATAAAAGAGGAGATATAACCATTGACACCTTAGCTCAATTGATTTTCGACCGACCGGTGGGTACTTTTATTGAACCGTTCCAATATGAAAATTCTGTTTGGTTTTACGGAAAGACTTACGGTACCTCAAAACGTCCCGACTCTTTAAATATTGCGTACTTAGTTATTGATTTTAAAACAGATAGGAATCCAAGTAGCCAAAGAACGAAAGAAGAAGCGCAAGCCATAGCCGACAGCCTCAAAAATATTCTACAAAAAGGCGGAGATATTTTCCCATTAATACCCGATTACTTAGGCGGTAGAAGAGAAGCAGATACAACGGTTTGGCTCACTGAATTTATGGAACCCCGCTTGTACAATTCTCTGCTAACCGATAATATTTACACCCTTGACGGTTTTTCCGATTTTAGAATTTTTCAAGTGTTACAACGTACTCCCCTTGTTGAAAAACGTCAATTTGTGTTGTATTCCGAAGAGATTAAACCTTCCGATGCTACAATAAAAAGCATCAGAAGTCAAGCTATTCAACTACAAGCCGAAAGCAATTCTGCCGAAGAGTTGAAGATGAATGCGGCTCAAAAAGGGATTCAAGTAATGCAAGGACAAAATATAACCTCTATGATGTCCGCCATTTTGCAACTTCAAAATGTACGCGAAATTGTGAGTTGGGCATTCAATCCAAACACAAAAATTGATGACATCTCCGATGTTTACAACATCAACAATAATCAGTTATTTGCTGTGGCCGCTGTTCGCAATATTCATAAAAAAGGAATCCCTAAATTGGAAGTGGTTAGGCATATTATTGAAGATGAGCTTACGGCGAAGAAAAAGTTAGAATTGATTCAAAATACAATTTCAGAGCAACTCAACAGTGGCGTTTCGGTGCAAGAGATTGCTGAAAAATATCAAGCGGCTTTTATGGATAGTGTTAGGCTTACCTTTGGAGGAGAAGGTTTTCAAAATAGAGGAATTGAAAACCCTGCTATCGGAAAAATATTTTCTCTCCCAACTCAACAGCCTGCTGCGGTTATCGGGAAGAACAACTTATATGTTGTTTCGGTTTACCACTACAATGACCCCGGCGAGCCATCTGCAAACTATACTGTTGAAAAATCTGCACTAAGAAATGCTGTTGCCGGCAGAAACAGAACCGAAAACACAATCTTAGAAGGCTTAAAAGAGGTAGCTACTATTACCGACCAACGCTTTTTGTATTACGCAAGGTAATATATTTTCATTAATTCCGTTAAACTCCACTGCGAACGCTTCAGTCTAAAGTGGAGTTTTTTTATTTTCTGTAAACTATGATTAAATCCAAACTTTTTCTCTTTCCTTTTTTGTTAATCTTCGCTTTTCAATTTCCCATTCTTTGTAGTTTTGCGCAGCAGCCCGGCGGGGGCGGCGGGCGTCCGGGTGGCGGCGGACAAATGCCCGACCTCGGCTCATTAGGTGCTGTTTTGGGAATGATTGTGGATGAAAAGAAAGACCCCGTGCAATACGCCACCATTTACATACTTAATCCAAAGGACTCAACTACGGTAACAGGTGGAATTACAGATGAAAACGGCAGAATATTGATTAAAGATATTCCTTGGGGTACCTACTTCCTTCAAATCAATGCGATGGGTTACAGCAAACATTTTAGCCCCGAATTTACCTTAACGCAAGCAAACCCGCGCTATATGCTGCGGCAGTTTGCCCTTACCCAGCGTCCACAGCAACTCAAAGAGCTTGAAGTGAGTGTTCAAAAAGAGATGCTGCAACAGAACTTAGATAAAAAAGTGTATCACTTAGAAAACAGCATCATTACCGAAGGGGCTACCGCAGTACAGGCATTAGCCGAAATTCCATCGGTAGATGTGGATATTGAAGGCAACGTGTCGCTGAGAGGCACCGGAAATGTTACCATTTTGGTTGACGGAAGACCCACAAACCTTACTTTAGACCAAATTCCGGCATCGGATATTGAAAGTATTGAAGTGATTACAAACCCATCGGCGCGCTTAGACCCCGACGGTATGGGTGGCGTGATTAACGTTATCCTAAAAAAAAGAAAACAATCGGGATTTAATGCCTACTTTGCAGGTGGGTTGGCAACATCTATGTTTAGAGAAAAATTCTTTTTAGATGGCGGAAACGCTTCCGTAAATTTGAATTACACCTATAATAAAATATCTGCGTTTTTGAACTATAACTTTAGAACCGGCGAGTGGCGCAGCGCAAATGAATTAGAACGAACTACTTGGTTTCAGAGAAACCCGGAAATGCCCGCCGATTCTACTTATTTGGTACAAAACAGCCATAGTACAGGGCGTTGGTTTGGAAATAACTTGCGCGCCGGATTAGACTACTTTATTAACAAGCAGAACACTTTGTCGTTTGCTTTCGGATACAATAGAAACGAAAGCAAAGATACAAGCAAGTTAGAAGCAGAAAATTTGAGATGGATTGCCAATGAAAAACTGCCGTTTAGTCAGTACAAGCAATATGGTGGCTCAGGAAGGTATGGCAACAACTTCTCCGGGAATATTAGCTACAAAAAGATTTTCAATAAAAAGGGGATGGAATTAACCTCAGACTTGTACTACACTGAGATGTTTGGGAACTCCGGGAACCAATACCTGCAAAATTTTTTGAAGCCCGACACAATGCCCAACTACTTTCAAAGAACAGAAACCGATTCGCGAAACAGAACCGCAACCGCACAGGTTGACTTTATAACACCGGTAGGAAACGGAGGAAGAATTGAAACCGGCTATAAATTTTCGTACCGCTCCATTTGGCAAGACTACCGGTTATTCTACGGGAATACCTACAACGAAGTTCAAGAAAACGTACAGCAAAACAATGATTTTCTTTTTCAAGAGATGATAAACTCTGCCTATTTCATCTACTCCAATTCGTTTTGGAATGTTTTGAAGGTACAGTTAGGGTTGCGGGGCGAGTTCGCAAACACTATTTCGCAATTATCTCCGAAAAATGCAGATGCAAAAACATACTATAAAAACTATTTTAAACCTAAAAACATTCTATATCCAACGGTTCACATAAGATACGACATCAACAGCGCTCACTCTTTGCAACTTAGCTTCTCTCGGCGTGTAACGCGCCCCAGCTTTTGGAACCTAAATCCGTTTGTAGATGCTTCCGACAAGCTGAACCTGCGGATGGGAAATTGGGATTTGGGTCCGGAGTTTGCCAACAATTTAGAATTGGGTTATTCGGCAACCATCGATAAATCGTACATAAGCGCTACGGTTTTCTACCGCCAGCGCACCGACCTGATTACGCGCTATACCCAAATGCGTCAGGCTTATTTTAAAGATGGCATTATCTATTACACGCTGATAGACGACGATATTTTTATGCTTCACGTTGAAGATAACTTTTGGGGTTCAGATACCCTCACTTACACTTTAACTTCGACTCAAAATTTGAATAGCAGCCACAGCGCAGGGTTAGAGTTTGTTTATAGTCAACGCTTTTTTAATTTTTGGAGGTTAAATTTCAGTGGGGATTTTTATTATGTGAAAATTGACAGTAAAGATTTAATAGACCCCAACTTAGCTGATGATTGGGCGTATGGTTTTAGGCTCAACCAAACCTTTAACCTGCCGAAGAATTGGGATATACAATTGAATTTCCGTTTTCGTTCCCGTTCCATTACCACCGGAAGTATGGGGGGCTGGTTTGGCGGTGGCGTAGGGCAAGGAAGAAGAAACGCCCAATACTCGCTCAACTTGGGCGTAAAAAAATCGTTCCTGAAAGACAAAGCAATGTCGGTAAGCCTTAATATTCGAGATTTAATATACAACCCGAATACCATCGTTAACTCTTTCGATTATACAAAGCCGAACAACGGATATTATTCTACAAGCAAGCGCTACAGAAGCTACCTGCAAATGAACTTGACGATAACTTATAGACTGAACAACTACAAACAGCGCCGCGAGCAAATGCGCGATATTGATACGGGAGAAATGCCGATGGGCGACCAATGAGGCACTCCCTCATAAGTTGATGGCCTATCCCTCTCACTCCTGTTTAATAAAAAAATATGATATTGACGCACACCATCATTATTCCAAAAATTCGTGTTAATTTGCCTCATAAAAAATAATCAAAGAATAGGAGGCCTATTTTGTTAAAAGGAAAACACTTAATCGACCCATCAGATTTTACTCGCGAAGAGTTCCGCGAATTGTTCGACTTGGCGCACCAAGTCGTTAAAAATCCTGAAAAATTTAAGAAGAGTTGCGAAGGTAAAATTTTAGCAACTCTTTTTTATGAACCCAGCACCCGAACGCGTTTTAGCTTTGAGGCAGCTATGTTGCGTTTGGGCGGCTCTATTATCGGCTTTTCTGAGCCTAACTCAAGTTCGGTGGCGAAAGGAGAAAGTATTGCAGATACCATCCGCACTATTGAGTGCTACGCCGACATCGCCGTGATGAGACACCCTAAAGAAGGAGCACCACGTGTGGCCACACAATGGCTCACTTCAATGCCCCTCATTAATGCAGGAGACGGCGGACACCAACACCCCACACAAACACTTACCGATATTCTTACCGTAGAATTGTTGAAAGGAAATGTGGAAAATAAAGTATATGGTTTTTGCGGAGACCTCAAGTTCGGCCGTACTGTGCATTCATTCATCAAGTTTTTAAGCAAATACGAAGGCGTAAAACTTGTCCTCATTTCCCCAGAAGAATTGCGCGTACCCGAATATATTCGCGAAGAAATTATCAAGAAAAACAACATTCCCTGTATTGAAGCCGTGCAAATGGAACCTTATATGCGCGAAATGGACTTCTTGTATATGACCCGTGTGCAGCGAGAACGCTTTTTTAACGAAGAAGACTATATCCGTTTGAAAGACCGCTTCATCTTGGATAAAGAAAAAATGAAATTTGCCGGAAAAGAAACATATATTCTGCACCCACTGCCCCGTGTAAACGAAATTAGCATTGAAGTTGATGACGACCCCCGCGCCCAGTACTTTCAACAAGCAAAAAATGGAATGTATGTGAGAATGGCGCTTATATTAAAATTGTTAGGAATCTGTTAATACAATAATTATGCTACAAATTACAAGTATAGAAAAAGGTATCGTGATTGACCACATACCCGCTGGATTCGGGATGAAGTTGTATCGCTACCTGAAGTTAGATAAAGCCGATTATACCGTTGCGCTTATCAATAACGCTTACAGCAAAAAAATGAACAGAAAAGACATCATTAAGATTAATAATGAAATCGACTTAGATGTTAATTTCTTAGGACTAATCAATCCGGATATTACGATTAATGTTATTGAAAATGGAACAATTGTGAGAAAAGTGAAACTCACAGCTCCGGAAAAAGTAGTGAACATCGTACAATGTAAAAACCCGAGATGCGTTACTTCCGTTGAATCTTATGCCGACCACGTTTTTCATTTGGTTGACCCCGAAAAACGTTCTTATAGGTGCGACTATTGCGATGATATTGTAATACCGCACGCTATTTAAGCGTTCTTTATGTTGTATAACCTGCGCATTTTGCGCAATAACCAAAATAATAATGAAATATTTAAACTTTAAACTATTCATTTGCTGCCTATTTGCCGCCCTATCCTTTTTTCCCCTGTTGGCCCAAAAAACTACAATCGCAGGAAAAATCGAAAACAATAAATACGCGCTTGCCGAACTTAAACTGCTCTATCAAGATGATGCACTTCTGTTCGGCTCTGCCAAAATTAACAAAGAAGGCGCCTTTAAACTAACTGCCAATATATCAAAAACAGACCTTTATAAATTGGTTTTTGATAATACCGATTATTTAATCATGTGCCTGTATCCCAATCAAAATATTGAATTGGTGCTTAATGCCAACAACCTATCTTCAATTATTTCAGTAAAAGGCTCCCCAAGCCTCGAGTTTTGCAAAAAAGCAGCCGAAATGATTGTGCCTTGGAAGTCGCTAATGGAGAATGTGCGAAAAGAATTACATGCCGACCCGGATATTCCTTTTTACAATGAATTTCAATCGAAACTAAAACCACACATAGATGCCAACGCAGAAGCAGATGCTTTTTGCTTACATCTTACCATCTTTATCGACTCATTGCAAAAATATGTGAACTCGAAACTTAACAAAGGGAAAGTGGATAGCAAAGAGTTTGACACATTTATTTATCGAAGCTCTAATTTGTTGAGAGAGATTAGAGACCAATACACTAAGTATAAGAGCTACGTACAGAGTTTAGACCTAATCTTCAATTTTAAAAACAACAGACAAGAAAAATATCAAAACTTTTATAGCAACGGTATTGATAAATACTTTGAAATAATGGAGCTTAGGGATAAAAAAACAGACTCTGTTTTCACGCACTACATAAACCAAGTAGAAAATTATTTGAACCTCCGCGACAGCTTGAATATTTACAACTTGATGAACAAGAAAAAAGAAAAAGAGTTGTTGGTTTCAAAAATTATTGCCATTTCTCAAATGTGTCCAAACATTAAAGAGGTACAAAGCATATTAATTGGTTATGCACAATCGGGAAGCGGCTATGGAAAATATGCTTTGCAGGAAGCTGGCCGCATCGTTGCTGCTATTGTTCAAAAACACCAAGCCTATTTCGATGCGGAAAATAAAAAACAGGGAGATGCTATTGCCAATCTGTTCTTAGATAATAAAAACGACCTTGCCGTACTCCTTTTCCTTGACCAAATGCCTAAGGAGCAATATCAAAAACTTCACAAAGAAGTACTGCAAGCATTACACGAAAAGTATCCCGACCATCCTATGGTAAAAGAGCGTTTTAAGAAAGAAACCTCGCCCCAAGCCACCACTGCTATTGGCGCTTTTGCACCCGAAATTGCTATTGAAAACCAACACGGTGAAATAATGAAACTTTCAGATTTGAAAGGAAAAGTGGTACTCATAGATTTTTGGGCTGCGTGGTGTCGCCCGTGTAGAGTTGAAAACCCAAATGTGGTAAAAATGTATCATAAATATAACAAAAAAGGGTTTGAAGTGTATAGCGTTTCATTAGATAAAAATAAAGCCGACTGGCTCAAAGCTATTGAAGCCGATGGATTAGTGTGGCCCTACCATGTAAGCGAACTTCAACACTGGCAGTCGCAACCGGCAAAAGCATACGGAGTGAGTGCAATACCTGCAACATTCTTAATTGACAGAGAAGGACGCATCGTTGCAAAGAATGTGCGCGGAACCGCCCTTGAAAATGCACTGAAAGAGTTGTTTGATTAAGACTTTTTGGCATTACTACACTACATGCTTCAAAAACAAAATATTTTCTTGGTATCTAAATCTCCCAGACGGAAACAACTTCTTGAGGAGATGAATATCAACTTCGAAATTCTACTTTCTGATGTTGAAGAGGTTTATCCGAAACATCTTAACCCTGTACAAATTGCCGAATATTTGTCGCAACACAAACTCTCGCCCATTGATTTTTCTAAATATGCTGAAAACGATATTTTTATTTCGTGCGATACCCTAGTAGTTTTAGGAAATACCATTTTTGGAAAACCTAAAACAGAAACGGAAGCCACCGCTATGCTTCAACAACTATCCGGAAAGACCCACCAAGTCATTAGCGGAATAACCGTAGCCTATAAAGGTAAATTGAATACCAAACATAGCATTACCGAAGTTACCTTTAAGAATTTTTCCAAAGAAGAGATAGTATTCTATATTACACAATATCAACCATTCGATAAAGCCGGCGCCTATGGTATTCAGGAGTGGATTGGGCTTATTGGGGTAACGGCTATTTGTGGTTGCTTCTATAATGTAATGGGATTGCCCACACAATTGCTAACGGAGATGTTAGCAGAGTTGTAATTAAAAAAACACAACCTATGATAACCACTGCTGTAAAAAATCATACGCCGCACTTGCTGCCTGTTATGGAAGAGTTTTATTCGCTACAAGGCGAAGGGGTACAAACCGGAAAACCAGCCTATTTCTTACGTATTGGCGGCTGCAAAGTAGGTTGCTACTTCTGCGATGTAAAAGAATCGTGGAACGCCGAAAAACATAGCCTAACCCCTGTGGATGAAATCGTTCAGAGAATCACTAACTACCCTGCAAAAGCCGTAGTGGTTACCGGCGGGGAACCCCTACTCTACAACCTTAATTATTTATGCGAAAAGCTTAAAAACAACCATATCAAATTGTTCTTAGAAACCTCAGGTTCAGAGCCTGTTTCAGGACAATGGGACTGGATTTGCGTGTCGCCCAAAAGAAACCATCCGCCTCTGAAAAAAGTTTTACAAAAAGCCGACGAGCTAAAAGTAGTGATTTGCAATGAATCTGATTTTGAATGGGCTGAGGAAAACGCAAAACAAGTAAACCCTCGTTGCCATCTGTTGCTACAACCGGAATGGGATTGCAGAGAGAAAATAATTCCTAAAATTGTGAATTACACACTGCTACATACACAATGGCGTGTTTCTTTGCAAAGCCATAAGTATCTGAATATCCCTTAGAAAGAAACAAACCCGTGGGCAGGCGCAAGGGATAGCCCTCCCCCCCCTTGACAAACGCCTTTTTAGAGTGTATATTTGCAGCCTCAAAAATACTATGATGAATACGCCTTTTATAAGAAACTCCTTTCCTCTAATTCTTTGGTTTTTAGTTGTTTGTTTTTTTCTGCATAATGCGGTGGCGCAACGTGCCGCTTCGCACCCTGCCGATGCGTGTGTTGAAAACTATGACTTTGAAGATTATAAAATTACAACATGGAACGTAGAATGGCTCAGTTGCCTTACTTATGGTCCAAAAGATAGAGAATTGCAAATAGATAATGTGGTTACAATGATTAAAACTATGAACTCAGACCTTGTAGCGTTGCAAGAAGTGGGCACAAGCAATCTTTACACCACTATGGATACCCTTGTGCGGCGGCTGGGCAGCGAGTGGGATGGCGTAATGGTGCCATGGAATGCCAATAATTGTAGTCAAAATCAAGGTATTGTGTATAAAAAATCGAAAATAAATACTATCAATGCTTCGCTTATTAAGGATGGTGGTTCCTCTTATCATTGGGCAAGCGGTCGATTTCCTGCTTTGTACGAAGTAAATTTTGTAGTAGCCAACCGCCAATTTCCTATTTCATTTATCAATATCCATGCTAAAGCGTACGCCGACGAGGTAAGTTACTCGCGTCGCAGAGAAGCTTCCATCGGATTGAAAAATTTACTTGACAGCGATGCTTATAACACAAAAAGGATAGTAATTATTGGTGATTTTAACGATTATTTAGAAGGCACTATTTGTAGAACGTGCGGCGGAGTTTCTCCGTACAAAAATTTTATGGATGATACGGATAACTTCAAAGGAATCACTTCAAACCTAAACACCGTTGACCACCTCATTATTTCAAACGAATTATTTGACAATTACATAAATACAAGCATTTTCAGAGAGTTTTCCGCCTCTCAAACCATACCCAATTATTACACAACAACCTCCGACCATATCCCCACCAGCGTTACGTTTCGCATACCGGAAAACGTGAGCGTTATAGATTTACCGGAAATCGCTTATTTTCAAGTATTCCCTAATCCAACAGACGGGCGAGTGAGCATCAGGTGGACAGGTGGACGAGTGGACAAGTGGACAAGTGTTGATGTTTTTGATGTTTTCGGGAGAAAGGTAAAAGGAGAAGGGAGATTGCCGCAGGATGACGGAGTGGTAGTAGATATTTCACATTTGCCGGCAGGGGTTTACTTTCTTAAAATTAATACTGAAAAAGGAATGATTACTAAAAAGATTGTGAAGATGTAAAAAAGGATTTTACGTACTCCTTTTTCAAAATCGACGCTAAGGAAGCATAATTTTTTCTTTCTGCGGCAACACGTTGCAAGTGAAAGGGAATCATACTCTTTTTTAAACCGGCAGTTCCAAAACACAAATCAATATTTGGTTTTACCTCCTCAAAAAAGTTGGCCGAAACATTGAAATCGGTAAAAGGGAATGCAAATAATCTCCATTTTTGATTTGTAATAAAGGATACAAAATCTATACTTTCTCTCGTTTGACGCAATTGTTCAGCAAGCGAAATGTCGCAATAATAAGGGTGGTCAATGCTATGTGCACCAAAAGTAAAGCCCTGTTTATTGAGCGCTTGTATCTGCTCAGTTGTTAAATAGGGTTTCTCCTTATTTAAAAAATCATTCACTTGCTGTTGTGAAAAGTACTGAAATAGTTTTTCTTTATTGTGATAGGAACACGACAAAATATCAGTTTTCAGTTTGGGACTTGTTTTTTCTTCTTTTTGAAGATTGTTAATTGCTAAGCTTGCATGATGGCGATAAAACAATGCCTTATTATCCACAAAACCGGAGTTAATAAAAAAAGTTGCAGGTACACCTTTTTGCAATAAAACGGGCGCTATTACTTCATACATTTCTTTCAACCCGTCGTCAAATGTTAAATGAAAAACCGGTTTTGGGGGAGCAATATTATAAATAATAAGATGATAGAGAGTGTCAATACCAACAGGTTCGAAATTTTTTAGCAGAAAATTCAAATCTTTCAGAAATTCACTTACTGTTTTCATACGATACAGATTATTAATATGAAGCAAAGGAACATCACATACCGTGTGGTAAAATGGCAGGACAATTCTTTGTTTAGTAAGTATTTGTAGTATTTTAATCAAATTCATTGTCTATAATTTATTTCCAAAAACAGAAGCGTTTGATAAAATCGTTGATGCTTAAGCGTTTAATTTCGTAGTAATAAATATGTTTCGTTCCAAACCCTTCGTAAAAACGTGCAATACTTTGAACATTTGAACCGTAAAAATCTAACATTAAATTACTATTTGCATTTTTTTGAATAATTGTATCCACAATTTTAAACATCGCGGAGGCTTCTTTTCCCTCTTTGTTTGACACA
>Ga0209737_10002749_pt1 | contig 12290 bp, 17 predicted proteins | sample TergutCu122P3_FD_187284 | JGI IMG/M metagenome (GOLD analysis project Ga0209737, IMG submission 187284) | Cubitermes ugandensis P3 segment gut microbial communities from Kakamega Forest, Kenya - Cu122 P3 (SPAdes) (version 2) | ecosystem: Host-associated > Arthropoda: Insects > Digestive system... | reverse complement strand
CGGCGAAAGAATCGAGTCGGGCGAATTTGAGGTCTGCTTTGAAATTTCTTCGTTCTTCTGAGGATTATGCAATGCCGAGTTTTATTCAGCCCAACATTATCAACAGATGATATACTGAAACATGGAACGCGATGCTGCCATTGACACTTTGCTTGATCTGAACGGGTCAATACTCGATCAGGGAAACGGCTACTGGATCAAGCTGGAAGCGTAGCGAGTCGAAGAGTCTGACAGTATTCCGCACGGTATCCGATATTCGCTGACTCTGCACGAGCCGCATGGCGAACGCATCCTGGGCTACGACAACGCACATGCCGTAAAGCTGCCCAGGAAGTTCAAGTACGCCGGGCGCATCATGCCGTTCGACCATAGGCATCGGCACGTTTCGGACAAGGGCTTGCCTTACGAGTTCAGAAGCGCCCAGCAATTGCTGGAAGATTTTTTTGCGGACGTGGATCGCGTCCTGTTGGAGGTAAGCAAGCCATGAAATCCATAGTCATAGGCATCATGCCCCAGAACCAGATTCGTGAGCGCGTGTTAGCCATCGCGCGTGGCGACTACAAACCCAAGCCTGGCGAACCCAAGGTCTGGTTCACCTCGATGAAATCTCTGGACGAAGTGTTGAGCGACGACAACCGCGCGTTGTTGCGCGTCATTGCCGAGACCGAACCAGAATCAATCACGGCACTGGCAGAGGCTACAGGACGCAAACCGGGCAACCTGTCGCGCACCCTAAAAACCATGTCCAACTACGGCATCGTCGATCTTAAGCGTGAGCGCAATCTCGTGCGCCCCGTCGCCAAAGCCACCAAGTTTCGCATCATCGCTGCATAACATGGCAGACTTGAAACAAAGCCGCGCCATAAATTACCTGATCCCTGACCCCTGATCCCTGACCCCTGATCCCTGACCCCTGATCCCTGATCCCTGATCCCTGATCCCTGATCCCTGATCCCTGCCCTCTGATATCTGACATCTGTCCTCTGCCCCCTACTTCCCCCCTGGCCGGAAGGCTTTGCAGAAATCCGGGTGGGTTTCTAGGTAGGCACCGCCGATTAGGTCTATGCAGTAAGGCGTGGCGGGGAAGACCGCTGAGAGGCATTCGGCAATGGCTGCTGGTTTGCCGGGGAGGTTGATGATGAGACTTTTCCCCCTGATGCCCGCCGTCTGCCGGGAAAGAATTGCCGTCGGCACAGAATTCAAGGACACCGAACGCATCAACTCCCCAAAGCCCGGCAGCATTTTGGCGCATACCTTTTCCGTCGCCTCCGGGGTCACATCCCGGGGAGCTGGGCCGGTTCCGCCTGTCGTTACGATAAGACAACAATTCTCAAGATCAGAAAGTTCCCGAAGTGTGGCCTCGATCAGTTCGCCATCGTCGGGAATGACGCGGGCGACGGCCTCCCAATCGCTCCTGAGTGCTTCTGTGAGCCAGGAGCGGATGGCAGGGCCGCCCTTATCCTCATACTCGCCCTGACTTGCCCGGTCAGATACCGTGAGAATACCAATGCGCGCGATGTCGTTCATGTCAAAAAGCCTTCGTAAAAATTTGATTCCATCTCTCGATAAAAATATGTTCGCTACGCTCACAGTTTACGACGCTGGATTGCCACGTCGTAGCTACGCGGCTTTGCCGCTACGCCACTCCTCGCAATGACGGGCTGGAAGGTATAAGCCATGCCTGTACTGCCACGCATCATGAGCGCCACAAAAGCAGGAGCAATAGTCATATTCCCAACAAAAAATGGCATAAGAATGGTATCAAGTCTCTGCAGCGCAATTTTCTGTATCGGGCGCGTCTTGCCAGATAGCAGCCTCCAGCAGTTGCGCTTCTGTCCTTGCCCCCGCGGCAAGACCGTTTTGTCCGCTCGGCACCACCAGCAAGGCTTCCGCCTGCATCATGGATAAAATGTCGCCACTGCTCTGCGATGCGGTAGGCCTTGCCACATAATCCCCCGCCGGGTCGCGGGTAAGGGTTGTGCGAACAAACTCGACCCTCCCTTGCTTCGATTTGACAGCCTCTGCCAAGCGAACGGGAATAGTGCGGCGAAAAAGGCGGCGGTGACCCATGAGGCGGCGTAGCGCAGGCAAAACGAGTTGTTCAAAGCAAACCATGCTGGAGACCGGATTGCCGGGCAGGCAGAATACCTTGCTCCCGCCCGAGGTGCCAAAGGCCACCGGATGACCGGGGCGCATCTCGACGCGCCAGAAATGGATCTCGACCCCCAAGGCCGCAAGCGTGGGGCGGACATGGTCATGTACGCCAACCGAAGTGCCGCCGGAGATGAGTAAAACATCGTATTCGAGTCCGCGTTTGATGCTGGCGGCCAGTTCCTCCGGCTTGTCGCGGGCGATGCCGAGCAGTACGGGTTCTATGCCCAGAGCCTGCACCTCTGCCATCAGGGCATAACTGTTCGAGTCGGGAATTTTCCTGGGATCGAAGGGCTCATGCAGGTCTTCGAGTTCGTCGCCGTTCGAGAGGATGGCAACGCGCGGTTGGCGAAACACTTTCACTGTTGCCCGCTTGACCGTGGCAAGTACGCCTATCGTGCCGGGGGTGATCTCTTCTCCGGGATTGAGCACGATTTCGCCCTGGCGCATGTTCTCGCCACAAAAACGAATATCTGTCGCGGCTTTGACTGGAATGGGGAATTCGACCTCATCATTTGCCAAGGGACGAGTGTCTTCCACCCGGACGACGGTATCCGCACCGGGAGGTAGCGGCGCGCCGGTCATGATTCTGGCGCATTGGCCGGGCAGAAGGGAAAAATCAGGGGTATCGCCCGCCTTGATGTCTCTGATGACTTGCAGTATCCGGGGCGTTTTCTCGATGTCGGCGGCGCGTACCGCGTAGCCGTCCATCGCGGAGACATCATAAGGCGGCAGGTCGCGGTTGGCTGAAACCTCTTCGGCAAGCGCCCGATTCAGCGCGGCTTCAAGTCTGACTTCCTCTACATCCAGGGGGCTGACCCTCGCCAGAACAGAGGCTTGCGCTTCGGGAACAGAGAGGCCGGGGGTTTCGGTAGGTGGGTTCATGAGTTCAATTTCCAAAGTGGCGGAAGGCTCTTGCGGCGTCTTCCGGGGTGTCGAGATCGAGAAAGCTCAATAACTTCTGGTCAACATCTATCAGCTCAAGTTCGCTGACATAGCAGGTATCGAGTCTGGATAGCGCCGCGAACAAGCCGGGTTTACCGGGGCGCGCCATGACCTCGCGCAGTACGGGCAGAGCCGAGACGGCGTAGAACGCGGTGAGCGGATAGGCTTGTCCGTTGATGACGGGAACGACGGCCTGATGTCCGGCGCGCTGGGCAGCCAACCGCTCTATCACCTCCGCCAGCAGATAGGGCATGTCCGCCGCGACGGCAAAAACCCAGGGGGTTGCAGCCTGTTGCAGTCCCGCGCACAGTCCGGCAAGCGGCCCGGCATCAGGAATTTCATCACACACCTGGGGCGCGGCTATGTCGTCGCGAGGGCTTTGGACGCTGACCAGTATCGAAGAGAAAAGTGGGCGCGTCAGATCGAGCGTGCGTTGGATCAGGCTTTGCCCGCCCACTTGCAGGGACAGTTTGTCACGTCCCATGCGGCGGGAATTACCGCCCGCGAAAATCAGCGCCGTGCAATCCGCAATCATCTTTAAGCGTGGTATTGCAGGAGGAATTCGGCGAGCCCCTCGATATCGTCGAGGGCAAAATGCGGCAGTTCCGGGTAGACCTCGGGGCAATCGGTGGTAATAGCGATAAGGCCGTCACTGATCTCGCAACGCGGCGGCTTGGCAAGCGCCCAGCGCAAAACTTCGATCTTGGGGCCGGGGGCATGGGAAAAACCTTCGGCTAACACAATATCGGCCTCTCCCAGAAAGCGTCTGGCAAGTTGTGCCGGTTCCCGCTCCCTGTCGGCATCCGCTACCAGTTGCAGCGCGTCCGTGGTGACAAGCATACTGAGAGCCGCGCCCGCGTTCTTGTAGCGCCAACTGTCCTTGCCTTCGCAATCGAGCTGGACTTTGTGATGGGCGTGTTTGATGGTGGCTACCCTTAAGCCCCGGCGGGTAAATTCCGGGATCAGGCGTTCGATGAGGGTGGTTTTGCCGGAATTGGAATGGCCGACGAAGATAAAAACGGGAGGAGTCATATGCGCTTCAAGGGTGAGGAGTTACCCAGGATTCGCCCTGGGGGGTGATTTCTTTTTTCCAGATCGGGGCGCGCGCCTTCAATTCGTCGATCAGCCAGCGACAGGCATCGAACGCCGGAGCGCGATGCTCGGCGCCGACAACGATGAGAACGATGTTCTCGCCTGCGCGCACCGTCCCCAAACGATGGACGATGCGGGCGTCGATGAGCTCGAAGCGCGTGATGGCTTCATCACGCAGACGTAATAATTCGGCAAGCGCCATCTCGTGATAGGCCTCGAAAACGATTTCCCCGACTGCGTGTTCCCCGGAAAAGTCGCGGGCGCATCCGAGAAAAGTGGCAATCCCGCCGATGCGTTTCGAGCTAAGCTTGAGGGCGGCTACTTCCGCATCGAGCGAGAAATCTTCCAGTTGGAGACGGACGGCAGCGTGCATCAATTTATCCCCCGGAAAAGGCCGACATGAAAACAATCTCGGCGCCGTCAGCAAGCGGGTTAAGATCCTGCTCACTTACACGTTGCCCATTGACCGCCACGATGGCGACGATTGCGAAGGCTTCAGGATATCGCGCCTGTAAGGTGTCGCGTACCTCCTGCCAGCGTAAGCCTTCCTGAAAGTCGAGTTCGATCTGGCGGACGCCCACGCGTTCGGCTACCGGGCCGAAAAAAAGCGCCTTAATCATATGCGTTCTCCCCGGCGGGAGGGTGGCGCTGCCATTTGCCGCTCTTGCCTCCGGTTTTTTCTTCCAGTTGGATGTTTTCGATCCGCATTCCCCGGTCGATGGCCTTGCACATGTCGTAGATGGTAAGTAAGGCTCCGGCGGCGGCGGTGAGAGCTTCCATTTCGACTCCGGTAGCGCCCGTGCAGTGCGCCGAGACTTTTACCTGAATGCCGACTGCGCCTTCGCTATCCGCTTCTTCGATTTCAGTGAATTCGACTTCGACCCCGGAGAGCGACAAGGGGTGGCACATCGGGATCAGATCGGGAGTATGCTTGGCGGCCATGACCGCCGCGACATCGGCTACGGCAAGCACGTTGCCCTTATTGATCGTGCCCGCGCGGATACGCTCCAGGGTTGCCGAACGCATCCGCAGAATGCCGCTCGTGGTCGCAGAACGCTTGCTCTCCTCCTTGGCGGAGACATCAACCATACGGGCGCGCCCCGTGGCGGAAAAATGGGTTAGCTTGTCGGGTTCGGTCAAGGAAGTTCCTTTTCTTCAAATCGTGGGATGAGCCTGCAAGTTGTATTTGCGTTCAAATATTGGGAGAGAGCGTAGCTTGGGGTGAGCCGTAGGCGAACCCCAACAAATTACGGTGCTTCCTGATAAACGTTGGGGTTCGCTGCGCTCACCCCAACCTACGATGCTGGGTTTCGCGTTGCTCAACCCAGCCTACGGTGCTGCATCAGAAGTCAATAACCAGAGGTTTTCCTGATACCTGATACCTGATACCTGTCCTCTGACCTCTGATTTCTGACATCTGTCCTCACCCTCCGATGTACGACATCTCTATTCTACCGGGTAAGGGTTCGGTCAGGGCATGGCGTAGTTGCGAATAGCGGTCGCCCCGGCGGCGCCATGTTGCGGCTATCTCTTCTCGCAATTTCGCATCACTCCCGGAAGAGGAGCGCAAGACAGGGCGCAGATCGATGCCTGCGTTGGCAAAGAGGCAGGTATAGAGCTTGCCATCGGTGGAAAGCCGCAAGCGGTTGCAGGTGTGGCAGAACGCCTGGGTTACCGAAGTAATGACCCCGATTTCCCCGCTGCCGTCCTGAAACTGCCAACGCTCTGCAACTCCTGCGCCCTGAAGATGAGGCTCTACAGGACTTAAAGGGTATTCGCGCTCGATCAGCGCCAGTATCTCCCCGGCGCTGACCACCTCGTCGAGCCGCCAGCCGTTGCTGCTGCCTACATCCATGTATTCGATGAAGCGCATGATGATGCCGGTATTACGAAAGCGACGAACCAGCGGCAGGATCTCGCTCTCGTTTACGCCGCGCTTGACTACCGCATTGACCTTGACCGGCGTAAGCCCCGCCGCCTGTGCGCTGGCAATGCCTTCGAGCACTACTTCGGGGGAGATATTGACACCGCTCATGCGGCGAAAGATGTGTTCATCCAGGGCATCGAGACTGATGTTGAGGCGCATCAAGCCCGCGTCTTTCAGAGCGCGCGCCTTTTTCGCGAGCAAGGTGCCGTTACTCGTCATGGCAAGCTCGATTGGTCTGCCATCGGCATCGTTAAGCCCCGCCAGCATTTCGACCAGGCGCTCGATGCCATGCCGCAAAAGAGGCTCACCCCCGGAGAGGCGAATCTTCCGTACCCCAAGAGCAATGGCTTGTCGGGCTACCTGGACGATTTCCTCGAAACTCAAGAGTTCGGATGGGGAAAGAAAAACGAAATCCCGTCCGAAAACCTCGCCCGGCATACAGTAGGTGCAGCGCAGGTTGCAGCGATCCGTAACGGAGATCCGAAGGTCGTGCAGGGGGCGCTGCAAGCTGTCGCAACAACCCCCGCCAATATGATCGAGCTTCATCGGCAAACTTATTCCGCGCTCTCTTCTTCCTCGTTCGGGAAGTCCTCTTCCTCAGGAACATCTTCTTCCACCGCCGCCATTTTCTGCACCGGAACCGGAGGCCGGAAAACCTCCCGCGCAATCCCGGGCGGATCAGCATGATTCAGACCCTGATCGATTCGTGGCAGTTTGTGGGCAATGCCCTTGTGGCAGTCTATACAGGTCTGTCCCTTGGCCAGCCCTTCATCATGCTGATTGACGGAACGATAGCCCTGGGCGCTGTAGTCGAAAGAGAAGGGGTCATGACAATTGCGGCATTCCCTGGAGTCGTTGGCCTTCATCCGCCGCCACTCGTTTTGCGCCAATTGGGCGCGTTTTCCCTCAAACTTCTCGGGGGTGTCGATGGAACCCAGTATCTTGTGCCAGACTTCGCTGCTGGCCTGAATCTTGCGAACCATCTTGGGGAGAAACTCCTTCGGCACATGACAGTCCGCGCATACCGCCCGCACCCCGCTGCGGTTGGCGTAGTGAACAGTCGTCTGGTATTCCCGGTACACGTTGTCCTTCATTTCATGGCAGGAAAGGCAAAACTCCTCCGTATTCGTATATTCCAGGGTTATGTTGAAAATAGCCGCGAATAAAACGCCGAACACAAAGGTCGTCACGACGGAAACAGAGAGAAAGCGCGTAAGCCCTTTCCGGGATTTGTAATTGGTATTCATTTACCGCTCCTCGTGACAGCAATCGCCACAAAACAAGGGAGCCTGGAAGCTCCATTAACAACCGTTCTGCCCGCCCCGCCACCCGGCAGGGCGAAAAGCAGAACAACAACGACATCAAGCCTTATTTCGCGCGTTGGAAAGTATTGGCAACCAGTGGCTTGGCGTCGATTTGGGGAACATGACATTGCATGCAGAAATAACGCCGGGCAGAAACATCGGACAAAACTTTCCCGTCCGCGGCTTCGAAATGGGTCTTGGAAACCTTGGTGGCTTTTTCCTTCTTGGCGTTTTCCCAGGAATGGCAATCCATGCACTTGTTGACTTTCAGGGTGATGGGATATTTATCCACTTCGTGGTTCACCAACGGCGGCTGATCCGTGAAATTGCGATCAATCAGATCAGTGTCGCGCACCTTCTTCAAGGCTTCGCCGGTCGGCGCTTTTTCCGCCGCTGAAACGGGCGCGCCGCGCAAGGTGGCAAGGCCACCGTCATCTGCGGCATGGGATACTCCGGAAAGCATCAAAGCTGTTGCCAACGCAGCAGCGGGGATAAAGGCAAGAAAACGCTTTTTCATGACGAACTCCTCTGGTCGAAGCGATGGGTTAATCTAAAAACCTCTTTACCGCAGACATCTATGCAACGCCCGCAGTTGGTGCAACGAAAGTCAAGAATCACAGGGCTGTCCTGCCCCTCTTTTTTTAATGCCGGACGAATTACCTGTGGTTCGGGGCAAACGGCGAAACAGTCCATGCAGTCGTCGCAGGCGTCCCGTTTGGGAGTTGCAACGCGCAAGAGAGCGGTTTTACCGAGCAGGCTGTAAAACGCGCCCATCGGACAGAGATGGCCGCACCAACCCCGAGAGGCAACGAATAAGTCGTAAAGAAATACGGCGATGAGTATCCACAATCCCGCCCCCATGCCGAAAATAAGGCCGCGATGCGCGATCGAGACCGGATTCACCCATTCCATCGCCAAGGTTCCGGTGACTGCTGCGGCAACAAAAGTGCCGGCCATGAACCAGTAACGAGTGTTGGCGGGAAGCGGGTGGTTGGACTTGATGTTGAGACGGCGACGCAGCCATGCGGCAGCATCGGTAATCATATTGACCGGGCAGACCCAGGAGCAGAACACCCGTCCGCCGACGAGCAGATAAAAAACAGTCACGATGAGAGCGCCGATGACCGCTGTCGCGGCAGGCACGAATCCCGCCGCCAGCATCTGCAGGAAGATGTAGGGATCGGTCAGGGGGATAAAATCCAGAAAAAGACTGGAAGCAAGATTGCCCTTGATGATCCAGAACAGATCGGCTGGGGTGGAAGTCGCCACCGGGTCGATGGCGGACACCAGATTGCCGGTATTGGTCAAGGCCGGATCGGTAAGAGCGGAAGAAGTATTGCTCTTGCTGATCCAGATAGCAAGCGAGGGACTCACCAGAAAAAGCGCGAGAATGCCCAATTGGCTTAGACGACGTAGCAGCAGCCATTTGTGCGCGATGAGCCAGCCCTTGTTGGCGATGGCATCCCGCCCCGGTCGGTTCGGAGTCTTGGCGCTCATGGCTTGCTCCCGGAGCCATTGAGAATTTCAGGGTCGAAGTCGGGAGGATCGGCAAGCTCGTCGATATGCGCCGCTCTGCCTTCGTTAACGCGGGTGTCGCCAAAAGCCTTGTCTTCCAGGCCGCGTACTTTCAGCTCCAGTTGGTCGCCGATCAGGGAGCCGCCGTGCTTTTCCCGCTCCTCCCAGCCCTTGCGGTAGTGTTTGCCGCCTTTCCCCTGAGCGAGCGCAGGCGGCAATACCCTGATGGCCGATTCTTCCAGAATACAGGCTTTTTCGCACAGGCCGCAGCCGGTGCACAGATCAGAATGCACTATGGGCAGCAGCATGGCGTGCCGGTCGGAACGAGGGTTGTGACGTTTTTCCAGAGTGATGGCTCTGACGTGCACGCCCGGCTCGGTCTCGGCAAGCACCGGACAGACGTTATGACAGACCTCGCAGCGCAAGCCGAGGAAAGCGATACAGGTTTCCTGGTCGATGAGCACGGCCAAGCCCATGCGGGAGTTGTTGATGTCATCGAGCGCCGGATCAAGCGCGCCCGTGGGACAGTTCTTGATACAGGGAATGTCCTGACACATCTCGCAGGGGCCGGTGCGCGCCGTGAAATACGGAGTGCCGGTCGGCACCGGATCGCCCGGCTCGGCAAGTTTCAGAATGCCGGGAGGACAATCGCGAACGCACAGGCCGCAGCGCGTACAGGCAGCGAGGAATTCCGCTTCCGGCAGTGCGCCGGGAGGGCGCAGCGCCAGCGCGGGCAGCGCGCTGGACTGACGGGAATAGATGCCGACGCCCATCGCCAAAAGACAGCCGCAACCCGCCGCTCCGGCCATGCCGGAGATGAATTTCCGCCGCCCCGGAGAAACCTTGGGTTTCTCCGGGCCTGGAGGGGGGGTAGCGGCTTTCTTCGCGCTCATGACCGGGCGTTTTCAGCAAAGCGCTATCAGACAGGCACTACCTTGACCGGGCACTTTTTGAAATCCGTTTCTTTGGAAAGCGGACAAGTGGCGTCAAGAATGAGCTTGTTGATCAGTTTCTGCTCGTCGAAGAAGGGTACATACACCAGACCGCGCGGCGGCTTGTTGCGCCCTCTGGTATCGACTTGCAGCGTAACCTCGCCCCGTTTGGAAATGACTTTTACTCTGGCGCCCTGACGCAATTTACGCGCCTTGGCATCATCCGGGTGCATGAAGATGACCGCTTCCGGTACGGCGCGGTGCAACTCTTCCACCCGCCGGGTCATGGAGCCGGTATGCCAATGTTCGAGCACCCGCCCGGTACACATCCAGAGATCGAATTCCTTGTCCGGCACTTCGGCAGGCGGATGGTAAGGCAGGGCGAAAACGTTAGCCTTGCCGTCTTTTTGCCCGTAGAACCTGATGCCTTCGCCAGCCTTCACATAAGGATCGTATTTCTCGTTGTAGCGCCACAGGGTTTCCTTGAAGGTTCCCTTGTCTTCGACGACCGGCCAACGCGCTCCCCGCGACTTGTGATAGAAGTCGAAGAAGGCGAGATCATGGTGATGGCCGCGGTTGAAAACGCAGTATTCCTCGAACAGCCCTTTCTGGACGTAGAAGCCGAAGTATTCGGATTCGTCGTTGGTGTAGCCGGGGATGGCGTCCTTGTTGACTTCGGCGGCATTGGCCTTGGGAAACTTGTTGACCGCACCGTTGGCGAAGAGGACATCGTACAGGGTCTTGCCCTTGTATTCCGGTTTCTTTTCGATCAACTCGGCCGGCCAGACTTCCTCCACCTTGAAGCGCTTGGAGAATTCGATGTATTGCCAAAGGTCGGAACGAGCCTCGCCCGGCGCCTTGACCTGCTGCCGCCAGAACTGGGTGCGCCGCTCGGCGTTGCCGTAAGCGCCTTCCTTTTCCGCCCACATCGCCGTGGGCAGGATCAGGTCGGCGGATTGCGCCGACACCGTGGGATAGACGTCGGAGACCACCACGAAGGCTTGAGGATTGCGCCAGCCGGGGAGCATTTCATCATTGATGTTTGGCCCGGCCTGCATGTTGTTGGTGGTAGACGTCCAGAAGCACTTGATATTGCCGTCCTTCAGGTTGCGGCTTTGCGCGACGGCGTGGAACCCGATCTTGTCGCTGATCGTCCCTTCGGGCAACTGCCAGTTTTTCTCGGTGATTTTCCGGTGTTCCGGGTTGAAAATCACCATGTCGGAAGGCAGTCGATGCGCGAAGGTGCCGACTTCCCGCGCCGTGCCGCAGGCGGAAGGCTGCCCGGTCAGGGAGAAGGGGCCGTTACCCGGCTTGGAAATCTTGCCGGTCAAAAGATGGATGTTGTAGATCAGGTTGTTCACCCAGGTGCCGCGCGTATGCTGGTTTACCCCCATCGTCCAGAAGGAGACTACCTTCTTGTTCGGGTCGCAGAACAGTTCGGCGAGTTTCTTCAACTTGTCGGCAGGCACGCCGGAGATTTCGACCGCCTTGGCCAGGGTGTATTCGGAGACGAATTTGGCGTATTCCTCGAAGTTGATGGGTTCGGAAGCGCCGGGGTCGCCCTTGGGTTTGCCGTCCGCGTCCGGGTAGCCGTTGGCGGTGGCGTTGGCTTCGAGCGGATGTTTGGGACGCAGGCCATAGCCGATGTCGGTGACGCCCTTCTTGAAGTTGACGCATTTGTCGACGAAAGCCTTGTCGACCTTCTTGTTCTGGATGATGTAGTTGGCGACGAAGTTCAGAATGGCGAGGTCGGACTGCGGGTTGAAGATCATCGGGTTGTCGGCCAGCTCAAAGGAGCGGTGCTCGTAAGTGGAGAGCACATGAACCTCGCAACCCTTGTGGGTCAGACGCCGGTCGGTGACGCGCGACCACAGTACCGGGTGCATTTCCGCCATGTTGGAACCCCAGAGGACGAAGGCGTCGGCGTTCTCGATGTCGTCGTAACAACCCATGGGCTCATCGATGCCGAAGGTACGCATGAAGCCGACCACGGCGGAAGCCATGCAGTGACGGGCGTTGGGGTCGAGGTTGTTGGAGCGGAAACCTGCCTTGTACAGTTTGGAGGCGGCATAGCCTTCCCAGATCGTCCATTGCCCGGAACCGAACATGCCGACGGCGTTGGCGCCGTGGTTTTTCAGGGCGTCCTTCCATTTTTCCGCCATGATGGTAAAGGCCTCATCCCAGGAGACGGGAGTGAAATCGCCGTTCTTGTCGTATTTGCCGCCTTTTTTGCGCAGCAGGGGTTGGGTGAGCCTGTCCTTGCCGTACATGATCTTGGAGAGGAAATAGCCCTTGATGCAGTTCAGGCCGCGATTGACCGGCGAGTCAGGGTCGCCCTGGGTGGCGACCAGTCTGCCGTCCTGCACTCCCGCCAGCACCGAACAACCCGTACCGCAGAAGCGACAGGGAATCTTGTCCCAACGG
>Ga0209737_10002748_pt1 | contig 12291 bp, 6 predicted proteins | sample TergutCu122P3_FD_187284 | JGI IMG/M metagenome (GOLD analysis project Ga0209737, IMG submission 187284) | Cubitermes ugandensis P3 segment gut microbial communities from Kakamega Forest, Kenya - Cu122 P3 (SPAdes) (version 2) | ecosystem: Host-associated > Arthropoda: Insects > Digestive system >... | reverse complement strand
TCCTCACCCACCAGTTTCTGACGAAAAACAAAACTGCTGTTATCCCCCACCCACCGTACTCCCCTGATTTGGCACCCTGTGACTTCTTCCTATTTCCTAAAATGAAATTGAAGCTGAAAGGATGCCGGTTCGATACCACTGAGGAGATCCAGGCCGAAACGCAGAAAGTGCTTGACACTGACAGAAAAGGACTTCCAGGAAGTATTCCAAAAATGGAGGAGACAGTGGAACCATTGTCTACATGCGGGAGGGAACTACTTCAAGGGTGACAGCGGCCAATAGGCCTTATGGTAAGTGTTATGATTTTTACAGCGTCAGTCCGGAAAATTTTGGATCAACCCTCGCATATCAATAATGATGACCTAATCCTGAAGCAAGTCAAGTCAATCCACTACTCAAGAGTGAATGTTTTGGACAACAGTACACAACATCTCAACACTGTACACGGATCCAGTGGACTTAAACCAACCGGTAGTTTCCACCAGCAGCTCACAAGATAGGAAGTACACACCCCACTCATTGGGAACTTTGGCAAAGCACAGTGCAAACCACTTACAATATCCATGTCAGTCAAAAAGACTGCATGACAATTCCCCCATAAACCAGACACATGCCCTAAGTAAATGTTGCAAATTTCAAGTCCACTCATACACATAACTACCAACAGGATATGAGCATTACTCCAGATTGAGAGTTACAGAAGCATCATCCATGTAACCTATCATTAAAAACCAGTTATCATAAGACTTATTAGAAGAGTTCTGCAATGCATTTATGCAAATTATCTTCTTACAAGTACTGAATACACAAACTTGTAAGTTCAAAGATGCTGTGTGTCAAATTTGGTACCTCAATGTCACAGTAAATCATTAAGTGTTTAAACAACTATGATATAAAACAAATGCACTAATAATAATCCCTAAAGCCTATGCCTGTACCAATAATCATTATTGACATGAGTTACTTTTCCTTAACACAAAAAATTAGTATCTGAATTAAATACACAAAAGATACTATCAAACAGAACAGTTGACAAATTCTGCCATATTCATGGAATAATTCTAAGTTTTCCAGGGATGTAACCTTTGGCTTATGGTATCCCAGGTTTGTTAAGCAGATGATCAATGAGTGGCAGGCAGCCCTAACAACTACACATTCTTAATACAACAGGTGCATTACCTGTAACTTAACCCTCTGACAATGTAATTAAATACAGCAGACTGCAATTTAAATTTGGGCTGCATAACAAAGACCATAACAGGCCACCAGCATTTCAAGCATCACAGTACATAACAGGTACACATCAACACACACACACCACAGGGTTAGTACGTTAATCAGATGTGTTACTTTTTCTAACAGCTGGAACTTAAGATTCCAATTTCTAGGATGTGATGCTGCATTGGTGGGCAAGTAGTCCCAGACATTTTGAAGATCACCATGCCTTCATCCCTAGAGAAAAGCAGTGAACAAGGAACTCTTATGTAGGAAAACAGTGTGTTGTCCAGGTAAGGTTAATGCAGGTAGTGGCCTCCAAGAGTGTGCCGCAAGCCAACAAAAATGGGATGGTGATGGGTATATGGCACTGAAGATGAAGGCAGTACAACACTTCAAAACACTCTGAACAATACTCTCCCAACAATACAGCGTCATCCCACGAGACTGTAATCTTCTTCAACACCCCTGTGAGAACCTAAAATCCTACTGGAACTTATCACTTCAAAGCAGTACACAAAAGTCAGATGAGAAGACAGAACATACTGCGGAACTGCAAGCCGACCAAGCAAACAGATAATTCACACTGGTACCAACAAAAAATTTCCCAGTGGTGAAGACAAGGAATTATGGATGTGACATCCTACTAAGCATCCAACCCAAAATCCATCTAGACACTCTTGACATTTTGCAGAACAGATACATCTCTATGCTATGCTACTGGTTCTACTCATGATACACAGTGTTCAAATAACAGGATGAAAACTTTACAGAAGACTAATAAGTACATTAACTAAGTAGTTTGTCATGTAACACCTTCCAGGTTAAGATAAGAAAACTGTTATAACATATTAAAAATGAAGAATATGTAACTGACAATTTCTTTAGGGCATTAATTGAAATGAGAGACAAACAAGAAGACAGTGTTATATCTTTATTTGATGTGTAGGTACAAGCAAACAAATTCCACAGCAAAGTTCAGAGGACAAATCTAACACTACTATAATACATATTGCAAGACACAACACAAACTGAATGGATCATCAATCAAAGTATATTTTAAAATGTGACATATTAGTAGCAAAAACCATAAACAAGACAAAATACTGAAACTATGCACCTTCTGCTCTAATATTACACCTCAAAATGGCCAAAATAAAATATTTGTAACAATTCTCTTCATGGAATGTACTGTAAATGCATCCTGCAACATTTTTCTACCAATTTACAAACATACTTTTACTTGCTTTATAAAGAAACTAATCAATACTGATAATCTGAATGACAGTTATAGTCAACAGTGTAATTTTGCCAAGTTTAATACAGCAGCTTTGTTAACTAACTGTTTGCCCAAGATAACAAACAGCACTGGACATACATGTGCATTTTAATGATACATTAGCTGCAGGCAAACAAAAAATCTTCATTCACTCCTCTACATTTCTAAATTACCACTATAATTTCAATAGTATATTGAATGAAGCTTTTGGGTTTGTACAGCGGTTACTCATCAAATGATTGTCCTCTAATGGCCTCTTCACCATTTAGCGTGTCGAATGCACTGACATTTCAGGGCAACGTACTGCCTCCATCAACACAGTGACTAGCTGAAGATGGATAGTGCAGTAATGGAAAGAAGGAATTTGAGTTGTATAGGGAGGTTTGAGGAAATCCTGGCCAATCGAAAGTTGAACAGTAAGGAGAGGATAGGGCTTCTACAAAACCAATGGAGCTATTTGAGTTCCAAGGACTGCCATCCTAGGAACCAACAGTGAAATATGAACAGGTGGCCATATGCAAGTGATAAAGCGGAGGCAGTACCTTCCTCTGAAATATGGTAACAAACTTCTGTTATATGGTGTGAAAATCCTGAAGATCATCACCTGAACAAGAATCGCCATGAAAAAAACCTGAAAATCTAGACCTTCAGCATGATATACAAAATGTACTCCATTTCTGCCTTCTGTTTTAATGCCACTGCTTCCTTCGATGCATATCAACTACACACTGGAAGCTAGGAATATTTGTGGGTAAGGACCATGTCCAAGCAAGACAAGGTGTCAGAACACACCTTCACTCATTTTCAATCATCATCAATACCCTCTCCTCTCACGCTGTACTCCACAAACAGTAACTTCCTCACATTGACTCGATAACATATATGGGAACTTCTTAACAGACTTCCAGACATAAAAGCAAACTTTTAACGAGAAAGTGAACATGGTCAAAATCAGAAACTGTAGGAACTATTGATAATATTTCAATTCAGATACAAAAATTTGGCAAAATTACCCTATTATCTGAATGCAAAACTGTGTCATTTATGCCTCGTCGATGGGAGTTAAAATAGCTTGTTACAACTTTAAAAATGTACAAGAAACAACGTAAGACTAATATTACATTACATATCATTTTAAATAAGTGCAATTCATGAGACCTGTCAGTAAGACACCAAAGAATATATAACATTTCTGTACAGCCTGTAAAATGACCCATCTTCTCATTCCTGCTCTTTATCGATTATGTATTTGCATATGCTTAGTCATATCATTCTTCTGGGCAAAACACCTACCACAAATTTGGCATGCATAAGGTTTCTCCCCCGTGTGTGTTCGAATATGGACTATAAGGTGTGGACGGCGACGGAAACGTTTTTCACAGTATGGACATGGATAAGGACGCATATCTGTGTGTACACGTTCGTGAATACGGTGCTGCTGCTGGGTTCGAAAAGTCTTACCACAGGTGTCACACTGAAAAGGTTTTTCACCTGTGTGAATGCGCATGTGATTGTCTTTTGTGGCTTTGGCCGTAAAACTCTGATGGCATATTTCACAAGTGAAGTCCTTAGCTCCATCATGAACAACACGGATGTGCCTTGTCAGGGCTCCTGACTGTGCAAATCGTTTCTCACATATATGACACTCAAAATTACGTTCCCCAGTATGACTTATCTGGTGTGCCATCAAAAGACTTGGTGTTGGCCAGTCTTTACCACAATAATGACACTTGAACATTCCTGCTGGTCTTCTCCTAATGCGTGGCTGTATCAACGATTTATGGTTCATGGCATGTGTCAAGACATGCCGATTTAGATGCGACTTCCTTTTGTAGGTTGCACCGCAAACAGAACATGAGAATGGTCGCTCATTTGTGTGGCTAATCATATGATCCAGCAAGTCCTTTTCATTTATAACCATTTTATCGCAAGTGTTGCATGAAAAAAAAGTCCCATGAGTTAACATATGTTCCTTGATTTCAGCCTTTGTAAGAAACTTCTCTCCACAAACATCACATTTCTGCTTCCGTCTAGCTCTCCCAAAATGAGCTCTCAGATGATCTTTCAAACTAGGTTTCAATTTATACATTTTTCCACATATTGAGCACATGTACCTCTCATTATTGCCCTTTGTTAATGGATGGGACACCTCAGATGCCATACTTTTGTTCAGTGTGTGTGTACAATGATGCATGTGCCTTTTTAAAGAAGATGACAGCATGAAACTTGCTCCACAATGCTTGCAATAAAAAGGCGAAAACCCAGTGTGCATTCTAAGGTGAGTCAAGGAAACAGCATCACTTCGGAAATACTTTGAACACCGCTTACACTGCAATGGCTGGTTAACCAATATACGTTTGGTGTGACACTTGCCATCAACTATTGCACATTTCAAAATACATGTCTTAGGGGCCCTAACCAGACCTGTTACTGAAGCCCTGTATAATTTTAAAACAGGCTCATGTTCCAATTCCCTTCTGTTTACAATGCATTCATTTCTCTCAGTCTGAATATAATCATGCTCAGTTAAAACACTTGAATTTGTGTTCCATTCTACATGATGTTTACTTGGTGATTCCTCTCCCAATACATAAACTGCAGCATCAGCAGACGCAGCTTGTGTGACCTGTACATCATTTTCAAGCTCCTTCACATCACATAAATAGTATTCCTCATCATCATCATCAGTCTTTATCCAAATTGAGTACAACTGTTCATTTGCTCTTTCAGATTTAACATGACTGTCAACTTGCACAGAATGTAAAAGGTCTGAGTTACCAAATGCTTGCAACGTGGATGGTGCTGCTTGTTTGAAGTCAGTTTTTCCAAATCCATGTGACCTGCAACACAAAGTGTGCAGAATGGTTACTGAGGTCACTGCACCTTGTGCATGCTCTGGATCATCCATCTTTGGGTCCTGCAGTACCACCACTCACATCACAGTTTCTCAGTCTCCACCAACTAGCTACGCACTTCAACTATCATAACACAAACATGAAGATTCTGACAGCCAATCCTGAAAAACTCCTTACAAATTGCTTTGTGCGGACAACTGTCACACCAATATACAAAAGCCAATTTTGGAATACTCTGCAACAACTAGCTGCCATTTAGACCAGAACCTTTATTCCACCTGTGTGTTATCTAAGAATACATTTATATATAATTACAATTTTGTCAGATGTGAAACTTGGTTCTCTTACAATGTGTGAAGACCAAAGATTGTGGGTGCTCAAGAGTAGAATGCTGAATAATATATATGAACCAAAGAGGAGAAAGTAAGGAGACTGGAGAAAACTGTATAATGAGGAGCTTCATAGTTTGTACTCATAACCAAATAATCAAATCAAGGTTGATTAATGGTTGGAGCATATGGCATATGTGGAGAAGTAAAATGCACATAGGGTTTTGGTGGGGATACACATACAAAACAGCCTTGGTTTGAATGGAAGGATAGTATGGAAATGGATCTTACAGAAGTAATGAAAAACTCAAGCAACACCAACAAAGGCGCTATTCTATAACTTTTTGTACTATCTTTCACATTGCTCCTATGTTTCAGTGTTGTCTTTTCAGGAAGATGACACCAACATTTCTTTAACACATACAGCAAAAACAAGGATCATAAAAGGCATAAATGTTGTGGTATTAATAGTGTACTACTTCACACGTTTTGGTCAAAATAATAATAATCGTCGTCGTCGTCATCGTCGTCAGGGGTGGTGGTAGTAGTAATTTGTTCAAATTCTTTATAATTATACATCTCTATGTTGTAATTAACTCTGCAAACATCCCTTCTTCCTTGATCCAAATTGGATCCCATCCTGTAATACAAATAATATTCTTAAATTATGTATAAAATCATCTTCAGGCAATTTAAGCATGATGGGATTCGGATCCATACTTACACCTTAAGACGTCTTTTGTATGGCGTGTGGTGAGTTATTAAAACAAAGTACATATATATATATATATATATATATTGTAGAATGGTGCTTTTGTTGGTGTTTCACTTCATCATAAGGTGTGGAATAAACAATGCAGAAACTTACATACATAAGACGGGATGGCAAGTACTGGATTCATCTGACTTTGGACAGGGACACATTGCAGGCTGTTGTGTGCATAGTAATGAACTCTGTATGTCAGACGTATAAGGCCACACATTAAACATTACTGTGGTCACATTATGCAATCAGTTGTCAGAAAGTAAATGCCTCCCATGCTTTACTTACAGCTATTAACAAGAGATGTGCTCTTCTGAGTTATTACGCAGTGTACAGTGATAATTCCTTACTGACGTTTCAGGACAACCTATCAGTCCCACTTCAAGGGTCAAGTTATACAAGAAGAAAGCTGATCACACTTTGGTACACATTTACGTACGGAAGATGTGGTCGGTGACTGGTTCTCAGCAAGCGTGTGATGCCAGCCAAAAGCACTGAAGCAGTGTGAGGGAGGCTGGAGGGAGGGGGAGTCTAGTAGCTCAGTGCTACTCTGAATTAAAACAGCTCAGGTAAGTGCAGCCACTACCAACTGCAGGACGGGGAGACAAGCAAAAACATATACATGAAATAAAATGAAAGAAAGGAAAGGAAAGGAAAGGAAAGGAAAGAAGTGATAAATAACCAAATAAATTAGGAGAAATATAAAAAAACAAAAACAAAAAGAGAAAAAAAGCAACAGAGGATAATAAAAGAAGGGAGGTGAGCTGCCCAACCCCAGGGGAAGGGGAGTAAGCAGATATGGCAAGGATCTGATGGAAAGCGGAGATGGGAAATGGAACCACCATTACAGCGTGGGAGAGCAGCAGGAGGGTATGGCCCTCAAGAGTCAGTCACCATTACTGAGGTGGCTGTCTACTTCTCCAAGGAGACAAATGAGAGGGTGCCATGACCCCCTTAAAGTCAGGCCATCCTCCCTGTTCACACGGTTGGGGTGAAGCTCCAACTGAACTACCTACCTGATAAGTCAGTCTTTGTGGCCCAATTCAGTAGAGAGGATTCAGGTACCTTGCAATTTAATGAGGTGACCATCACTGAACCTACATTCTGCCACTGCAGTTATACACTAGTTGACCACATGAAAGTTTCAGAGAACTAAACTATAACATTGTTGAAAGCACAGTTAGATTTCAGTGTAGCCTCCAACTTTGTCGACAGTCTTCTTCCACACTTCAACAGCAGCACATATTTCCACCCAGTACAAGCTGCTTTCTCTGGTCCGCAGCCGCTGGCACAGTGTTCTTGTGTGTCCTGTCAATGGAGTAATGGTGCATTCACAGGCTTCTTTTTCCAAAGTACCATACAGGTGACGTGAGGTCAGGATGAAGCAACGCCATCAAGAACTTGTGATGGCCTCCATGATGCACACACTTTTGTACATTCTAGTGTTGTCACAGAAGAGCAATGCTTCAGACATTTTCTTCAGGAACAAACATGATGAATGCAAGCACCAGAAAATTCTTAGTGTTTCAATATGATGGTCAGAATTCACTGTGTTCCTCCTACAGCATTAAACCTGGTGATTGCAAGCAATCAAGATTTTTAGTGTTTTAATATGGTGGTCAGAGTTCACCGTTTCCTCCTACAGCAACAAAATCAACAAATGCAAGCACTCAAGACTTCTCTTTCAACATTGTGGTAAGAATTGCTTCCCCCCCTCAGCAACAACTTCTTGAGAAGAAAATCTTTCTCATTCCAAAAACTGTATCCACGATTTCCAGCTGACAAAGTACTCCTGACATTATTCATCCTTTGGGACATCATGCGGTACCACTCTATCAACCACCGCTTGGATTCAGGTTCAAAATGATGGACCCAGGTTTCACCCCCATGACAATCTGGGACAGGCAGCCCTCACCTCCAGCATGGTATTGATGTAAAAGATCTGTGGTGACTATTTCTTTCTCCAAATATGCCAGCTTTCATGAAACCCAATAAGCACACACCTTGAAATTGCCAGACTTTCTCCTTGGTGAATTCGTGTTATACACTTTACGTTGGGAACGCATTAACTCGGAGTGGGTTAACATTTGTTACATCACTTAATGTTGCTATTAAACACTTATCTAGTAACAATGGTATATGAATGAATATGCAAGGTGTATTGGTAGCATGATAATGACACAGCAAAAGTGCATTTAAAGAAAAACCTGTCCCAGAGCCACTTTGTCCACCAAATAACTATGGAGAACTGGTGGAATGAAGATAACCATTTCCACAGAAATGTTCAAGATGGTTATCACAAGAAACCAGCATGTCAGTCATACAGCCACAAAATTACTTCATTCAAAACCACGCATATTTACAGTTGTGAAAAAACTCCAGGATGTAGACTCTGTTGCGGGGATACATTTTTGTAACTGGTTCTGTGATGCACTGTATAGTGGTGACATCAGTCCACCACTAACCTTTTTTACAGATGAAGCACAGATTCACTTAAAAAACATGCTTGTAAATACTCAAAATAACAGATATTAGACAGCATAAAATTCCGCTCTAACACACAGGGTTGCAAATACATGTTCCTACAGATGGGGTGTTGTGCAAAAATCTTCTGTTTGGACACAATAAATTCAAAAACATACATACATTGGACAAAATCCTGCACCATTTTTTGAAAATGTTATAATTAAAGGAAATACTGAACTTTCCAGCAAGATGATGCAACTGCCCATACAACCAAAAATTCAATTGCCACCTATTTTTGCGAGAAAACAACTAGTTATCATTTCTGGCCTTCTCATAAACCAATCTGATGCCACCTATTTTATGTGGGGAAGTTTGAAAGACAATGAATAAAAAAAAATCCACAGACTACAAAAACAATCCAGACACACAGGACAGGTTTCAAGAAATTGAGTGCTCAGTATTGGCAATTTCTGGACAAGAAATTCAAATATCCATAATTCATTCACCAGGCATCAGGCATGCCTAAAGGGTGAAGGTGGTCATTTCCAACACATGCTCCAACATGCAGTTAAGTTATAACTTACACTGTATTAACAGGTCTGTAGACTCTATTAGCGGGTTCTATTTTCAGCTGGGCATCCTGTATATGCTAAGTTATACCCAGATGTATACCGTATAATGGAATCTCTATCATGAATCCATTTCTGAGATAAAAGCTACAGTGGTATCAACAGCTATAGTGCTAAAGAATCTTCAAAACCTTTTGTACTGCAAGTTGAATCCTCCAAACACAGGAGAAATGAGGTTGACGTGACAATAAGTGAATGCCTCTACAAATGTCTATTCAATGTGTAATAACATACCAAGGCAGTATCTGTCCTTTGTACAATAAAATGAGTGAGGAAACTGGTTCATGAATGCACTTTACTGCAACAAATGTATGTCAACTGCTTGGTCAGCCCACAACCCTGTAGCAAATAGTAACTAGTTATTAGGCCCACACCCATTCCTCAGAATTCTCAACAGCACCTCTGATGCATTTCCTTAACAACACAATAAATACTCATGTTGTTGTTCAACTTACTTCCTATCCATGAGCTTTCAAAACTATGTACGTCTTCCTTCTACACCAAAACTTTGTGCAAGTTCATTTATTTCATAATGTCCAGTTCAGTGGTCTCAAACTCAAGCTGCACATGGGCCAAAAAAATAAGTTTGAAAATTAAAGAGGACTGTGCCATTTTAAACAACAAACAGGTTAATTACTTTGTTTAAAATCACACTATTCAGGATATTTCAAACTTTTGATAATAGAAGTAAATTATTATGTATTACAGCTAATGAATTTTAAACTTTACGTCACTGTTGCCTCTGCTGATGTACACTGTACTTTTCGAATCAGACACAGCATACGTCTGTCAGCCGTTATGCCCCATTACATAAAAAAACACTTCTTAAAGGTTCTGTAAATCAAAAAAATCTTCACCCTGGTCCATGCAACATTCTGTAATTAGAATAAGACCAGGAATATGACAAACAGCTGTGCTGAATGTGGCCCATGGAGACCCCTATCTATTTATAATGCTGTGTCTACATTAGAGATTCAGAGTGGCAGGCTAGAAATTATGTACTCAAATAATGTAATGCTCATCACGAAGTGTTAAGAGCGCAGACAAGATGCAGTGACGATCTATTTCAGTTGCATCGGTGGTATGAAACGAACCTCACCTAACGTACCATATGATCAGAATCTTGGCAACAGTGAACACACACAAACACCAACATAAAATGTAGAACAAATTCAAAGTTGCTCAAACTATGTGGTGTCACCACCACATTACCTGAAAAATAGGCAATTATGCTATACATGAAAGCAGCATCTGAAATGTCACACTGTGTGCTGGGTCCACTATGTAGAATCCTGTCATTAAAATAAGAACAGGCATTTAAATAGTCACCCAACAACATATCACATCATCATCATCGTCGTCATGAGTTAGGCCTTAATAGATGTTTTAGCCCATCATAACATTAAGAAAAGTTAAATCTTTAGCAACACTACTGCAAGAACCACCCACCTCATACAACAGTGCCTACATAACAGCACAGACATTTAAAATTCTTGGACAAGGTGTGGCTATTGAATTCCTGAAATGATTTTATCATGTCACCTTATCACAGTACATTAGATTTCATCATGCAAGAATCTTGCCAATGCATGTCTCAACTAGTGCTGGCTGGGCTTTCAACATTGTAGCAACAGATGCATCAACGATGGTTGAAATTAGGTGTGTAACCTCACATCGAAAAGGAAATGATCTAAAGTCACAGCAAGAACCTGCATTGCATGGTGTGTAATAGTAAGAAAGCGCCCAGTATGCTCTCTGAAGAATTTCGCACAGTAGCTGCGAAAAAAAGTCACGTGCTGCATAGAGTGTACACATGGTTCTAAGACAGTCAAGAAAATGTAGAGAAGACACTAAGAGAGGCAGTCATCTAAAAACACAAATCAAATGGAAATGCTGTTGAGGTTTGTTTAAATCACGCCAGACACTGAGGGTTATTACACAGAAATACTTTAGGCTACAAAAAGTTGTGGGTATGTAATGTTCTGAATATTCATCCAGCAACTGATTCCTCCATTACAACAACATTCCAGCTCATTAAGCACTATGAGATACTAGTGATGGAAACATCACAGCCACACCTCACACTTCCATGAACTACAAGAGATGAAAAATGTGTTTGACACAGACAGACCATGAACAGTTTACAGTATGCAATACCATCTGCAATTATAAGGCTCTTACACTAATAAACACAGACGCTATTCTGAAGATCACCTAATCAAAACCTGTCCTAAGAGCACCTTCAGGTATGGCAGGTAATTTAATTTACCAAAAGGTAAACATCCATATCACAGATGTGAATTCCAAGAACACGTTAGCAGAATTCCATTAATTCTAATTTCTTCCACCCAATTTCACAGTTCATCTACTTACACAATACATCCACGAAATTTGGACTGGTTCTCTAAGTTGAAAAACACAGGAAAAATAAACTCAATCCTCTTTCCTCTCACATTTTAAGGCACTTCCAAGTGCAGTAATTATTCTCATTAGCACCCTCCAACAGCTCCTTTAACAACTTACAGCGCAGATCTCTACACGATGTAAACTTGTTCCTACCGGTTTCCCACAAATATAAGAACTTTCAATTGTTAAAATAGTTACACTCATTCTTGTAATAGGCATGAAAACAAAATTATACTTACCAGCTCTTTCAAACACTGTGTTTGTATTACATTACTGTGTCGACCAAAAGGAGCAACCCAATGCAAACAGACCTCAATATGTAACACCATACATCACAATTCATATGACT
>Ga0209737_10002747_pt1 | contig 12295 bp, 10 predicted proteins | sample TergutCu122P3_FD_187284 | JGI IMG/M metagenome (GOLD analysis project Ga0209737, IMG submission 187284) | Cubitermes ugandensis P3 segment gut microbial communities from Kakamega Forest, Kenya - Cu122 P3 (SPAdes) (version 2) | ecosystem: Host-associated > Arthropoda: Insects > Digestive system... | reverse complement strand
GTCGGGGCTTGCCGTCATGAATTACCTGCTGAAGGGTGAATCACTGGGACTGGGATCATGTATCATGTCCGCCCCCCTCATCTTCCTGGATGAACCGGAAAAACTTTTGGGCTTGGAAGAGATGGAAATGATCTGTTTCATTACGACGGGCTACCCTGATGAAGAGGCCAAACCCATCAGCCGGAAAACCATGGAAGAAGTTTATTTCTGCAAATGAAACGGCGCGTTGTCATCACCTCTTTGGGCGTTGTTTCCTCTCTGGGGAAGACAGCGGCGGAAATTCAGGCGTCTCTCCATGATGGGAGGGTCTCTTTTGACTTCTTTGCCGAAGATTCACAGGTAGTCGTTGCCCCTGTAAATAATTTTGATCTGAAATCCTACACGGGGAAATTTAAGGAAAAACGCTATCTGCACCGCGGCAGCGCCCTGGCTTTGGCGGCTGCCCTTGATGCGGTTTCTTCTTCAGGGCTGGAAAAAGAGGAACGTAAGGAGATGGGTCTCTTTGTCGGCGCCGGGCCATACCTTGATATAGGCACGGAGTTTCCGTCCATTGAAAATGGCGTCATCCAGCGGCGCGGTATGGACGCCCTGTGGATTCTGCGGTTCCTGCCCAATACGGCGGCGTCTCTCATTGCCCAATCATGCGGTATTCATGGCGAAAGCCTGACCACAGGAACGGCATGCACGGCATCTCTTGCCGCTATTGGCGAGGCTTTTCGCCGCATCCGCGATGGTTATCTGGATAGGGCATTGGCAGGAGGAGGAGATTCCCGCTTAAATCCCGGAAGTATTCTTGCCTATGAGAAGGCAGGCGTTCTCGCCCATACGGACGATTCTCCCCGGGAGGCGAGCCGTCCCTTTGATCAGGAGCGTATGGGTTTTGTTTCCGGGGAAGGGGCCGGATTTTTCCTGCTGGAAGAACGGGAGCAGGCCCTTGCCCGCGGCGCAAAGATATGGGCGGAGGTGGTTGGATACGGCAGTTCCATGGATGGATACCGTATGACGGCGCCGGCGCCTGATGGTCTGATGGCGATGAAAGCCGTCCGGCAAGCCACGGCCGATGCCGGTGAAGAACTTGCCGCCCTTGATTTTATCGCTGCCCATGGAACGGGAACAAGTCTGAATGATCAGATTGAGGCGCAGATAATAGAATCCCTCTTTCCCGAACGAACGCCACCGGTTATTGCCTTAAAATCATGGATCGGCCACCTTTCCACGGCCTGCGGCGCTGTGGAGCTGGCCATTATTCTGGCGGCGCAGGCAGAAGGTTTTTTGCCGGAAATCCGTAATTTACAGCAACCTGTTTCCCCGCGCATTGATTTTGTGAGTGCGAGGCGTTCCCTTGGGGGAAAACTTTTTCTTCTGGAAAATTTTGGTTTCGGAGGACAAAACGCGGCGCTGGTTATCCGCCGGTAGAGAGAATAATAAAATAATGTAAAACCATCCAACTAGCGAAAATATAACGCAGTTACCCGAAGAGAAATCACTATGGGATTGGGCATCAATTCGGTAACTGAGCCTGCCGAAGGTTTATTATGCTCGCAAAGACGCGGCAGTGGCGTAAAACGATAATAAAATAGGCGAACTAGGGCCTGTCTTTTTTTCGTTGACAAGGGTTTTTTAGAGGTATATAGCTAGGAGTTACGGTTGATTCAGGCGCCGTTGGGCGGCCGGAATGTGACAGTTTTGTATATGTAAAAGTTTCAGATTGAATATGGAAGGCTAACTGCATGATCAGCGCAATTAAAAGGACATTTAAAGGAGGGGTTCACCCTCCGGACTGTAAATCTTCAACGGCTCACAAGCCCATCGAAGTTATGCCCCTGTCTTCAAGGGTTGTAATCCCTTTGCAGCAGCATATCGGCCGTATTTCCGAGCCTGTTGTCCAGGTGGGGGATACTGTTCTTCGGGGCCAGCCCATCAGTAAAGCGGGCGGTCTTGTGTCATCTCCTGCCCATGCCTCAATTTCAGGAACGGTAACGCTGATGGAATCGTTTCCTCACCCCGTAGGCCAGTCTGTTCCTGCCGTTGTCATCGAATCTGACGGTTTGGACAAAGGGTATCAATCCTATAAGTATGACGATAATTACATGGATTTGTCGGTGGAAGAAATGAAGGCCCGCATCACCGATGCCGGCATTACGGGGATGGGAGGGGCAACGTTTCCTACCCATGTCAAGCTCATGCCGCCGCCTGACAGTCCCATTGATACGGTTATTCTGAACGGTGCGGAATGTGAGCCCTATCTTACCTCCGATCACCGCTTAATGCTGGAAAATACGGAAGATATTATTAACGGACTCCGTATCCTTATGAAGATTCTCAATGTAAAAAGCGGATTTGTGGCCATAGAAGATAATAAACCCGACGCCATTGAAAAATTCTCCGCTCTTTTGAAGGATGATCCCTATATTACCGTTTTTTCTTTGGAGATGAAATACCCCCAGGGGGCGGAAAAGCAACTGATCTATGCGGCAACAAAGCGCAGCGTCCCGGCAGGGAAGTTACCCATGGCCGTAGGGTGCGTGGTGCAAAATGTGTCAACGGCAAAAGTTGTCTATGACGCCGTCGCCGCCCAAAGACCATTGATTAAGCGTGTGGTAACAGTCGCCGGCGCTGTCAAAGACCCCAAAAATCTTCTTGTCCGTATCGGAACGCCCATTAAGGAAGTAATTGATTATTGCGGCGGATTTTCAGAGGAACCGGGTAAGGTGATCATGGGAGGGCCCATGATGGGAATAGCCCAGTTTACCCTTGATGTTCCCATCATTAAAGGATCGTCAGGCATCGTCGTTCTTGGGCGCCAGGATGTGAAAGAAATCGAAATGCAGGCGTGTATCAGTTGCGCCCGCTGTGCTGATGTTTGTCCCATGAATCTTATGCCTCTTTTTCTTGCCGGTTATATAGAAAATGCCCGCTGGGATTTGGCAAGAGAGGCAGGTATTATGAACTGTATGGAATGCGGCTCGTGCGCCTTTGTGTGTTCCGGCGGACGAAGCATGATGCATTTAATACGGTACGGTAAGTTCATGGTTCAGGAAATGGAAAAAGCGGAGAAAAAGTAAAATGACAGAGACGAAAGCGGATGCAGCTCCTCAGCTTGTAGTTAGCGCTGCTCCTCATTTAAGAACGAGCGATTCAGTCGAAAACGTAATGTACTCGGTGGTCATCGCCTTGCTGCCTGCTTTGCTTGGGGCGGTATATTATTTTGGCTGGCGCGCCCTTTCGGTTATGGCAATTGCCGTTGCAACGGCAGTGTTAACGGAAGCGGCAGTGCAGAAATTCCGCAAGGTTCGCATTACGGCGCTGGACGGCAGCGCCATTGTTGTCGGAATGCTCCTGGCTTTTAATCTTCCCCCTGGCGTTCCCTGGTGGATACCAGTGGTGGGAACCGTTTTTGCGATTGCTGTCGGCAAGCATGCCTTTGGCGGTCTTGGCATGAATCCCATGAATCCGGCGTTGCTGGGGCGGGCATTTCTTATGGCGTCATGGCCCGTTCATATGACAACAGGCTGGAGCGCTCCTCAGGACGGAACAATATCGGGTATTGCTGCCGTTACAGGGGCTACGCCATTGGCAACGGTTAAGGAAGCTATGGCCAATATTGCCGCCGGCGTCAATGTGGAACAGTCACAAGCCATAATTGACGCGGCCAATACCGCAGACGTCTACCTTTCCTTATTCTTGGGAAGTGTCGGGGGATGTCTCGGAGAAACGTCGGTATTGCTGCTTTTGATCGGCGCCGCATACCTGTTCTATAAAAAATATATCAACCATCGCATTCCTTTGGCCTTCATCGGAACGGTGGCCGTATTAGCCTGGGTATTCGGAGGTAAAGGATATTTTACAGGAGACTTCATTTTCCATACTTTAACGGGCGGCCTGGTACTTGGCGCGTTTTTTATGGCGACAGATATGGTGACGTCTCCGTCCACGCCAAAAGGGCAATGGATTTTTGGCGTTGGCTGCGGCTTGTTAACTATTTTGATTCGGTTGGTGGGAGGATACCCTGAAGGCGTGTGTTATTCTATTCTTCTGATGAATTTGACGACGCCTCTTTTAGACCGATATACGAAACCAAAAATATTCGGAGTATAAAACGTGCGGAATATTATAAAGTTAGGATTTATTCTGGGGGCATTTTGTGTGGTGGCAGCTTTTGCTCTGGCCGGCGTCTATGAGGCGACGAAAGAGGATATTGCCGCGGCAAGAGAAAGTGTTATGCTCGGCGCCCTTAAAAGCGTTCTTCCCGATGCCGAAAAGATTGTTGAGGATACCATTGACGGCAAAAGGTATTTTAAAGGATATGCAACGGAAGATGAAAGCCAGGCTCCCATCGGTTATGCCGTTGTCGCCTACGGTGTTGGGTATTCCAGCACAATCCGTACATTGGTAGGATTAACTCCCGATGGCATTATTCAAGGGATGAATATTATCTACCAGCAGGAAACGCCGGGGTTAGGGACGAAAGCCGTAGAAATTAAGTATGGCGAAAAAGATTCCTGGTTTCAGCGCCAGTTTTTAGGTCTGCCGGGAGATTCGGTGGCCGTAGATAAGGATGGCGGCAAGATTGTAAGTATTACGGCGTCAACGATTACGGCGCGCGCCATTGCTGACTCCGTCAGGCGGGAAACGGAATGGATGAAGGCACAGGGTATTATCAAGTCAGGGGAAAAGTAAAGGGGACGGTATGCAAAAGACAAGGACACTTACTCAGGAAGTTACTAAAGGTATTATAGCGGAAAATCCCGTTTTTCGCCTTCTTTTGGGCCTATGCCCCGCCCTGGCCGTAACAACCTCTTTGATCAACGGCATTGGCATGGGCCTGGCCGTAACTTTTGTTATCGTATGCACCAATGCGGCGATTTCGCTGCTCAAAGGGGTCATTCCGGGAAAATTGCGGATTCCTATTTATATCATCGTCTTTGCGACGTTTGTTACTATTACGGACATGATGATGGAAGTGTATGCCCCGCCTCTGCACAAGGCTCTGGGGATATTTGTTCCTCTGATCGTTGTTAATTGCGTCATTATGGCAAGGGCGGAATCTTTCGCCAGAAAGAATCCCGTAGGACGTTCCATCCTGGATGGTTTGGGGTATGGTTTGGGCTTTACCCTGGGATTAAGTATTTTGGCCGGGATACGGGAAATTTTTGGAGATGGAAAACTGTTGGGTTATCCCATACTGGGGCAGTCCTACGAACCTGTTTTATTGCTGATGTTACCGGCAGGCGGCTTTTTTGTTCTCGGATTTATTGTCGCGGCCTTAAAAATGAAAGATATTCGCGATGAGGAAAAGAGGCGCGCTCAAGCTGCCGTTCCCCATTTGTAACGAAAATTGAGAGGTACGATTTGTGGATGCAAAATCACTTTTTTTGATCACTATTTATTCCGTCCTGATTTATAACTTTATTCTGTCACGGTTTCTTGGGTTATGTCCTTTCTTTGGCGTTTCGCAAAAGACAAGTTCCGCCATTGGTATGGGGCTGGCCGTTACTTTTGTCATGGTATTGGCCTCTGCCATGACCTGGATACTGTATACTTATCTTCTGGACCCTGCCACAAGCATTGTTGGTCTTTTAACTGCAAGTAAAGAGGCGCCTGATCTGACATTTCTGCGCACGATTTCCTTTATTTTGGTTATTGCCTTCCTTGTTCAGCTTATCGAAATGTTTCTGCAGAAAAAAGTGCCGACTCTTTATCGCGCCTTGGGAATTTTTCTCCCCCTCCTTGCGGTGAACTGCGCCATTCTCGGCGTGGCTGTGCTTAACATTGAAGGTTTCAGCGCCGTAGGAATTTATACAAAGCTGAGCTTTATTCAGAGTATTACTCAGGGGGCGGCCGGTGGGTTAGGTTTTCTGCTGGTCTTGATTTTGATGTCAGGCTTGCGCGAAAAAATGGAATTGGCAGCGATTCCCGAATCAATGAAGGGAATTCCCGTTGCCTGTATTACAGGCGGGTTAATGGCCCTTGCCTTCATGGGATTTACGGGGCTTTCATTTTAATGGCAGCGCTTTTAGTTAAAAAAACAGTAAAAACAGGACGTTAGTCATATGAGTACAATAGTTTTATCTGTCGTTGTTTTAGGTGGCCTGGGAGCCATGTTTGGGGCGTTTCTCGCTTACGCTTCCGTAATTTTTGCCGTAAAGGTTGATCCGCGGGTTGAGGAAATCATTGAAATTTTACCGGGGGCGAATTGCGGCGGCTGCGGCTCTGCGAGCTGCGTTTCGTTTGCGGAAGCTGTTGTGGCCGGCGCCATTGCTCCTACTGCCTGCTCTCCCGGCGGCAAGGATGTTGCCGCAGATATAGGTAAGATACTCGGCTGTGAGATTGGGGAAATGATACCCATGGTTGCCGTGGTACACTGCAAGGGCGGACTGCGGGAAGCAAGGCAGAAGTTTGAATATATGGGCGTAAAGGATTGCCAGGCCGCCCTTCTTTTGTCCGGCGGGCATAAAGCCTGCGCATACGGATGTTTGGGATTCGGGAATTGCGTTACTGCCTGTCAGTTCCACGCAGTAAAAATGGACGATGACGATTTGCCCGTTATCAATCCTGAGCTTTGCACGGGATGCGGGCTGTGTGTGAAGGCTTGTCCTCATCATATAATCAGTATAATCCGCAAAGATCAGAAAATCTATGTTGGCTGCTCCAATCCGGAAAAGGGAAAAACGGTTAAGGGCGTTTGCGAGGTTGGCTGTCTTGGCTGCGGTGTCTGCGCCAACAAAAAGAACAATCCTTCCGGGGATATTGTCATGGAAGGAGGATTGCCCAGGATTACCTATGAAAGCAATCTGCGAATCCTGCCCGGGGCGACGCGCTGTCCCTCTAATGCTTATGTTATTGATGTCACCTTTCCGGCGGTAGAGTATAACGAGGCCCTGTGCGAGGGGTGTGAGGATCCCAAACCTCCTTGCGTAAAAATCTGTCCGGCAAAAGGTTGCCTTGCCTATGATGTTGAAAGAAAGAAGGCAGTCTATGACAGCAGCGCCTGTGTCGGATGTAAGCTGTGTTTGACGGAATGCCCCAAGAAGGCGTTTAAAGAAGTTTAAATATTTTCAAGTTATGAGGAAATAACCATGTTTGCGAAAAATAAGTTCAGTCGTCGAGATTTCTTAAAATATTCCCTTTCCTTTGTCGCCGGCGGGGCAACGATTGCCATATTGAACCCGTACTTTAAAATTGGCGACCGAGTTGTCAGTCTTATTAATCCGGGTCTGGAAAAACCTTTTAAGAAATCTTTTCTTTCCATGGGCACCTATGTTGATATTGCCATCTATGATCAGAATCTGAAAAAGGATGCCCCTCATATTCTGGCGAAGGTGGAAGAAGAAATCATCGCCATTGACCGCCTGATGAGCAGTTTCAGTATGACAAGCGATTTGAGCCGAATCAATCGTTCTGCAGGGAATGATTACGCCGTTGTTGATGATCGGCTTTGTGAGGTGTTTCAGGCGGCAAAAGAAATCAGCCGGTCTACAGGCGGCGTTTTTGATCCTACCATCCTGCCCCTGTTGAAGCTCTATGGCCTGAGAGACAAGCACCCCGTAATTCCCGACGGGAAAGTGCTGGAGGCGGCCCTTGCCATGATTGACTACCGCCAGATCAGTATTGATCGCGGTAACAGCCGTATCGGATTAGCAAAGAGAGGCGCAGCCGCTGACCTGGGCGGAATTGCCAAGGGCTATGCCGTTGACAGAGCCGTGGCAACACTGAAAAAGCATGGCGTTGAGCGGGCTGTCGTCAATGCAGGCGGTGAAATCTATGCCCTGGGCGCCCCCAAAGATCAGGAAGGGTGGGGAATAGGCATTCAGCATCCTGCACATCCCTCCGAGTTAGCCGGCCGGATTTTTGTAGCAAACAAGGCTATTGCCACATCAGGCAACTATGAATGGCGGGCGCAGAATAAAAATGCCGGCAAAGAGTTTGGTCACCTCGTTGACGCCACGACGGGACATATGGCAGAGCCTGTGTTAAGCGCCACGATTATTGCCGACTCCGCCATGAAGGCTGACGCCCTGTCAACGGCTGTCTTCCTCATGGGACGCAGCAAAGCAGAGGCGTTTATTGCCTCCCAGAGAAATGTCGGCGGCGCCTTAATTCTTCCCCAGGGCAAAAGCGGTATTGATGTTGTCCGCACAGGAGATTTCCCGCGCATTTCCGCCTGAGAACGCGGGGTTCTTGATAGGGGGCGCTGTTTCAGCGTCCCAGACTGTCCGAAAATGCGACAGCAGCGGTATGACAGTATGACGTACGGCGCGTCTGGTATCCAGAGAAATCATGGCAATTGTTTGTGTGGCTCGCATTCGTTCCTGTTCCTCGTTGCGAGCCATAATATGAAAGGTTAAACACCCACAGTTACCTTCCCGCGTTTACGGCCTTTCCTCCCTTGTAAAGGGCGCCTTTGCCAAGTTCTTCTTCAATTCGCAGGAGGCGGTTATACTTGGCCAGACGTTCGCTGCGGGAAAGAGAACCGGCTTTGATCTGCCCGCAATTACCGGCGACGGCAATATCGGCCATAAACGTGTCTTCCGTTTCTCCGGAACGATGGGAAATGACGGTTGTGTAGCCTGCCTCTTTCGCTGTCTGAATTGTTTCCAGCGTTTCGGTTAAGCTGCCGATTTGATTAAGCTTGATTAGAATGGAATTGGCCACGCCCATGGCAATGCCGCGTTCCAGGCGCACCTTATTGGTCACGAACAGATCGTCTCCAACGAGTTGAATTTTTCCTCCTAAAACATCCGTCATCAGCTTCCAGCCATCCCAGTCGTCTTCGGCAAGACCGTCTTCAATGGAGATAATGGGATAGTTGGCAACGAGATTCTCATAGAAGGCAATCAATTGTTCGGCAGTTTTTTGGGGCTCCTTTTCCGCGGCAAGAATATATTTCCCTGCGGAGAAAAAAGAACTTGCCGCCACATCCAGGGCGATGGAAATGTCCTTGCCGGGAGTATAGCCTCCCTTTTGAATGGCCTCGCAGATCAAATCCAAAGCTTCTCCGTTGGATTTTAAGTTAGGCGCAAATCCTCCCTCGTCGCCAACGGCGGTGTTATAGCCCTTGCCCTTCAATACGGCTTTCAGATGGTGAAAAGTTTCTGCAATAATGCGCATACCTTCCTTAAAGGAGGGAGCGCCTACGGGCATAATCATAAATTCCTGGATATCAACGTTGTTATCGGCATGTTGTCCGCCGTTGAGAATATTGGCCATGGGAACGGGAAGTTCGCGGGCGATGATGCCGCCAAGATGGCGATACAGGGGAATATCGAGAATAAGAGACGCCGCCTGGGCGCAAGCAAGTGATACGCTCAAAATGGCATTGGCGCCCAGGGAACTTTTGTTTTCCGTGCCGTCAAGATCAATCATTACACTGTCAATATCCCGCTGCCTTGTGCAGCACATGCCCATGATTTTCGGAGCGATGACTTGGGTGACATTATAAACGGCCTTCTGTACGCCAAGACCAAGATAACGTTTCGGATCTCTGTCCCTCAATTCGAGCATTTCATGTTCACCGGTGGAAGCGCCTGAGGGAACGGCGGCCCGTCCTGTGATGCCGGATGATAGAGTGACTTCCGCTTCAATTGTGGGATTGCCCCTGGAATCAATAATTTCTCGTGCGTGTACGTGGGTAATATCGGTCATGCTTGCCTCCATAGTTAAGAGTTTAATTTGTAACTAATAGCAAATATTAATAAAATTGCAAGGGCGATCCTTGCTTGGCGTTAGTCCGCAGGAGAAGCCACAAAGGGGGCAAATTTCCCTCGCCATTTGTCATCTATCTCGATGGCGCGGCGGGTATCCATGGAGATCATGGCAACTTTCAGAGTGGCGCGCAGCCGTTCTTCCTGGCCGCATCGGGCGATAATGTAAAAGGTTAGGGAAGAGCGGCCCATGGCGGTAATGGACAGTTCAAATTCCAGTATTTCATTGAAGGCGCTGGGAGCAAGAAAATCCATATCCAGATGAACAAAGGGAATACCCAGACGAAGTTCCTGCGTCAAAGTCCATAAATTAACGTCCAGAGCCTCGCAGAACAGATCCTCTATAATCTCGTTGCACAGCTCGGCATAGCGGGGAAAGAAGACAATCCCGGCAGGATCGCAATAGCTCCAACGAATCATTTTATTCTTTTTAAATGTCATAAAACCTCCATTCCGATCTGCTGTAAAAGTAAGAGCGTTGTTTTTCTCATAAATGAGATTTGTCTTTTTTTCTCCTGTTGCAGTTTGTTTCATAGATCACAAGTTAAAAAAACGGAAGCTGAAATTGCGGCGTTGTTCTAAAGGAAAAGTATTGCCTTCATGTATGTATATTGATATTTGATCTCAAAAGCTTTTGGAGGTATCCAAGAATAGCATGTCGTCAAAATTTTTCACCAACAACAATGAGCGCAATTTGTTCGATAAATTCAAGGGAATTATCGAAAACATGAAGTACCTCTACGCCTTTCATGCCGTAGTAGGCTATTTCCGCTCTTCTGGTTACTTTGCTTTGCAGCCCTATCTTAAAGATTTACAGGATATAAAAATATTGGTCGGCATCAACGTTGACCAAATGTTTGCAGAGGCGCAACGAAAGGGGCTACTGTACTTTGGCAACGAAGAAAAAACAAAAGATGAATTTTTGAAATGGTTTATTCAGGACATAAAGGAGGCCAAATACTCGGAAGAGGTTGAAAGCGGCGTTTTACAGTTTGTGAATGACTTGATTGACGGACGAATTGAAGTAAGGGCGCACAACTCAAAAACAATACACGCCAAATTCTATCTCTTTTTGCCCGAACACCATAACGAACATTCTGAAGGCTGGGTGATTATGGGTTCTTCAAATCTGACAAATGCGGGGCTTGGAGTTACTCAATCGCCTAATTATGAATTGAATATTGCGTTGAAGGATTATGACGATGTGCAGTTTACCAAAAATGAATTTGCGGAGCTTTGGGCGCACTCCACACCCATTCTTCCTGCCGATATTCAAAAATGCAAACAGGGAACGCATATCGGACAATCATTTACTCCTTATGAACTTTATATCAAATTCTTAATCGAATATTTTGGAAAAAACATTGATTACGATCCCGATACAGTTGGCGATTTGCCTAAAACATACAAGAAGCTCTCCTATCAGATAGATGCTGTAAATCAAGGCTATCAAATGCTGTTGGAGCATAACGGTTTCTTTCTCTCCGATGTGGTGGGTCTGGGGAAAACAGTCATTGCCGCGATGATCGCCAAACGCTTTCTGATTTCAAACGGTTCGTTAAATACAAAAATATTAGTCGTTTTTCCCCCTGCCCTGGAAAAAAACTGGAAGACAACATTCCGCCTTTTTGGAATTGACCGGCACACAAAATTCATCACCAACGGACGACTTGATAAAATTGCAGACGACAAAGATTTGATAAATTATTGGTCAAAGGAAGATTACGATTTGGTATTGGTTGATGAAGCGCACCGGTACAGAAACCATGCTTCACAAGCCTTTGGATTGTTGCAAAGAATTTGTAAAGCGCCAAGAAACGGCGATGGTTCAATCCCGGGCAAAAAGAAAAAAGTTATCCTCGTTTCGGCAACTCCGCTTAACAATCGTCCGCAAGATTTGTATCATCAGTTGCTTTTGTTTCAGGATGCAAGGCGAAGCACCTTATCGGAAACAAATCTGCAAAGCTTCTTTGGACCTGTCATTCGGGAATTCAGAGAAATAATGCAGCAGGAGAGGCCGAATATTCAACATATCAGAGAGTTATATTCGAACATTCGCGAGAAAGTCATTGCTCAAATCACCGTTCGCCGAACAAGAAGTGATTTAAGAAAATATCCCAAATATATCGAAGACATAACGGCACAAGGAATTGTATTCCCTGAGATTGCGGCTCCCAGACCCAAAATTTACCAACTTGATGCAAAACTGAGCAAACTCTTTTATCATACCGTCTTCTACCTGACCGATGATGATAAGATTCAATATTACCGCTATCAAGCGATTAGATACTTAAAAGAAGATTTAAGAGAAAACCATTATGAACAAGCCGTTTTAGTATCTCAATCCTTGGCAGGCATCATGAAAACGTTAATGATAAAGCGATTGGAAAGCAGTTTTACCGCCTTCAAATCTTCGTTGCAAAACCTTACCACCGCTACCGGCAGAATGATTGAAATGTTCGAAAAGGGTAAGGTCTTGATTGCACCAGACCTGCATATTAACGATTTAATGGAAAAGGGCAGCACCATTGAAGAGTTGGATCAGTCGATTTTGGAAAAGAATATCGAAAATCCACGAAACAATATTTTTA
>Ga0209737_10002746_pt1 | contig 12295 bp, 9 predicted proteins | sample TergutCu122P3_FD_187284 | JGI IMG/M metagenome (GOLD analysis project Ga0209737, IMG submission 187284) | Cubitermes ugandensis P3 segment gut microbial communities from Kakamega Forest, Kenya - Cu122 P3 (SPAdes) (version 2) | ecosystem: Host-associated > Arthropoda: Insects > Digestive system >... | reverse complement strand
GTTATATACATACAGGGACGTCTATTCGGAAATCGGCATGAAAATCGGAGCGCGAATCATGTTTCAGTTATTGTTTCAGGACGATTGATTTTTATCTTAATCTTCACCAGCCAAACCACGCAAAACAAAATATATACCCACGACAAATATAATATAACATCGCCGCAAACTGTATAAACCGTTTTGTTTTTCACAATCTCTACGTCCTGCGTCAAAACTTCACGCTCCAAAACATTCGATTGCTGTATTATCTTTCCCGTATTTGATATAAACGATGAAACCCCCGTATTTGCAGATCTTATCACATAACGGTTGTTTTCGACCGCCCGAAGCGCGGCCTGCGCGTTGTGGTGATATATCGCGGGGGAATCCCTGAACCATGAATCATTTGTCGCGATGATCAGTATATCCGCGCCGCTTTTTACGGAATTTCTCGCAAGTTCCGGGAAAATCGAATCGAAACACACCAGTCCCCCGTAATTTACCCCGTTTATATCCATAATACCCGCGTCTTCCCCCACAGTGAGGACTGTATCGAACAGCGTCATGTTCGACACAAACGGAAAAACTTTCGTTATGACGTTTTCAAGCGGCAGATATTCCCCGAACGGCACAAGATGGCGTTTGCCGTATGGCTTTATAAAATCGTGGTCTTTGTCGAACGCCATGATCGCGTTATATCTTTTTGCTGTTTCAAAATCGTTATAATCGCCGTAATCACAGAAAATAGCCCCCGTAAATAAAGTCACGTCATGTTTTTTTGCCAGGTCGTGAATCATATTGTATAACCTGCTTATCCCGTTGGTGTTTGCGATAATAATAGCGGGGATCGCCGTTTCGGGGAAAACGCATATGTCAATATTTTCGCCGCAGTTTTCTTCCATTAAAGTTTCATATACCCTGAAAGAATTATCAATTCCCGATATTTCCCATTTTTCGTATGACGATATATTCCCCTGCACAATCTGGGCCGTGATTTTTTGCCTCTCCCCCGCCCTCTCGGTATGGTCATAATACATGACCCGGAAGAAGCCGAAATATGAGTTCGCGAAATATAGTAAAACTGCGGCTAAAATCAGCAAATTGTTTTTATTCGCCGGGATTGTTTTATATGATTTGCTGGATATATGTATTGCAATCGAGGCATTTATAAATATAATGACAAACCCCGAAAAATACGTGCCGAAAAGCGACGTGCTTTGAATAAAAAACAAATCTTTATATTGCGAAACCGACAATTTCGCCCATGTCAATCCAGACATAAACCACGACTGCACCCACTCCGTCGTCACATATAGAAACGCGGTCAGGAGCGGCAAAAAAAATATATTGATTTTATCGTTTTTATCGTTTTTGGTATTTTTGTCATTTTCGCGCGTATATATATTCCTGAAAAGTTTGAGCCCGAAAGGCAGGATAATCATGACGAACGTCTGCAAAACGGGAAATCCGAGCCATGCGGCAGTAACGATAAACGCGCTTTGCAGAGGGGTCAGTCCCGTTTGTTCCATCGGGTACATCCAGAAAAACCAAAGAAAAACAGGAAGATAAAAGCTCATCCCGAAAACCACCGTATATTTTATCGCTTTGTTTTTTCTGCTGTTTTTTATTTCATCGAACAATATGATAAAAAACGGTATGCAGGAAAAGAAAGAAAGTATATTTAATTCCGGGAGGAAAAACGGGATCGAAAATAAAACCCCGGAAATAATAATAAATAAATATCGTCGTTTCAGCATTTATTTAATAATCCAGCCTCCCCGTTTTATTTTCCGAAACAGATAAAATAGATAAACCCATTACCAATAATATGTTGTAGGGATCGAACACGACGCAACGCCAACGCAAGCTATGCAGGATATAAACAAAAGCGCGCCGATTGCCGTCCCGATGATCGATAAAACAAGCCCTGCGTTTGCGATTCCGGGCGGATACCCTGCCTCCGTCATTCTCTTTTTTGCCATTACCGCTAAAACAATCCCTACAATACCGAGTACAAATAAATACACGATCGAACAGATCCCAAGAACCAGAGAGGCTATGGCCATCCCTTTTCCGGGTACCGGCGGCGGCGCATAATACATAGGCTGCTGCTGGTAAGGCGGCTGATAGTATTGCTGTTGCTGAAGCGGCTGCTGGAACTGCTGGGGCTGTTGCTGGTAAAATTGTTGTTGAGGTGGCTGCTGCTGTTGGTTTTGCTGATCCTGAGGGGGTTGCTGCTGATTTGCGTCTTCGGGGTCGAATTTATTCCCACAGTCGATGCAGAATAAAACGTCATCTTCGTTTTGTACGCCGCATTTTGAACAAAATTTCATAATTTCCTCCTGTAAAATATAATTATAAAAACATATATTCTTATGATATATATTATAATTAATATATGTAAACTTGTCAATATCATAATTAAAATAATATAAAATGTATCATATTCTGACATGACCGGTTCATATAATAACAGTATAAAACAAAAAGCATTATTTTCCTTAAAAATTCGATAAAATACACTTGACAATTTGTTTTTATTATATTATAATAAATTTGGATTCACAGCTTATAAAAATATTATTTATTAGGAGGATTTAAAATATGCAGCAACCTTATCAGCAACAACCAATGTATCCTCAGCAGCCGCCCCCAAATATCCCAGGAAAGGGATTGGCGATAGGCTCTTTAGTTTGCGGAATTATTTCACTTGTTTTTGCATGGTGGAGCTTTTTCGCGCTGATTGGCTTGATAACGGGCATTGTCGGCGTTGTTTTGGGAGTATTGGGCGGCAAGAAAATGAAAATGGCCGGATTCCCCTCCGGAATGGCGACCGCAGGGCTCGTAATGTCAATTATCGGAACAATACTTAGCGCGATTTTCTTCATGGTGTGCGGAGTTTGCGTGGCTTGCTGGGCGTCGTCAGTATCATCGTCAATCATCAGCTGGTAGTTTTAATCAGGAATCAACATCCACAAAATAATCATACAGAATAATATCCGAGATCTTTATCTGAATTTCGGATATTATTTTCTGTTTATTTTTTATTTTTATTTTTGACGGAGAATATCAATTATGTTTCCTTTTTTTAATATATTTGGCAGAGAAATCCCCCTGTATGGGATCATGTTTGTACTGGGTGCGTTTGTTTCCATAGGTTTTGCGCTGTTGAGGCGAAAAAAATATGACATGAAGTTCGACGATACCCTGTATGCGGCTTTATTCGCCGTTGTCGGGGCAATCGTCGGGGCAAAAATTCTGTATATTTTCACTATGATCGTCCCCATTGTGAAAAATTGGGATGTTCTTATGGAAAATAACGTCAGCTTTTGGGATATTATCATGTTCGCGGCGGGAGGATTTGTGTTTTTCGGAGGTTTGATCGGCGGGACGGTCGGAGGGATCATTTATCTGAAAATATTCAAGATCAACGTGCCCGCTTATGTCGATCTGGCCGCCCCTTCAATTCCCCTCGCCCATGCTTTCGGGCGGGTGGGCTGTTTTTTCGGAGGCTGCTGCTACGGGATCGAAGCGTCATGGGGGCTTGAATTTAATAATTCGCCCGCCGTCCCCCCCGAATTGCACGGGGTCAGATTATTGCCCGTTCAATTATTCGAGGCGGGCGTAAATATTCTTTTGGTATTTATCATTTTAATTTACGAGCGTTTCCGCAAAAATAACAAAAACAACAGCGGAAAAAATATACTCCTGTATTTGATTTTATATTCCGTATCAAGATTTACGCTTGAATTTTTCAGGGGAGACGTTGCAAGGGGATTATTTTTCGGCGTATCCACGTCGCAGATCATCTCGATCATACTGTTTTTTATTTCAACATGTCTGTTTTTGTTTTATGGTAAATCCACTGAAAGAAAAAATAAAAGTGAAGTTGAAAATATGTGAAAATATGTAAAGTTACCATGAAATCAACGAATATAATCATGATATATTTGCATTTTCTGGAATTTTGTCTGTAGGGCGCGGCACCCTCGACGCGCCGCCGATACAAATCAGAGTTTCATCAAATGATCAAATTTGCTCAAATTTGCGGGACGCCGAGGGCGTCGTCCCCTACAAATTATTGCCCATGTTGTCACGTTAAATCAGATATTTAATATTCTCTTGGCGTTGCCTGATAAAATCATATTTTTATCAGGTTCGCTCAGCGGCAGTGATTTTAAATGTTCCGTTTCGGTTTTGGCGCTGCTCCACGGAGCGTCGGAGGCGAATAATATTTTATCCGCGCCGTGATTTTTTACGATCCTCAAAAATTGTTCGTGGGGAAAATATTCAAATCCCATCGAGGTGTCGAGATAAATATTTTCACCGCACAAAAATTTTTCCACGCCGTCCCATTGGGCGTGGCCTCCCAAATGCGCCGCGATGATAACCCCGCCGCGCATTTCTTTTGTGATATTTTTAAACCGTTCGGGACTGCTTTTGAACGGTTCGGGAAACGCGGGGTCGAATCCGGCATGATGAAGCAAGATCAGATTTTTGTTTAATGCGTAATCGTAAATTTTAAGCATTTTATTTTCGTCCAATATAAAATCCTGATATTCTGCGTGAAATTTCAACCCTTTCAAGCCCAGGCTCACGACAAAATCAATATCTCTTTTGTAATCGCCGGAATGAGGGAAAATACTTCCGAAACAAATGAATCTTCCCGGATATTGATCCTCGGCTTCAGCCGCCCATTCGTTCACATGTTCCGTCTGCGACTGTTTTGTCACGATGGGAAGAATGACCGATATGTCTATACCCCATTCGTCCATATTTTTCAAAAGCCCCGAAACGGTGCCGTCGCTTACGGGGGGGTATAAATGATCTATGCTGTCCGCAAGTTTAAAAATTGCTTTGGGAGCTAAACTGTCAGGGAAAGCGTGCGCGTGAAAATCTATTACCATGATATTTTTTATTTACCTCTTATTCATTTTATTTATTATACCTATGCCGGAACTGTTGATGTAGGGGCGAACATCGTTCGCCCGCGGACAAGAACCCAACGTAAAATCAGACTTGCGGGCGAACACTGTTCGCCCCTACACAATCTTTTTCGCTGTTCGGGGATATGTCTATTAAACTTTTACTGAATCTGACAGGCGGTTATTTCCGCTCCCCTATATTTATACCACATTTTTTGCGTTTCTCTGTTAAATTATTGTAAAATTTGTGTCATATCTGTATATAATATTACATTTCGGTTGACAAACATGAACTCGAATGATATAATTAATATTCGTAAATTAAATATTTATAATTTTTTCGGAGTATAAATATAATATTATGGTTTTTTCCAGCTTGGAATTTTTATTCCTGTTTGTTCCCGCAATGACAATCCTGTATTTTTTGGTTCCGCAGAAACATCTGAAATGGCGGAACCTGGTCTTGCTTGTGACGAGCCTTATGTTTTACGGCTGGGGCGAGCCAGTTTATGTCTTTATCATGATTTTTTCGATCAGCTTTGATTATGTTTACGGTTATTTTGTGTCAAAATACAAAGAACAGGGCAAAGATAAAATCGCGAGGCGTTTTGTCGTCGCTTCGATGGTCACGAACCTGCTTGTGCTGGGATTCTTCAAATACGCCGACTTTTTCATCATGAATCTGAAAATGCTGCCGTTTTTGTCTTTTCTGGAGCCCATCGGCTTGACGCACCTGCCGATCGGCATATCGTTTTATACGTTCCAGACGATGTCTTACACCCTCGATTTATACAAAGGCGACGCGAAAGTGCAGAAAAATATCATCTCTTTCGGTTCATACGTAGCTTTGTTCCCGCAGTTGGTCGCGGGGCCCATCGTAAGATACAAAGACATCGACGAACAGCTGAGGCAGCGCAAAGAAAGCGTCGCCCTCGTCGCTTCCGGGATAAGGACTTTTCTTGCGGGGTTGGGCAAAAAGATATTTTTGGCGAACATGGCGGGCGAAATGTGGAAAACGTTCAGCGAAATCCCCGTTGGTCAGAGAACCGTCGCGGGGGCATGGATCGGCATAATATGCTACACTTTCCAGATTTATTTTGATTTTTCGGGATATTCGGACATGGCGATCGGGTTCGGGAAAATATTGGGGTTCAGATTTCTTGAAAATTTCAATTATCCGTACATAGCAAGAAGCATAACGGACTTCTGGCGCAGATGGCATATGTCGCTTTCGAGCTGGTTCAGGGATTACGTATATTTCCCGTTGGGCGGGAGCCGCTGTTCGACGCTCATAAATTACAGAAATTTATTGATCGTCTGGTTTTTGACGGGCTTCTGGCACGGGGCAAGCTGGAATTTTATTGTCTGGGGCTTGTATTATTTTGTCCTGCTCGTCATCGAAAAAGCGTTTTTATTGCCGAGGCTTCAAAAAATCCCCGCGTTTTTCCAGCATGTGTACACGATGTTTTTCGTGATATTCGGATGGCTTTTGTTTGTTTCGGAATCGCAGTATCTGGGAAGTCTGGGCGGAGGGATGACGTATCTGGGCAATATGTTCGGAGTGGGGACGACTGCGGGATTGTCTCAGGGCGATATATACGATATAACGCGCAATTTTGTTTTCTTTGTCATAATGGGGATCGCCGCGACTCCCCTGCCGAAAAAACTGTTTTACAAATTCTACGAAAAATCCAATATCGTCAAATACGCCGCATACGCCGGAGGGGTTGCGATTTTGATTTTCGGCGTGGCATATCTCGTGGATTCGTCGTTTAACCCGTTCCTGTATTTTAGATTTTAATGAGATTTAATTAACTATGAGTAATTTATTAAAATACAAAGGATATTATGGTACCGTTGAATTTTCTGCTATTGACAATATATTCTTCGGTAAAGTTACAGGAATAAGAAGTCTTATTTCGTACGAAGGCGCAAACATAAAAAATCTTAAAAAGAATTTTAAAAATACAGTAAATGATTATCTTGAAATGTGTTTAAAGATGAATATAGAACCAGAAAAATAAAAAAATGATCAGAGGTCAGGAAAATTTATGGACAACATAAATAGCATAAATAGCAAAGATAACAGGCCGGAGGCAAAAACTGAACAAAACGCCCTGCTCGAATTGCAGATGAACGCCGCAAAAAAAGCGCGTATTCCCGATATTCTCACAATCATAACGGGGCTTTTTATCGTATTCGCGCTTTCGATTATCATGTTTGTGACCCCCGACAAGACTTTTTCAGAACAGGAAAACAGGCCTTTGCAGCAATTCCCCGCGTTGACTTCAAAAACTGAGGGCAAATTTTTGGACAGGCTTGTCAGCGGCGACTTTTCCGTTGAGATGGTCGCGTACCTGTCCGACCAGTTCCCGTTCAGGGACACGTTCGTCGGGCTCAAGGGAATGTCTGAAATCGGTATGCTCAAAGGCGAAAACAACGGGGTCATACTCGGCAAAAGCGATTATCTCATCACAAAAGACCCCGTGACAAAAGACTTCAACGACACCAGGGAACAGCTCATGAAAAATATAGACGAGATCGCACTGTTCGCAGCCGCAATGAATGAAATGAAAGTCCCTGTGACATTGGCTGCCGCGGGGCGCTCGACAGACGTATTGGATACATATATGCCGGCGAATTATCAGAATTCATATTCAGGCAGTCTGTGGAGTTCTTTCGTCGGACTTGCGGATAACGCGGCAAACGTAAAACGCCTCGATCTCCTCTCCCCCCTCAAACAGCTTATCGAACGTCAGGACAGGGGGCAGTTATATTACAGGACAGACCATCACTGGACGACTTTGGGCGCGTATTACGCATATGTTGAAATCATAAAATCCTTTAAGGAAGATCATCTAGAAGCGGTGAAACTTTCGGAATTTACGAGGGAAAAAGTCTCGACTGAATTTTACGGCACAACATGGTCGAAAGCCGGCATGAAATGGGTTCGGCCCGACACCATCGAATTTTTCAGATATGACGGCGACGAGGATTTTATCACTGCGATAGCAGACACGGGGAAACAATTCAACGGGTTTTACGACCGTTCCTATCTTGAGAAAAAAGACAAATACAGTTCGTTCATAAGCGGCAACAACTCAAGGGTCGACGTAACCAAGCCCAATGAACCGGGGCGGCCCAGAATGCTCGTGATAAAAGACAGCTTCGCACATGCCGCCGTGCCGTTCCTCGCATATCATTTTGATCTGGTGATATTGGATTTGAGGTATTATATGGGTTCGGTCGCAAAACTTGTATTTGAAGAAAATATAGACAGGGTTTTATTCCTGCATAACATCGGCAATCTTTCGGAAGACGATACTTACGGCATATTGCAGTACGGCGTTGAAAACGTCCTGGAAGAATACAAAAGATCGCAGTATCCCATCAGAAATATATATATAAACAACAACCCGATAAACGATTATGTCATAGTGATCCCCACCGACGAAAATGATACGAGAAAATATTATATCAACGCGGCGGAAAGCCTGCAAAATATAATTCTGGAAAGGGCGGGGCTTGAATTAGAGATCGTGAAAACCGACGACTGGCAGAATCTTGACAAGATCATAACATTCACGCCCGAAGGGCTTCCCGCAGGCGGATTCATGAGAATCGCCACAGAGGGGAACAATCTTATTTTCAGGTGCAATATAGACGACCGGGAGGGCCCCGCAATATATGCCGTCAGCCGTTTTATCGACAAATATCTGAAAAAATCGACGGGCAGCTTTAATTTCGGCGACAACTTTATATACAGCGACGTGGGCGACAATATTATCATGATAAGGCCGGGACAATAACGATGTTTATTTAATATTTAAATGAATTATAGATAGATTTAGATTTTGGGAGATTTTATTGTTTTATGAAAAAGACGAAAAAGAGAAGAATAATATTGATTATATCGGCTGTTTTGATTTGTGCTATGTTATTGTTATTGCCGTTATTGTCCGCATGTAAAAATCCTGAGGAAAGCAGCTCAGGAAACAATAATAACGCCGTTCATATTGGGAATAATGACAAAACCGGAAATGATCCCGATAATTCCCCTGATCCGGTAGAAAATCTTGGAGCCAGTACAACCGACATCAACGACGTTTACACCTCAAAAGAGATTGCGGACGCGATCATGACGGTTTACGCTCAGGAAGAACTTCCCGAAGCCGGTATGGAATATTTTTTCAGCGGCGCGGACGAGAAAGGCGCGAATTATCTTGACCCTGAAAAAGCGGGGTTATTGATAAACGGAAGCCCGATGCCCGTTCAGGAATTTGATTATCTCGAAGATTACGCTTTATATACCCCTATGGGCAAAAATATATTTGAAGTCGATGTTTTCAAAGTCAAAAAAGACGAAATGAATCATTTTAACGCCGTGAAAGAGATCCTTGACAAAAGGTTAAAGAGAAAAGATAACGGCGACGTCGCATTATATGTCCCCGAAGACGCCCCGATTCTCGCAAACGCCAAAGTCATGACCGTAGGCAGTTACGTGATACTTCTCGCCACAACCGACAACAGCAGAGCCGAAAACGTCATGAACAATATGTTCGCGGGCGGCGGCAATTCAAGCCTTTCAAATTCAAACTCAAGCGCAAATAATGATAATGATACGGAAGATAAAGCCGAAGAACAAACTCAGGCTCCGGCAAACCGGCCTGTCTCGATGGAAGAAGTCGTAAATATCGAACCGGAAATATTGTTTGACGTTGACCAGTTCTCAGTAGAACCCAAAAAATTAATCGTTAAGGAACCCGAAAATATTACAGAACCCGAAAAAGCCGAAGAAATCGAACCGCCTCAGGAAGTTCAGGAAACTCCAGAAATTCAGGACGACACGCAGAGGCAAAGAAAAACCCCCGTCCCAAGAGTAGACGTAAAAAGTTACAGCCACAACACAAGTTTTTTGGTCGGCGGCAAATGCGAAGTCGGCGCGATGATAAGGGTAACAGGGGGGACGGAAGAAATATATACGGGGTCGGATCACGGGGATTATCTTGTCGAAGTCCCGTTCAGCCCGACGGGTACGACTACTTTGAGGCTGACCGCCGAACTTGACGGCAGATTGCCGAGCGATGAGATTTCCTTTATCGTAAAACCGCAAAAAAATATAAGTTATTTTGAAGATAACGGGGCATACGGGGTTGTGATCGGATATAATTATATGAGTTATTTTGAAGACTGCATGGCTGATTTCGTAGGCTCGAATTTGATCAATGACAAAGAAATAGAAAATCTGAAAACAAGAACCGCAAAGAGAATAAGCGATTTGAAATCCAAAGGCTGCAATGCCGAGATCATATATCTTCTGATCCCGAATACCGTAAGGATATGGCCCGAAGATGTGCCGAGGCGTTATACGTATTATCAGGGCGACACTCTGTTGAGGCAATGGAAAGAGGGGGTCACTGCGGGAGGGGCGACGGTTCTGGATTTGACCGACCTCATGATGGCCCACAAAAACGACGAGTTTAAAATATGGCACAAAACAGATTCGCACTGGAGCGAATACGGCGCGCTGTTGGGATATGAAGCGCTTATGAATCATATAGCCAAAAAGTTCCCCGACGCCGCACCGAGGCCGAGGTCGGATTTTGAGATATTTAATCAGGAAGTAAACTTCGGCGATATTTACGCGACACTCGGATTGACCCTCTCGGATTTGAGAGAGACAAGCACGTTTGTGAAATTCAATTTTGACCCTCCGCATTATAATAAAGATTATGATACGGGGCATGTCAATATATACGACGAAAACTGCGCCATGCGGATGAGCGTCCGCCCGCTCCACATAAGGGTGCAATTTCCCCATACGACAGAATCGAACGTATCGGGAAATCTGCCCACGGCTTTCTTTTTCAGGGATTCTTTTGAGGGCCCCATGCACGCGTTCTATACCGACAGGTTCAAAACGGCGACGTTCAACGGCATGTGGGATTATAATTTCAAGATCGACAATATCGCAAAATTAAATCCCGATTATATCATTTATATCATCAGCGAGAGAAATATAAAAGCGGTTTTGTATAATTAAAGCGAATAAAATTTTGGGCGGGTATAACACCCGCCTTTATTTTTTTGACAAACACTAAATTTTAGTTAAAGCCCACTTTTGAAAGGGGGTGGCGCGCGAAAATGTGACATTGCCGCTGTGATTTTACGTTCCCTCGCGTGACGGGGGATTGCGGAATTTGATCTTGTGTGGGGATTATGCGAATTCTTATTGCATAATAAAATCTGAAAATTTCAAAAATTTCGCATAGCGCGATGGGCGAGGCGCAATCCCCCGTCACGCGGGACAACGCAATCTTACAGTGATTCTCTCATGTTCTCGCGTGCCACCCCCTTTCAAAAGTGGGCTTTGGGCTTGGCTTAGTGCAGATTTTTTACGAAATTTTACGAAAACTGTATATCGTAAAGTTTTTTGTAGATGCCGTCGTTCCGCAATAATTCGTCGTGTTTTCCCATTTCGTTTATTTCGCCCTGATGGATCACGATGATATTGTCGGCGTGTTTTATCGTCGATAACCTGTGCGCGATGATGACGGTCGTCCTGTTTCGCGATATTTTCCGTAAAGATTCCTGTATGATCTCTTCGTTTTCGGTGTCAATATTCGCGGTCGCCTCGTCTAAAACCAGCAACGGCGGATTAAACGCGACCGCCCTTGCGAACGATAACAACTGCCGCTGTCCGGCAGATAGCGTCGCCCCGCGCTCCATTACGGGTTCGTCGTATTTTCTGTTTAATTCCTGAATAAACGAATCGGCGTTGACATATTTCGCGGCTTCCTCGACCTGACTGTCCGTTATATTAAAATTATTAAGCCTGATATTTGATTTTATATCCCCCGCGAATAAAAATACGTCCTGCATCACCACGGCGATTGATTTTCTGAGTTCGTCGAGCCTGTATTCTTTTATATTCACACCGTCAAGCAGAATCTCGCCTTTCTGAACGTCGTAAAACCTGCCCATCAGATTTATGATCGTCGATTTTCCCGACCCCGTAGCACCCACAAACGCCACGGTTTCGTTTGCGTTTATCTTGAAGCTCACGTCTTTTAATACATATTCTTCTTCAATATATGCAAACCATACGTTCCTGAATTCTATCTCGCCTTTTATTTCCGGCACAGATTTCCCCGTCGTCAGATCCTCCGAAAATTCAACGTTGTCCAGAAGTTCAAATATTCGTTCGGCAGATACCCGCCCGGATTGGATCGTCGTGAATTTGTCGGCTAAATCGTTGATGGGGCTGAAAAACTTTTTGGAATATGTGATAAACGCGTATAAAACGCCGAACTGCAAAAATCCCTGTATTATATCCCCCGCGCAGAACCATATCAAAATAGAAATCGCGAGTGAGTTTATAAATTCGC
>Ga0209737_10002745_pt1 | contig 12296 bp, 10 predicted proteins | sample TergutCu122P3_FD_187284 | JGI IMG/M metagenome (GOLD analysis project Ga0209737, IMG submission 187284) | Cubitermes ugandensis P3 segment gut microbial communities from Kakamega Forest, Kenya - Cu122 P3 (SPAdes) (version 2) | ecosystem: Host-associated > Arthropoda: Insects > Digestive system... | reverse complement strand
AAAACCCTCAATGCTTTGAAGCAAGCGGTTCTTGAAAATAAAGCCGATTGCGGTATAGCGTTTGACGGCGACTCTGACCGCATAGGCGTTGTAACCCCTGACGGCAAGGCAATTAGCGGTGACAAACTTCTTTTAATTTACGCACTTGATTTAATTAAAGAACTTGCCCCTAGGGGTGAAAAGCTTACCGTTGTAAGCGAAGTAAAATGTTCGCAAGTTCTCTATGACACAATTAACGCGGCGGGCGGCAACGCAGTTATGTGGAAAACGGGTCACGGTTACATTAAGGCCAAAATGCGCGAAACCAAAGCGCTTCTGGCGGGCGAGATGAGCGGCCATGTTTTCTTTAAAGACCGCTATTATGGCTTTGATGACGCGATTTATGCGGGTTGCAGGCTTATTGAAATCATCGCGAAAAATAAGAAAAACAATCCGAATTTCGTTCTTCAAGACCTCCTAAAGCCTTTTGAGGGCACGTTTTTACTGAACGAAGGCCGGATAAAGTGCCCCAATGAAATCAAAAAACCCGTTCTGGATGATTTGGCACGCTATATCGATGAAAACCCGAATATGTTCGACAAGGAAATCCTTGATATTATTACGATTGACGGGCTTCGCATAATTTTTGACGACGGTTTTGCAATCATCCGCCAGAGCAATACTGAACCCGTTTTCACCCTTCGTTTCGAATCAAAAACCTCTCAGGCGCAGTGCGAACACTATCGTGATGTTTTAGTAGGTAAGGTGGAAGAACTTAAACATCAACATCTTCCATCATCTCCTTAAGAGTATTGATGGTATTTGTCATATCCACTGAATCCGCCACGCGCTGCTGTAAAAAGCCGTTAATTTGCGGCATCATGTCAATCGCGATGTCAAGCTTGGGGTTCGAGCCTGCCTGATACATTCCGACATCAATCAAATCCTTGTTTTCGCGATACATCGCAAGCAATTTGCGCATCTTTGCCGCCGCAAGCTGATGCTCCTCGTCGGTAATTTCGGTCATCAGCCTTGAAATCGAGCCCAGAGAGTCGATTGCGGGGTAATGGTTCATCTCGGCAACTTTCCTTGAAAGAAAAATGTGACCGTCCACAATGCCGCGAACAGTGTCTACAACAGGGTCAGAGATGTCATCACCTTCCATTAAAACGGTATATAGCGCCGTAATGGAGCCTTTTTCGGAATTTCCCGTGCGCTCAAGCGCCCGCTGGAGCCACGAGAAAATTGAAGGCGGATAGCCTTTCATAGTAGGCGGTTCGCCGATTGAAAGTCCCACCTCGCGCCCTGCCATTGCGCAGCGCGTGATTGTGTCTGTCATCAAGAAAACTTTTTTACCCTGATCACGGAAATATTCGCAAACCGCGGTGGCAGAAAGCAGGCATTTCATACGGATTAGAGGCGGTAAATCGCCAGTGGCGCAAACAAGAACGGATTTTTTCATACCCTCTTCGCCGAGCGAATTTTCCATAAACTCGCGAACCTCCCTGCCACGCTCTCCGATGAGCGCCATGACGTTAACATCGGCGTCGGAATTTCGCGCCATCATCCCCAGAAGCGTGCTTTTTCCCACGCCCGAGCCGGCAAAAAGCCCCATTCTTTGTCCGCCGCCCAGAGTGAGAAGGCCGTCAATCGCGCGCACGCCCGTTGAAAACATATCTTTGATAATCGGGCGTTTAAAAGCGTCGGGCACATTGCCCATAACGTTTACCCAGTCTGCCTCGGATGTATCGAGCGGCCGCCCGTCCATCGGTTCACCGAGCGGGTTTACAAGCCTTCCGAGTAAAAAATCACCCACGGGGAACAAAATCGGCGCGCCCGTTGTTTCAACAACCGAACCCTGACCGATACCCGCACCGTCATAAAGCAGCAAAAGCTGTGCCACATCGCCCTTAAAGGCCACAACCTCGGCCGCCTTTTTTTCGCCTGTGTAGGTTGTAATATAACATAAATCCCCGATTTTAAGGCCGGGTAATTTCACCTCAACCGTCAACCCCAAAAGCTTTGACACGCTTCCTTTATACTGGTAAAGGCTTGTCCCTTCAAGCCTTTCGAGCGCTCTGGTTTTGATACTATGAATTTTTAAATCTATATTTTCGATTTTTTTACCCCCGCCCCGTATGGCGCGCAAACCCCTTTAGACCTAAGCTTTATCGGCTTTGTCGCGCACCTCGAAGCTGATTTCCCAATCGTCCGCCTCATATCGGGCTTCGCCCCTAGCTTCATTTTGAGTATCTATAAATTCTTCAACAATCTCGCGCCTTGAAGGCTGTTCGGGAATTTTCTCTTCCAACCTGGCTTCTACTTTAATTTCAGGTTGAGGAATAACAATTTTTGTATAATCAATCGGCAGTCTGAACCCGAATGTCGAACCTTCTCCGGGGCGTGAGCGGACAAAAACCTCGCCGTTATGGTGTTTTTCAATTGCGATTTTTACAAGGTGCAGGCCGAGCCCCGTGCCTTTAATAGTGTGCGTGTCATTTTCAACGCGGTAAAAGCGGTCATAAATTCTATCTAAATGCTCTTCTGCAATCCCGATTCCGAAGTCTTCAATTGAAACCTCAATAAAATCGGGGTTTTTGGCAAGTTCGGTGCGAATTTTCACTCTGGAATTATCGTTGGAATATTTAATCGCGTTTGTAATTAAATTACTCAAAGTGCGCGCAATTGAGGCCTCATTGTAAGTAACCGCAGGCAATTCCGGCTCTTTCATTACCGAAAAAGTAATACCCTTTTCATCCGCGAGAATTTTGAGCGCCCCGAGAGTTTCTTCAATTGTTTTTGAAATATCCTGAGTAACTTTTTCAAGCGTTTCAGTACTTTGTAGCTTTGAAAAGTCCAGAATATCGTTCACCATTCGGTTTAAGCGCATAACTTCCTGATTAATGGTGCCGATAAACTCCCTCTGCTCTTCATAGCTGAAATTCTCGCCGTAGTTATAAAGTGTGTCGGCGTAACTCCTTAAAACTGTTACGGGAGTGCGCAATTCGTGCGAAACATTTGAAATAAAATCGTTTTTCAACTTGTCAACTTCCGCTTCTTTTGTTACATCAATTAAAATAATGATGTACCCCAGATAGTCATGCATTTTCGAATAAATCGGTGAAATTATTGATTTTACAACGCGCGTGGCAATGTGAACATTAAATTCAAGCGGCTTTTTCTCCATAATATCAAGCGGCGTGTTTTTGAAAAGCGTGATTTTATCCCTGAAACAAAGGTCGCCGTTCGTGTCGTAATATTCCTGAATTTTAGTGCCCAGAATACCTTCTGCCTGCGCACTTAAAATTTCCTGGGCAGCATTGTTGATAATTGTGATTTTGTCCGAATTATCGCATACCACAACGCCGTTTGCGATACTCATCAAAACCGATTCCAGCTTGTTTTTCTCGAGCGTCAGTGTGTCAACGTTCTGTTCCTCATAGGCATGCAGCCTTTGCGACATATCATTAAACGCCGCAAAAAGTTCGCGCGTTTCGCCGCTGGTCTGCGTTGTGTCAAGCGTAGTACCGAAATTCCCGCTTGAAATTTCCCTTACGCCGCGCTGCAAAAGGGTTAATTCGCGCGCGATAAAGAAAGCGTTTGCGATGATAACAAGCATAAACACAAGCCACACAAGGGTAAACACCGCAAGCATAGAATTTCGCGTGGTTTTTGTAATCATTCCCGCCATATCAGCGCTCAGGCCAACTTCAACATATCCGATGATTTTACCCTCAAGGTCTCTTATCGGGGACTCCATCCTGTTATTTTTTGTTTTTTTGGAGCGCGAGGGAAACTCACTTTCGCTTGAGTACAAAACGCTATTTTCGGCGTCCTTAAAGGTAATGTAAGAAATGTCTTCGTTGGCTTCAAGAATTTTTTCCACCTGATGTCTAATCATTCTGGTTTTATATTCTTGCGGCAGGTCGCGTGTGAGTTCATAAGTTTGGATGGCAAGGGTTTTGGTGAGTAATTGCCCGAAGCTTGAATAGCCCGCATAGAGCCTGTCTCTGATTTGTGTCATTGAAAAAAGCGCCACGCCCACAATTATCAGCGTTGTAACGATAAAACCCGCTATAATCAGCCTGTTTTGCGCCGTGTCGATATTTCCTATAAACCCGCGTTTTCTCATCACGGCAATATTGTAGCATAAAAATATGGTGCGGGCATATCATTCCGCATGGGTGCAGCCTGTGCTAATTTTTACGGATAAATATGCGCTCCAATTTCCTGACAAAGCGCGTGGGCAGACCCTCATGGGTGCGCGAGATTGAATCCACAAGACAGGTTTTCATCCCCGCATTTTTCCCGCATAAAATATCTGTTAAGGGCCTGTCGCCGACCATTAAAACTGCCTCGCTCACGGTGTTTAAGTCAATAAGTGCGCGCTTCACAACCGCAATATCGGGCTTTCTGGCCGCCCCGTAAATCTTAACCTTAGTCTGATTTTGCACCTTATTGACGTAATTTTCATCGTAATTGTTTGAAATCACGGCCAATTTGAACTTTTTTGAGAGTTCAAAAAGCAAATGTTGCACCTCGGGCGTGATTTGCCCTGATTGCGATTTTACAATGGTGCTGTCGAGGTCAAACAAAATGGCCTTAATTCCCATATTTTCTAAGGTTGCAGCGTCAAGTTCAAAAATCGAATCCAAATCCAAATCCGGCTTAATTTTGCCTTTGAAAATACTGCCGTAACCCCTGAAGGGCAAGGGTTTACATTCTTGCATGTGTTGAGGCGCGCTGCCTTCAAGTTCTTCGAGTCTTTTATCACGAATACCCACAGTGCGCCCGAGCGCATATTTTGCATCCTTAGGCGTTGCGCTCAATTTCAGCCATACAATATCGTTCGTGTTTGCAACGCAAAGGTTTTCGCTTCCCTCTTCATTCTTAATTTCGATAACTTCAGTGCGCAGAGTTTCATCAGGAGTAATAATTTCAATCTCATCATTCAGGCAAATTTTATTTTTGATTTGGACTTTATAGAAGCCATTGTCTGCGCCCTTTTGCTCCTGAGCGGCTTTGCCGCACGTCGCCATCGTAGTGCTGGTCATCGAGCGCTCATCGCGCCCGCTGTTATCGCACCGGCTCACGCTCTGAAAAATACAGAGGAAATCAGCGCCTGCAAGGCCTTTTGAGAGGTCGTAGCTGTAGCTTTCACAATCCTGCGTGTCTGTACCGAGAAAAAACCCTTTTGTATAGCCGCGATTACCCACTTTTTTAAGCTCCTCAAACCCTTCTTTCGGCGTCAAAGTGCCGTCCAAAACTGCGCGATACGCCTTTGCCGTTGCGCTCACATAATAAAGGCTTTTTGTCCGCCCTTCAACTTTAAAAGAGGTTACACCCGCATCCCATAAGTCTTTCAGATGCTCAACAAGGCATAAATCCTTTGGGGAGAGGATATGTGAACCATGGTTATCCTGACAAATCTCATAAAATTCATCTGGTCGCGTGCTCTCAACAAGTTTATAACTCCATCTGCAAGGCTGTGTGCATCCGCCCTGATTAGCTTTGCGCTCATTTTTGGTCATAAAATCACTCAACAGGCAGCGACCCGAAAAACTCACGCACTGCGAACCGTGAATAAAACATTCAAGCTCCATTTCAGGGCAATTTTTCTTAATTTTTTCAATCTGTTTCAAGCTCAATTCGCGTGCCAGAATTACGCGTTTGGCGCCTAAATCCTGCCAGAATTTCACGGCTTCGGAATTGAGAGTATTTGTTTGAGTTGAAATATGAATATCAATATCACTCATATATTTGCGAACCGTCTTATACACCCCGAAATCGCTTAAAATAATGGCATGCGGGTTCGCATCCTTGATAATCTCAAGGTTTTTATGCAATTTTTCAAGGTCATCATCGAACGCGAAAATGTTCAGTGTCAAATAAACCTTTTTATTGAGTTCGCGCGCGCGGCAAATCGCCGCAGCGAGGTTGTCCTCGGTAATCAATTCGCCCTTCCTCATCGTGCGCAAAGAAAAATCAACCAGCCCCAAATAAACCGCATCGGCGCCATAGGCAAAGGCATATTCCATTTTCTCGATATTGCCCGCGGGCAGTAGTAGTTCAGGTTTCATTTTGTAATTGTACCATGACATTTCCACCCGACTATAGTAAAATTATCGAATGAAGTTTATAGATATTCACACACACGGAGGCTTCGGGGTTGATTTTGCGGTTTGCGATGCCGGAGGTTTAAAAGAGTTTGCAAAAAAAGCGCTGGAGCAAGGCATTGTCGGCTTTTGCCCGACTTTAGCTACAGACAGTTTTGAGAACATTCGACATCAATTGAGTATCATTGCGCAGGTTGGTGACACAGGCGGAGCAAAGACTTTAGGCGTTCATCTTGAAGGGATTTTTTTAAACCCCGAAAAATCGGGTGCGCATGATAAATCACAGCTCGCCTTGCCGACAATCGAAAATTTTAAAAGACTTGCGGGCGATTTTGTGAGTGTGGTGAAAATCGTTACCCTTGCGCCAGAATTGGATAAAAACCTTGAACTGACGCGGTTTTTACAAAGTAATGGCATAAAAGTCCACGCGGGGCATACTTTAGCAAAAACCGCCGAGGGAATTGACGGTACAACCCACCACTTTAACGCGATGCCCAAAATGTCGCATAATGAAGACACAATAACCCTTGACGCTCTTTTGCGCGAGGGAGTTTATACGGAAATCATCTCGGACGGTGTCCATGTGGATGATGAAATGTCGAACCTCTTTTTCAGGCTTAAAAACCCTGACGAGGTGATTCTGGTGAGCGATAGCCTTGCTCTTGCGCACGCGCCCGAAGGAGCGGGCGCGACCCTGTGTGGTAAGAAAATTTTCGCGACCCCTCAAGGCGCCAGAAACGAAGATGGTACGCTCGCAGGCTCAACATACCTTTTAAGTGACATAGCTCAAAGGCTTGTCATAAAAGGAATTTTACCGCAAGAAACAATTCAGAAAATGGTCTGGGATAATCCTATCAGGCATCTGGGGTTGGACAGTGAGGTAGTTGAAAGTATGATTAAATTGGGGAAAAATAATGAGTAAAAAAGTAGTTTCAATCGGGTCAAAAACCCGCAAAAAGGCGCAAGACGCCGCAACTGAAGGCAAAAAAGAATCAAAAATCGAATATTGCAGTTTTTGTAAACGCCCGAACACACAAATTCCGAAGCTCGTAAAGGGGCCAGGCGTGAACATTTGCTCGGAATGTACGCTTATCGCCGTACAATTTTTGATTTTGCAAGACGGCCTGCTTTCAAGCGAAGCTCAAAAAATTCTTGACTTACTTTGGGGGACAAATACTTGAGTTCAAAGATATTACTGCGTTCGCAGGTACTGGAGATAGTTTCAAAACTGAAAACGTCGAGAGATTTTTCTGACGCCACCGTTGAAGCGGCAATTGCGCAGCTTCAGGGGCTTCAGGATGACGCGTTTGTAATTGAACTCCTTTTGAAGGAAATAAACTGTCAGGATATGCGTTTTGACTCACTTCTGGCCATTATTGCGCGCGAAGTTTCACCTCTGATTTGCGAGAGCGAAAGTTGGGAGCTTCTAAAATCAAAAAACGTTTCTGATAAGAAAAAACTTTTTTTAATTAATAATTTGCGCGATATGGGTAAAAATGTTGATTATAGTGATGTTCAGACCTATGTCACCAACCCTGATGAGGCAATCGACTTTGAAACAAAAGTATTTCTTGAGGCCGCAAGAATCAATCCTGAAGCGCAAATCGACTTTTTGGATTTCTTTTTCACGGTGAGTGACACCGATAAAAAAATGCTGCTTGACTCGATTGTAGCGGATTTCACGGGCGACGAGCTTGCAAATGTACTGGTGCCGGTGATTTTGTATGACCCGACCGACCCGATTGTGCCGTTTTGCGTTGAGGCGCTCAAAAAATGCAAGTCGTATCTTGCGTTTGAGCCTCTGAATTACATTATTGAAAATGTTGACGATGAGAGCCTGAAATCACAAGCTCGGCGTGTGGTGAACGAACTTAAGCTTATGGGTTTAAGGGAGGAGCAATCAAGAAAAGAGCTGTTTAAAGAAAGCTTCAAAGGGTCTATCCCCTTTGGTTACTGGGTTTCACCGATTGATGGCGGGGATAATTTTTCCCTTATTTTCGCGCGCGAGAAATATGACGCTCTTGGTGACGCCATAGGTAGTGCCCTTGGGGGTGAAGGCGAAATTTCAACGTTTTTCACGGTTATCAATCTTGCGCATGGCGCAAGCGCGTGTTTCGGGTTCAGCGCCGTTTCAAAAGATGAGTTTAACACAATATTCAAGCGCTTTTTCGGCGATTCAGAGCCGATTGAACTTGAACTTCCCGCAGGTCAGAGGCTTCTTGAGGAAAGTGTAAAAAAATCCAAAAAACCGCCCTATGAGCTTCTTTGCTGGCGCACGCTCACCTATGACATCGATCCGCTTGAGGGTGATTTAGACGCTGAATTCAAACTGGAGCTCAAGCGTGTCAAAGTTGACTTCGAAAAACTTATTGACAGCCCCTATATTAAAAACTGGTTTTTCAAATACGGTCAGAATCTCGCGGTTGACGCCATAATTGACAAAATCAATGAACACAGACCGCAAACTATCGGCGATATTGACGTTTTGGTTGAAGAAGCACTGTGCGCGATTTTTGAGGATGTTGAGCCTGAAATTTTCAACAAAAAGCTTCTTATGCAAGCCTATTTTGTGCATCGAGCCGGTGATATTGAGGCCGCAAATGCGCTCTATAGCTTGATTGAGCCGGGCAGTGCGAAAACCGAACTTTTGCTTCATATCGTTCAAAAAAGCATCTATAAATATTTTCTTGACAGGGAACAAATGCCTTCAGGCGGTGTAATTAACATCTTTTCCAAAAAAGAAGAGTCTAAAAACCTTGCCGACCCTGAATTTTACATCAATCTTATCGAAAGCGAGTGGGTGAGGTAGGCTTGGATAGGATTTTAGGGCTGGATATAGGTGAAAAACGAATAGGAGTAGCGATTTCAGACCAGCTCGGCATAATTGCGAGCGAACTTGAGCTCATCCTTCGTACAACCGACAAAGCCGCAATCGCGCGTATAATTGAACTTGCGCGGGTAAATGGTGTAAAAACAATTGTTGCTGGTGTACCATACGATAACAATGACGATGCGACAATAGGCCTTCAGGCGCAAAAGTGCATCGACTTTGCAAATGCAATCGGGGCAGCCTCTAAGGCCTCGGGTGACGAACTCAAAATTGAGCTTTGGGATGAAACTCTTTCGTCTTTTGCGGCAGAAGAGCTACTCAAAAAAGAAAAAAAGCGCTATACTAAGAACAAAGGTCTGGTGGATTTAAAAAGTGCCTGCTTGATTTTAGAAGAGTATCTGCAATACGGAGGGAAATAAAATGGCTGAAGAGCAAGAATTAGAGGTAATTACAACTGTTGACGAGGACGGAAACGAGCTGAGGTTAAAGCTTTACGACATCGTTGTGGTGGATGACGCGGAATATGCGCTGTTATTGAACGCGGACGATGACGAGAACGACGAAGAGGCTGAAATCGTGCTGATGCGCCTCAAGCAAGAGGGCGACGACTATATTTTTGAAACAATTGATGACCAGGACGAGTTTGACCTGGTGTCGCAAGCCATTATGGATGACGCCGAGGAAGACGAGTAGCCGAGCGCGCTGCGAGGCTTGCAAGCCTAGTAATCAAGCGTTTTAAGAAATTCCGGCAGGCGGTAAGCTTCCGTTGTGCCGACAATAATTTTCCAGCCGCCCTGATGAAGCGCAGCTTCCAAATCTTCTTTTAAATCCGCCAGAAGCCCGGGTATGATTATAGTTTTGTGCTTCACCTTTTCAAGCATGGCGTTTGCGTCGATGATTTTTTTCGCAATTTGCGCGGTGATTTTTTCAGCCGACCATGCTGTAAGAACGCTCATGCCCTCAGAGGGCGTAACCACAAGATAGGAACCTCTTTTAAGCGCCGAGAGTTCGTTTGCCACCGCAAAGTAAGTGAGCGCGAAATTTGTCGTTAAAAACACATAGGCATTTTCATCGGGATTATTAATTTCATACACCCTAGAGTCAACCTGTAAAGGCTTTTCGGGGTCTGTGAAAATGTTTTGCCGGAGTGCGATAAGGGTCGAAATCACAGCTTCGTTGAAATGCGTGAAAATAATTGCCGAAGCATATTTGCAAACTGCCGCACTTGCTATGGCGCAAAGCTTTGAGGGGTCTTTCTCATTAAGGGTGACAACTGTCGGCGCGGAAAAATTTTCATCGCGCTCTATAATCGCTTTGCGGCGGATACGGGTCAAATTCTCCACCAGCTGTGAAATTGAGCCTTTGTACTCTACGTGCGCGAATTGCCCCAGTTCTTTCGGTATTTCACCCTTTACCCAAACGCCGTCAAGAGTGAATTTTTGCCCGATAAGTTCAATTTCATAATTTTTTGCGCACTCAAATTGCCCGGCGAAGTCGGGCGCAGCGGGGTCCAATTCCACAAACAATCCCGTCGGGTTAATAAAAGTTTTTTCGTGGCGAAACATAACCTTTTCGCCACCGTAAACGCGCTCACCGACGCGCACTTCTTTTTGTTGAATTTTGTTCGCCTGAGCGAGTTTTTCAGTCAATTCCTGCGGAATGCAAGGGCATTTTTCGCTCCCTATCTGGTTTTTGGCGAGCTTCAATGCAAACATCATGCAGGTCGGGCAGCCGCATTTTTTGCAATTCGCTTTGGCGGCTAGAGGGCCTGTCTTGTTGCTTGCGGGCAAGAATTTGAAAATGTCCATTGCGCCGAGGGTTATATTTGACATGGAAGCACCTCCCTCAGTGCCGTGACAGTATCGGGATGCCAGACAATAGCAATGTCAGCGCCGGCGCACAAAAGCGCGGTCGTCGTTGAAATTTCCCAGGTCAGACTTCGCACCTCAACAGGTCCCCAGAATGGCGTAAAATCAGTACTTTTCGCCTCTTTCGCCTTAAAACTTTCGACGCCTGTAAAAACAATTATAGGCATATCGAGCATTTTATCCCCCCCGCCGCCTTTCTCACCTTCCCGCGCGGCTACAATGCGCTCTATAATTGAATATCCGTAATCAAGTCCGTAGCCGACGCAGCCCATATCAGGGTCAATCAGGATATTTTCCGCTGCCAAACCCTCATCAATAGATAAAATATTCAGCTCCTTAGTTAAATTTATGTCAATCGGAGTGCGCAAGACGCAGGTGTGACCACCCTTTGCCGCGACACCAACAATCTGCACATAGTTTTTATCCTGAACGGGCGCGATAATTGAAGGTTTTTTTAAAAGGGGTATAAGTTCAGGCAGCAGTGCTGCATCCAAATCCTTGGCGCCGGCGCCTTTTAGCATAAAAGTAAGCTCAAAACCTGCGGCAATTTCGGAAGTCTTTTCAACCACACCGCGCGCAGTCTCAATTTCACTCACATCATCAATATTAACTGCAAAACAAATAATCTTTGCGCCAACTTCAACTGCCTTCCCGCAAGCTGCTTCAAACCACACCAATGACTCTTGCACAACTTTCTCACCCCAATATTCCTTCAAGGTCTCGGGGTAATTTTCGTCAATTTTATAAAGAACTTCAAGCCCGAAAGTCGGCTCAGCGCTCCTATTGTTCATAACTTATTTCCGTAAAATCGCCTTCGCCAAGCGTTTTGCGTCCTGTTCTCTCGTTTTTTATACCGTTCATAATTTCCGTAAATTCAGCTTCATCAAGCGTTTCGCGCTCTAAGAGCTCCTTGGAAATTTTCCTCAACATATCCTCATTTTCAATCAAAAGTTTTTTCGCGGTTTCGTAGCAATCATCCACAATACGTTTCACTTCCTTGTCGATTTCAAAAGCGATTTCTTCTGAAAAATCGCGCATATGTCCGAAATCACGCCCCATAAAAACGTGCTCCTGACTTTTGCCATAGGCCAGATTGCCCAATTTTTCGCTCATACCGTAAACCGTGACCATTTTACGCGCAAGCGCCGAAACCTTCTCTAAATCATTCTGTGCGCCGGTTGTAATAAAATCTTTACCGTAAATCAATTCTTCCGCAACCCTGCCGCCCAAAATCATTGTAATTCTATCAAGTAATTGTGATTTTTTCAGTGTTAAATGGTCTTTTTCAGGCAATACGGTCGTAATCCCCAGCGCCATGCCACGCGGAATAATTGAAACCTTATGCAGCGGGTCGCAATCCTTCAAAAGACTTGCAAGAAGCGCGTGGCCGACCTCGTGGTAAGCCGTATTTTCTTTTTCCTCGTCGGAAATTATGCGTGATTTTTTCTCGGGTCCTGCCATAACCTTGTCAATCGCCTCTTCAAGGTGTTCCATCGAAATTTC
>Ga0209737_10002744_pt1 | contig 12298 bp, 9 predicted proteins | sample TergutCu122P3_FD_187284 | JGI IMG/M metagenome (GOLD analysis project Ga0209737, IMG submission 187284) | Cubitermes ugandensis P3 segment gut microbial communities from Kakamega Forest, Kenya - Cu122 P3 (SPAdes) (version 2) | ecosystem: Host-associated > Arthropoda: Insects > Digestive system >... | reverse complement strand
GTCGCAGACACGGTAAGGTTATTAACGGTGCTTTCCAAACGGTTAACCAACGTTCCGATACTCGCACGCGCCGTGCTGACGCTCTTAATCGCCGTGTCAAGAGCACCGATAGCGGATTGCGCGTTTGTCTGGTTGAGAAGGTTAGCGTTAGTTGCTGCCTCAATGGTACCGTAAGAAACCCTTATTGCATCAACGCCGCTGTTGCTGTTGGCATCAATCCACAATTGCGCGCCGTTGAAATTTGCCGGAACGGTTGCTGTGCCGGTATCGTAAGATGTCAATAATCTCAACTGGTTAAAGTTGGTTGCCGAAATAATTCTGTTAATCTCTTCGTTCAACGCCGCGAACTCCTGGTTCATGTACTGACGTTCCGTGCTGCTGTAAGTAGCGGTTGAACTTTGAATTGCCAGCTCTCTCTGTCTCTGCATGATGTTGTGAATTTCGTTCATTGCGCCTTCCGCAATGTTCAGTGCGCTGATTCCGTCAAGCGCGTTTCTTCTTGCCTGCTCCGTACCGCGAACCTGTGACCTCAAGCCCTCAGAAATCGCCAATCCCGCCGCGTCGTCGCTTGCTCTGTTAACACGCAAGCCCGTCGATAACTTCTCAAGGTCTCTGGCAAGAAGTCGGTTGTTGGCAAACAATGCACCCTGTGACTGCATTGAAGAAATGTTGTGATTGATACGCATAAGAAACCTCCATGTTTCCTGTCCCCATAGGACATTCGGTTAATTTTTTTCCTTTTGGTTGTAATAACCCCGTTACCTTTATCGGCAGGTTTTTTTGTAACTTTAGCATTTTTTTTATTTTTTTGAAAATAGTTCGGAGTTTTTTATTATATTATATCTAAAAAAAAGGAACTCACAATGAAAAACGCAGATGTTTACGAATTTATTTACGAAGTTTACAGAAACGACAAGTCCGTTTTGGATTATTTGCTCGCACACTCCGAAAGCGTGTCAAAACTTGCGGTTGAAATCGCAAAAAAGCAAAAAGCCGACGTTGATTTTGTAGAGCGGGCAGCAATTTTGCACGACATAGGGATTATTTTTACCGACGCGCCGAAACTAAACTGCTTTGGAAAAGTGCCGTATATCCAACACGGAATTTACGGGCGCGAATTGCTTGAAAAACACGGCTTTATGCGGGAAGCAATTGTTGCGGAAACGCACGTAGGAGTAGGAATCACCGCAGAACACATTTTGATAAACAACCTGCCGCTGCCGCCGAAAGATATGTTTCCGACCACGCTTGAAGAAGAAATTGTCGCGTTTGCGGATTTGTTTTTCTCCAAACAGCCGCAATTCCTGACCACTCCCAAACCGCTCGCCGAAATTGAAAACACAATCATGCGCTACGGCGGCAATTCCCGCGAAACATTTAATAAATGGTTAAAGAAATTTTCTTAGTATCTCCATCGCCTGCGAATGCAAATCCTGCTTTTTCTTCAAGTGTCCGATTATTTTTCCGACAAATTCGTTTTTGTCGAATTCGCCGCGCACTTCTATGAAGTCCTTGTTTGCCGTTTCTTTGCTGCCGTCAATTCCAAAGCCGATTTTCATTGTTTCGGAGAATTCTTTTTCCCCGTCTTTCAAAAAGCACTCGTCCAATTCCTTGACTGCGCTAATCCATTCGTCCAAAAAGTTTATCAAATTCTCCTTGTCAAATTCCGCAAGCGGTTTCCCGTAATATTTTTCGATTCCGTAAATACACCAGCCCCACGATAATTCATCGTATTTCGCGTCCATTTCGGCAAATTCGGCGTTAAATTTGTCTACTGAATCTATCTTGCCGGCTTCGATTTTCTCTATAAAGTAAGAAATCACAATTTTCGGCAGAACGCAACCCGCAATGTCAAGCCATTCGTTGCAATCGTTTTTGGGCGACTGCAAAAATTTGCGCAAATCGTCCGTCGAATTTATTCGGCATTCCAAAATCCGCTTCACGAAAATATTCCCGAGATATTTTACTATTCCCTTATTGTAATATTCGATGCCGTTTGAAAGCGAGTCCTTGTGAATTATCGTCCCGTTGAATTTGTAAATCCGCTCCTTGATGTCTTCCGTTTTCAAATTGCGTAAAATTTCTTTCCCGTTAAACATTTTTGCCACAGTAAACGGATTCAAGAGGTCGTAATTTATCAAATCGAGCGCTCTTCCTTTACGTTTGTCGCGAACTTTCCACTTGTCGGCGTCGCGAATTGTCCCGATTTTCTTCAGGTTTGTCCCGGGAATCAAAACACTCTGGTCGGATTCTTCAATCAAATAGGAATACGGCATGTCTTTCGTATCGCAGTGATTTGTGTGCCGCCCCAAAACAAGCGTGAAAGGACCGATGCGCGCCGGATACAAAACGTATGAATCCGAAGAAGTTTTTGCACCGCGCTCAAAAATCCCCTGATGAAGCGGACCCATTTTATACAGGTTATTGCTTTGGTTTGAGCCGCTACCCGCGTTGTTGAACAGGAAATACCCCGAAATCAAGAGCGACGATTTGTGGTGAGTAGCAGTGTGCGGACCCGCAAAAATAGCGTATGCTTCTCCGTGGTGTCCTATGAAATTTGCGAAAAAGAGCGAATTTTCCGCCGAGAACTCCCGCGATAAATCACAGCCCTCGCCGACAAAACAACGCGAAATTATCGCCCTGTCAATAAGCGCGGAACTTTCGTTTATGATAAAGTGGTCGGCAATCACTCCCGTTCCGATATGCACCGGAGCGGTTTTGGAACTTATGACTGTTCCGCAGTGAAGCCGTGCGGTGCTTAAAATTTGCGCGTAATCGCCTATGTTGCAGTCGGTAATCGTTCCCGCGCTTGAAATTCTGACATCACGCCCGATTTTTCCCGTATCGCTTTCAAAGGATTGGCTGATTTCTTTTGCCAAATCCTCCATTTTTTCGATTAAATTTTTGTTATGCCTGTAAAAAACCGCCATATACGCAAACTGAGCCGAAAGCCCGACGAAAATCGGAATACTTCGACCGCCGTGTTCGTTGAGAACCGCGACTCTGATTCCGTTTCCGAACGTTGTTTTGGCGCGAACTTCAACTATGTCGGTGTTTTCTATGACGGTATTTTCGCCGATTTCGTAATTTGAAATGTGCGTTCCGATTTTTGAAATATACACGCCGTCCGCAATTTTGCAGTTATGAATGTGGGTATCGTAAATCCCCGAATATTTTTCAACGCCGTGTCTTTCAAATTTAACGCCCGTCCTGCCGATTTTTACATTTCCGGAAAAACGGACGTTTCTGCAATATTTCGGATTAAAACCGTCTGACACGCCGACATTCTCCCAATTTTCGCAAAAACAGCCCTGCGAATTGAGTGTAACGATTTCCTCGTTTGTTAAATTTCTGTATTCCATAAAAAATTACTCTCCTTCAAAAAATTCATGCGGAATTCGAAAAGACAATTCGTTTTTGTGCTTTTCATACAACTCTATTATTTTTTCGCGTAATGATTTTCTCACTCGCGGCTCGTCGGAACTTTCATATAAATCAAGCAAAAATATTATTCCCTGCTCGGTTTTTCCCGCCTCGCTCAACATGGTAGCCGAAAGCCGTGCCCAGTGAGGTGGTGACCTTGGGTCTTTTCCGGCGTATGCGAATAAATCGGCGGCGCGGGTGAAATCCTGATATCGCGAATAATAAATCCAGCCCAGATAAAAATACATAAAGCGACTTTTCGCGCCCTCTATATGCGGAATCCCGTTTTCCAGAATCAGGCGCGCCGCTTCCCAGTCGCCCGTAATCTCCGGCAGCATTAACGCCGCAAATTCGTAAGACGGATAAAACGACGGATTGAGCATATTTACCGCCTTAATCATTTCTTTAAGCCACTCGCCGTCGTTGTCGCCCACAAGATTTTCGCCGACGTAGAGCATTGTTTTTATCCAGAGATAATTGGCGAAAACGCTTTCAAAGCCCAACAGATACGGAATAATATCCGGCGACGAAATCACCGCCGTAAGCCGCTCCTTCACCCAAAAGTCCTTGGATTTTTCAGCGGAAAGCGGTCGGGAAGCAAAATATGTCCCCGCCCATAAAATTAAAATTATCGGAATAATTAAAATTTTTCTTCTCACGACAAGTCCTTTTTTCTAAACGCCGCGCTTGCAAGCATCAACGCGATTGCGATATATAAAAATCCGTATGCTATTGCCGCCGCTACATAAACGATTCCCACGGGGTTTTCCTGAACTACCGCGGCGCGAATGTTAAAATACTGCAAATTCGGCATTATCAAATTAAACGCTTCGAGTATCGGGATAAGCCACAAATTATCGTTCATTTCGTGGAGTCCGACCAAATCGTTAAAATGCCCGATGATATAAAAACCGATTGTGAAAATCGCGGCGAGCGTCGGAGACGAAAGCACCGAAAAAAGCAGGGAAAACGCCAAAATTATTCCGAGTTCCGTGATGAGCAGAACCAGCGCTTTTACGTGCATAAGCGTAATTTCTCCACCCGACACGACAAGTGAAATCCCGAAAACCGCCGAAATTATTATCATATTCAAAAAAAGCGTCAGATAAACGCCGAAAAACTTTCCCCAGATGATAAGTCCGCGGTCAATCGGCTTTGTTGCGGTCAAAAAAATTGTTTTCCCGCCGATTTCCTTCCCTAAAAGCGAACTTCCGATGAAAACCGCAAGAAGCAAGCCGCTCAGCGACATCGTCGCAAGTCCGAAATCGTTCATAACCTGAACGCGGGCAAAAACCGACCATTCGCCGAAACTTACCGACAGAACTATAATTATTCCCACGAAAAGCAAAATGTTGTAAAGCACCTTGTTTCGTATTGTTTCGCGAAAAGTATTTTGTGCGATTGTGAAAATTATACTCATGATTTTGCTCCTTTCGACGAATTCGCGTACAAAATTTCTTCGAGCGAACTTCTTATCGGCGTGATTGAATGAGGTATTATGTTTTTTGCCGAAATTTTGCCGTTAAATTTCTCCAAATCCTTTTCGGTGTTCAAAATAAATGAATAGGATTTATCGTTATGGTCTGAAATCACGGCGTTTTGGGTTCCCGAAGACAAATATTCAAAAGTGTCGTAATCCAAATTTTCAAAGCGGTATTCAAAACCGTAAGTCGTGGAGTTTATCAATTTCGCGACATTTCCCTGCAAATGCAGTTTTCCGTTTGCCAAAACCACTATTCTGTCGCAAAGCGCCTCAATGTCTTCGACTACGTGCGTTGAGAAAAAGATTGTCGTTCCCTGCCGCGAAAGGTCTTTGAAAAGATTCCTGAAAAGCCGCCGTCCGAGTGGGTCCATTCCGCTCATCGGTTCGTCCATTATAATAAGTTCTGGGTTGCCGATTAAGGATTGAGCCATGTTGAGCCGCTGCTGCATTCCTTTTGAAAACGATTTCACGCGACGTTTCGCATTTGCCGACATTTCAACAACTTCGAGAACGCGGGCGATTTCGTCGTCGATGCATCTTTTCGGATAATGTTTTAATTGACAAATGAATTTCAGCGTTTCGTAAGCGGTTAAATGTTCGTAAAAATACGGCTGCTCCGAAACAAACGCGACTCTTTGACGGGAATTTTTGTCGCTCGACGGCATTCCCATAAGCGATACACTGCCTTTTGTAGGACGAACAAGTCCCAAAATCATTTTGATTGAGGTGGTTTTTCCTGCCCCGTTCGGACCGATAAAGCCAGTTATGCCGCCTTTTTCAACGGCGAAAGATAAATTGCTGACGGCGGTCTTGGGCTTTTCTTCCAATGCCTCGTTAAAGATTTTTGTTACATTCTTGAGTTCAATTACAGTTTGCGTCATTTTTTTCTCCTCTCGAAAATAAAAATACATTTCGCAAATGCCGTAAAACAAATTTTCTTAAAAAAAACTCATATATGGTTTCGCTCGCATAGAAAATAGTATTTTTACCGTGAGATAATATCAAATTCTAAAAGGAGTAAAAAAAATGGCTACTGCTAAAACTACCAAAAAAGAGCAAAGTATGAACCCTTTGCCACGCGAAATGGATTCGGCGGGAATCTGCAAGGATTTTTTAAGAAAAATTAAATACAACCAAATCAAGGACTCGGACAACTACACTTCGACCGACGCATTTGTCGGGCTTTCGCTTGCGATGAGAGACCGTTTGGTTGAGCGCTGGATTGAAACGCAAAAAACCTACACCGCACAAAATGCTCGTCGTGTTTATTACCTGTCGCTTGAATTTTTAATGGGGCGGCTTTTGGGGAACAACGTGTCGAATCTGGGAATTACCGACGAGACACGTGAGGCGCTGAAGGATTTGGGCTTGGTTTTTGAAGACATCGAAGACCAGGAAATAGACGCCGGACTCGGAAACGGCGGTTTGGGGCGACTTGCTGCCTGCTTTTTGGATTCAATGGCGACGATGGAATTGCCGTCGGTCGGCTATGGAATCAGATACGAGTTTGGGATATTCCTGCAGAAAATTTTGAACGGCTACCAAATCGAAACGCCCGAACAGTGGCTTGCTAACGGGAATCCCTGGGAAATCAAACGCCCCGAATACCAATACAGCATTCACTTCCACGGACGCGTGGAAAACCAGATTGACGAAACCGGAAAATGGCGCAGACACTGGGTTGATACTAACGACGTCGTAGCGGTTGCGTATGACATTCCTATTCCGGGTTATCGCAACAATACCGTTAATACGCTCCGTTTGTGGAGTTCCAAAGCCGAGGACGATTTCCATTTGAGCAGTTTTAACTCCGGCGATTATATGGGAGCGTGCCGCGAGAAACTCGAAAGCGAAACAATCTCAAAGGTGCTTTACCCTAACGACAACAACCACAGCGGAAGAGAGTTGCGCCTCAAACAGCAGTTTTTCTTTACTTCGGCGTCGCTGCAGGATATTATCCGCAGGCACTTCAAAAGCAACAAAACGCTCGATAACTTTGCGGAAAAGAATGTAATCCAGTTAAACGACACTCACCCTGCGATTGCGGTTGTGGAACTTATGCGCCTGCTCTTGGATAAATACAACATGGACTGGAACGACGCGTGGGCAATCATCACGAAAACATTTGCTTACACTAACCATACCCTTATGCCCGAGGCGCTTGAGCGCTGGTCTGTGGGACTGATGTCGAACTTGCTTCCCCGACACATTGAGATTATTTACGAAATTAACGCTAAGTTTTTGCGTGAGGTATCGTATAAATTCCCCGGAGACACCGAACGTTTGCGCAGAATGAGCATTATTGAAGAAGGCGACGAGCAAATGGTGCGCATGGCATATTTGGCGATTATCGCAAGTTTCTCGGTAAATGGCGTTGCGGCGTTGCACTCCGATTTGCTTAAAAGCGGCTTGCTTCACGATTTCTATGAGATGTGGCCCGAAAAGTTTAACAACAAAACAAACGGAGTTACGCCGAGAAGATGGATTCACCAGGCGAACCGTCCGTTCTCGGATTTCATTTCGGCGAAAATCGGCAGGGAGTGGATTACCGACTTATCCAAACTGAAAAAACTTGAGAAGTTTGCAGACGACGAGAAGTTCCAGAAGGAATGGACAGGATATAAAAAGGCAGCGAAGGAGCGTTTGGCGGCTCAACTCGACAAGTGGCACGGAATCAAACTCGATACCAATATGCTTTACGATGTGCAGATTAAACGTATTCACGAGTATAAGCGCCAACTTTTGAGCGCATTGCACGCGGTTCATCTGTATTCGGAAATCAAGGCGGGCAACACGAAGAATTTCACTCCGAGAACCATTATGTTCGGCGGAAAAGCGGCGCCGGGGTATTACATGGCGAAACTTATCATCAAGTTTATCGGCAACATTTCGGAGGTGATTAACAATGACCCCGCGACAAAGGGCTTGCTTCGTGTGTATTTCGTTCCGAATTACCGCGTTTCGCTTGCGCAGTATTTGATTCCCGCGACGGATTTGAGCGAACAGATTTCGACTGCCGGCACGGAAGCGAGCGGCACCGGAAACATGAAATTTGCCATGAACGGCGCGCTTACAATCGGAACAATGGACGGTGCGAACGTTGAAATGGCGGAAGAAATCGGCGAAGAAAACATGTTTATCTTCGGACTCCGCACTCATCAGGTTCAGGAAATCCAGAGAAACGGCTACAATTCCTATTCATATTACGAGCGTTCGGAATTAGTCCGCAAAACGATTGATTTTATCCGCAGCGGATATTTCTCGCCGACCGAGGAAGGAATTTTCAGCCCTCTCATAGACAGTTTGCTTTACAACGACCGTTACCTGCTTCTGGCGGATTTCGACGACTACGTGCGCGCACAGAAAGAAGTATCGGTTCTGTACCGCGACAACCAGAAGGAATGGATAAAACGCTCAATCCTGAACGTTGCACGCATGGGCAAATTCTCCTCCGACAGAACAATAGCAGAATACGCCAACGACATCTGGAACCTGAAACCGGTGAAGATTGAATTGCAGAAGTAAAAGAACATGGGGGCTGAAATTTCAGCCCCTTGTTTTCTTGTGCCGGCAAATATTATATTCTCAACAGGAGTTATCTTAACAACCATTAACTTAACGGCGGTTAAATTAAAATGAGCATGAAGTTTTATGACAGAATAAATGAATTGGAAACGCTGGCACGGATTGACGAGCAATCTGCCGAAACCGCGTGTTTTACGGTTATGGTCGGGCGAAGACGAATTGGTAAGACATCTTTGCTTTTGCGCTCGGCGTCAGAAAAGAAAATGCTTTATCTTTTCGTGTCCCGCAACAGCGAGGCGGTGCTTTGCAGACAATTTCAAGAGCAGGCGAGCGAAGTTTTAGGGCTGCAAATTTACGGCACAATAAGCCGATTTGCCAATTTGTTTGAGCAACTTTTGATTTTTGCTCAAAAAGAACATTATACGCTGATTATAGATGAATTTCAGGACTTTGACAATATTAACAGGGCAATTTTCAGCGAAATACAAAACCTTTGGGACAGGTATAAAGATAAAATTAAACTCAATTTTATTGTTTGCGGTTCAATTTATTCGCTGATGATGAAGATTTTTGAAAACAATAAAGAGCCGCTTTTTGCCCGCCTGACTTCAAAAATCGTGCTTAAACCATTTACAATAGGCGTAATGAAAGAAATATTAAAAGATTACAACCCGAATTACACAGCCGAAGATTTATTGTTTCTTTATACGATAACAGGCGGAGTTTCGCATTATATCGCCTTGCTAATGAACGCAAAAGCCGCGACATTCAAAAAAATGCTTGATTTTGTCTGCCGTTCGGATTCGCCATTTTTGAACGAGGGCAAGGAATTGCTTGTTTCGGAGTTTGGGCGTGATTACAGCAACTATTTCTCAATTCTTCAACTTATTGCCGCAGGAAAATGCACGCAGAGCGAAATTGACTCGATTATCGGGAAAAATACGGGAACATATTTGGTAAATCTTGAAAATCAATATTCTTTGATTGTAAAAACCAAGCCGATGTTTTCAAAACCCGAAAGCAGAAACACCCATTGGAGTATCGGCGATAATTTTCTGAATTTTTGGTTTCGTTTTATTTATCCGAACCAAGCGTTGATTGAAATGGGTAAATTTGATTTGTTAAAACTTTATATAACAGATAATTACGAACAATACAGCGGAATGCTTCTTGAAAAATATTTTCGTCAAAAATTTGCGGAAGAAGAAACAATTACGGCTATCGGCAACTTTTGGGACAAAAAGAACGAAAGCGAAATTGATTTGATTGCGTTAAACGATTTTAGCAAGACGGCAATTATTGCCGAAGTGAAACGCAATCCGAAGAAAATCAATTTGCAAACCCTGGCGAAAAAAACTGCCGCCATTCAAAAAGAATTAGCGAAATACGAAGTTTCATTAAAAGCACTATCACTAAATGATTTGTGATTTTTAACTTTTTTTAACTTTTTTCCTCATCTCACAAACTTGCGACATAGTCGTGCAGCCCTGCAATCCTTTCCTGCATCGTGCAGGGGCATATTGTCGGCAAATTCTACCTAACTCAACCCCAAATACAGCGCCATTCCTGCCATTACCACTCCCAAAAGCACTTTCATTAGCACTAAATGCTTTTGCGTTAAACTTGCAAGGCGCTCCCAGGTTAAGCCGAAATACGCCGCTACCATAACAATCAAAAGAGGCAGAACGAAGAGGAAATTGTAATATAGAAGCCACATCCAGCCCGTTGTTTCGAAGCCCTCTATGCGCGTCATTAGTATTATCGTGGGGAGATAAACCTGCCCCGTGCAAACCGCCTCAAGAAGCGTTACGAGAAAGCCGGTGATTATCGTTCCGAGAATTAGCGACTTGCTGCTTATGTTCTTCGATATTACTTTTTGAATGCTTTTTTTGACGGGCTTAGGTAATTGCAGAGTCATGTTTGCGGTGTTTTTGCTTATCGCGTATCGTATCGCATCAACAAACGAGAATATCGCCACGAAAGCCGCGAGAGAAACCGAACCCCACTTAATTATTTGCGCGGCTAAACGATACTTGTTCAAAGCGGTAATTCCGTGAAACGCGCCGACTCCCAAAAGTGTGTAGGTTATAAAAACAGTCGCCGTGAAAGATAGTCCTACGATTAGTATTTCGCTTCTTTTGCGTTTCTGCAATGTCAAAAACGAGATTAGAAATATCATGGTTGCTATTGCGCAGGGGTTTACTCCGTCGGCAAGCCCCGCGCCCGTGATAGCCCAAAACGCGAATGACCTGTCGATGCGCTCCTGCAAAAGTTCCCGCAAATCCATTGAGTCGGGAATGTAGATTTCCGTCCATTTGGAGCGGTCTGCCAAATATCGCAGTATGTATTCTTCGCCCAGACGCACAATGTCGTCCAATCCGGTCAGGAATGTGTCCGGGAAAAATAATTCCTGCGGAAAACTGTTTTGCACGCCGAAATGGCTGTCGTATTTCAGCATTTTCGCCGCGCCTTCTTTTGTGTCGATGTCGTAGATTATTATTCGTAGCGAGTCACGATGTTCCGCCTGCAACGGAAATAATAACTGCTGCTTCAACTGGTGGCATTCTCCGCAGGTTCCCGAACCGAAATAGTGGATTTCCAAAAAGTCCTTCGCGAATGCGAAAGATAAAGACATTGCTAAAATTAACGAAACTGCAATTTTTCTCATAATTTTTTTCCTTTGATAAAGGTTGTTTTTCGGGAAAATATTATTTGCTGACAGAATAATTTCAATTTTTTTCAATTTTTTCGCAATATTTCCCATTCAATATTATATTTTATAGTGGAAATAAAACAAAATAACAAAAAAATCGGAGGGTTGTATGAAAAAATTTGCAATGGGACTTGTGGTTTTAGCACTTGCGGGAGCGGCGTTCGGTCAAGCATCGCGTTCAGCGCAATTGGATAGTTGTAACGTCCGTCTCGGAGACGCGACAACAAGAGTAAGGCAACTTGAAAGCGACAACAGGCGCTTGTCGGAAGAAGCGGAGACCTGCAGAAGAAACAGAGAGCAGGCGGTAAACGCGGCAAATTCCGAAAGAGACAGAGCGACGACGGAAAGTCAGAATTTGAGAAACAGAAACACCGAACTTGAAGCAAGAAACAGAGAATTGACCGCAAATGTGGCTCAATTGGAAGCAAATGCGGGAGTTTTGCAGTCGTTAGCAGCCGAAAAAGACCGCCTTGCCACGGAAAATATGAATCTGCGGAATCAATTGGCGGCGCAACCCACAGTAGCAATAGCGGCTCCTCAGCCGGAAAGATTCAGATATCCGATTTCGGGCGTTTTGAACAACAAGAGAGTCGAAAACAACGTGATTATTGCGGATTTGGTCTTTACAAACAACGGTTCAAGAAGAATTACCTCCTTTGACAGTGTGCTGAGATTTTATTTCCAAGGCAATAAAATTTACGAAATCCAACTTCCGAACGTAAGAAACCCAGTCGGTGCCGCTTTCGGAAGAAACGAATCAATAAATTTCCGTGCGGGCTTGCCTATTACCGACCAAAATTTGGTTAATGCGCCCGTAGATTCTATTGATTTGCTTGTAGAAGTAACGAATATACAGTAATTACCGGAGGGTGCCGTGAGCGAAGTGAAGATTACCCGCGCGTTAATTAGCGTAAGCGACAAAACAGGAGTGGAAGAATTTGCAAGATTTTTGCAGGAAAAAGGCGTTGAAATTCTTTCGACGGGCGGAACGGCAAAACTTTTGAAAGAGAAAGGCATTGCCGTGAAAAATGTAGATAGCCACACCGGACACCCCGAAATTATGGACGGACGGGTAAAAACGCTTCACCCGAAAATTCACGGCGGCATTCTTGCCGTGAGAGATAACGAAAGCCACCAAAAAGATATGGTGTATC
>Ga0209737_10002743_pt1 | contig 12299 bp, 22 predicted proteins | sample TergutCu122P3_FD_187284 | JGI IMG/M metagenome (GOLD analysis project Ga0209737, IMG submission 187284) | Cubitermes ugandensis P3 segment gut microbial communities from Kakamega Forest, Kenya - Cu122 P3 (SPAdes) (version 2) | ecosystem: Host-associated > Arthropoda: Insects > Digestive system... | reverse complement strand
GATGAAATATCAAAACTAGGTGCAACAGTTCATGAATTTGTAGATGACTTGCTGAATAGTGAACCATCCCTGCCAGGTCTTCCAAATGGATTCCCGTTGTTTGCACGTGGCACCGGTGGGCTAACAGACGGAACAGTAACTTGTGTAGCCTCAAGAACTAAAATTGGAAAAAGCTTGTGGTGTCTTGCCAATGCTATTAATGTTGCTCAATTAGGTATTCCAGTTTTGTATCTTGACAAAGAACTAGAAAAGAAACAAGTAATGATTCGGGTATTGGCAAATTTATCCAAGGTTGCCCAGGATGATATCAAGTACAAAACGTTCAATCAAAATGATGAAATGAGACAAAAAGTTCAAGAAGCTACCGAAATATTACACAATATGCCACTTTACTGGCATAAGTCTTCGGTGATGAATATTGATCAATGTTTGTCCTATGCCCAACGATGGTTAGCGAGAGAAGTTGGATTTAATGATGACGGTACAGCAAAACAGTGTCTGTTTGTATTTGATTATATCAAATTAAGTGGTGATTTAGGCAGCAATACAAGCAAAAAGGAATGGGAACTGTTGGGCGAAATGGCTAATAAATTGAAAGAATTTGCGTGTCAATATTCGATTCCAATTTTAACTGCCGCTCAACTTAATAGATCAGCAGCTAACGAGCGTGGCGGAGATGGAGCCATTGCCGGAAGTGATCAAATTGCTCGATATGTTGACACTGTTTGGTATCTATCAAAGAAAACTGACACTGAAATTGCACAAGACAACGCAGATTTTGGTGACTATTGTGGAAATGTGGCTATGACACAAATACATGTCAGGAATGCAGAGAGTCTTCATAGATCCAATTATTTGGCGTTGGACTTGAATACTAGAACAGTTACCTTTGAAGAAAAAGGGTATAAATTTGACTTTTCAAAACCAAAAACACCACAGCGTAAATCACCAAAGAATAACAATGATATTAATGTTCCATCATGAAAAAGAGAACACAAGAACAACAATACTTACCTGGTCTGATAGATTATATGGAATCAGAAGATGACAGGGAGATTGGACCACAATGTACGATCTGTTTGCGACAAGAAGACTGTAGTACGTGGCAAGATTACCATTACAAATGGTGCATAGGCGGTAAATATAGCCATCATATTGGAGAACGAGTACACAACGCTAACCACAGTAGGTGTTTCAGATGAAAAAGACTAAATCAGTACAGTTAGAATTTGACTTTATGGACGATGATGATTTTTCTACAAGGCGTACATATCATAGTAATGTATTAGACTTGATGGAGTGTAATCATCAAACGTTTATGTTATTAATGGATTTAAAACATCTATGTTGTGATAGACAGTGTGCCGAAATTGAAACTTCAAATCATATGTTTAGAACAAAAGCCATAGGCAGCGAAAAAGAATGGAAACAAGTGTATAAAGCGATTGACAGATTAATTAAGCTCAATGATAGAGCACGAGATATTCAGATATTTTTATCAGATCATCATTATGATACACTAGAAGGTTTATTACAGGATTATGTAGAGGAATAGTATGGCAGCAAGATTAGTGAAAAAGAACGAGCTAGATGGCCCACATGATGTATGGATAGTATGCAGCAATGGCAGGGACAAATACTATGAATTGTCTGGACAACTCATTTGGGACGTGCCTGTTGTATTCCCTGATTGTGTTGAGATAGCATTTAAGACACATTTACCAATACCAAAGTGGCTATCAGAAATGAAATATGAACGTGCGTGTAGTACGATAATATACAAATTAATATAAACAAATGACAATTAATTATCCTGTGACTGACGGACAAATAATTTGTAACAAGGCAGATAAACCACTTGGCGTTCTTCTTGTAAACCTAGATAGCACAACAAATACATTTCGACCTTATATTTGGAACGATGTAACGATAACCACACGATATATCAGTCCCAACGAGGATTTGTACGAGCTTCAAGGAAAATCTGCATATTATGACAAGGATGGCATGCTATGCACGAAACGTACTAGCAAGTGTATCGGTAAGTTTTTAACAAATGCTGCCGAAAATGGTTATGTTCAAGTTTATATATCCTGCAAATAGAGACAAACAATGATTATATCAGCGAGTAGAAGAACAGATTTACCGGCATTTTATCCAGAAGAAACAGTCAAAAAGATTATTGATTTACATTCTATGCAAGAATCTGTAGATTGTGTAGTGTTCTGGACTAAAGATGCTAGACCACTCATGCCTTTTTTAACAGAATCGTTAGAATGTGCAATGTCGTGGTACTTTCAGTATACACTCACTCCATATCAGATAGATTTTGAACCTGGTGTAAATCATAAGCCTGATATTATTGCCAATATGCAAGAAATATCAAAACGATATGGTAAAGATGCTTTGGTGTGGAGATATGACCCAATAATCATCACGGACAAATATAGTCACTGGTATCATCAAAAAGTGTTTACCAAAGCCTGTCAGCAATTGGAAGGCTATACCGATACTTGTGTTGTTAGTTTTGTTGATGTTTATGGTAAGCTTGAACAAATTGCTCAAGAACATGAATGGAAAACGTTAAGTTATAATGCAAAAACGAGTATGCTCGGTGAATTACAATGTATTGCCGAATGTTATGGAATACACCTTGAAACTTGTGCAGAAGATATTAATTTGAACAGTGGTACTTGCAGAGGAATTCGTAAAGCTCAATGTGTTGATCCAGCCAGAATAGCAAGAATTACTGGTAAGTCATTCGATTATGAGAAAGACCCATCACAACGTAAGCTATGCGGATGTATGAGAAGTGTTGATATTGGAGAATATTATCAAGAATGCCTTCACAAGTGCGTCTATTGCTATGCACAGAAACCCAAGAATAATTTAGTACAACTATCATAATGGCAAAACTGGACTGGATCGCAATTAACGAGAGCATTTACGAGAATATGGGAGTAATCTCAGACTTCTTTGATCTTGATTTACGTCCTGATAATGACGGATGGACAGGAACGTGCCCTATTCACGAAAATAGTGACAATCCCGTAGCTTTTAGAGTATTCAATACTTGTTCGTGGTGGTGTTGGACTAGAAACTGTGCCGACAAACAAACAAGTCTCATTGATTTACTTCAATTGTTAATCCAACAAAGGTATAATACCAAGTGTGACAAGTATTACACAGTTCAATGGTATCAAGATAACATTTTGAACGGTGAAAACATCCTGAATTTACCACAATCAGTTAGAAAAAGAAGTCAATACATCCATGTACCACGAATATTCTTTGACGATGCAGATGCCTGGCGAGCAACATTTAAGTGTCCATCAGAGAACTATATCAAATTGGGATTTTCTGAATGTGTGGTGGATAAATTCCATATCGGGGAGTGCTACGATAGAAGTCGTAGGTTTTATAATCGCATTGTTGTGCCTGTTTTTGATTTTCAAAACAGAGTCATCGGATTCACAGGTAGATCGATGTATCCACAGTGTATCAAGTGTGATTTATATCATTCTCCTATCGCTCCTTGTCCTACGGAATATTTAGGTACTTACGCAAAGTGGAAACATGCTAATGGATTCAAAACTTCCTATTCATTGTTTAATTCATGGAATGTTAAAGAAGCACAAGAGGTTAATCTTGTAGAAAGTGTTGGAAATACCTTGCGTATGATTGAAGCTCGTGCATGGAATACAATGGGAATTTACGGAAATAGATTAAAAGCTGGACAAGCTGATATACTAGAAAAAATGGGTGTAAAAAGGATAACTTGGATATGTGACAATGATCCGCACAAGGCTGGACTTCACGGAGCATTAAAAGCTAAGGAGCAATATGACAAAAAAGAACAAAGATTTAAAATTAGGATTGTTGTTCCAACTGTTAAGGACGTGGCTTGTTTAAACCCTAGCGAATTAACAGCTTGGCTGAAGATGAAAGATATCAAAACTTAACAGAAGGTATAATAATGTCAGTAATTGACGAGGCAAAAGTAGCAAGTAGTAAACTAATTTCTAAGTATCAAACTGAACGGTGGTGGAATGGTTGTTCGATAGACCCACACCCGGAAGATGCAAAAAAAGTTTGTATATTTTTATACGTTAAATATCCTCCGCCATTATATGTCACAATACCAACTACAATTGATGGTTTTCCAATTATTGTAATAGATGAAAGCAAAAAGAAATTTGAAATAACAACAGGAGACTAGAGTATGAAAAAACAAGATCAACCAATTGAAATAGTCAATAATAAAACAAAACTGATTGCATTTGCTGGAAATGCTCAGGGTGGTAAAGGCACGTCAGTCAGTTACATTACTGGCATGGTCTGGCATCTTAATAACTTGATTAACAAGTTTGATGTCAATCCAGCAGGACAGCTTCGTATCTATGATCTAAAAAATCATAAATTCCCAGAGGGTAAGGTGTTTGATACATTTACTTGGAATAATGACCGAGAAATAGATAATGTACTTCAAACAGTATCACCCCATCCATTAAATCTCGTTCAGAAAATATCATTCGGAGACAGATTGAAAGAGGTAGTTCATTTGATGTTCGGAATTCCACAAGAGCTATTGTGGGGTGATGATAAAGCCAAAGCAACACTAACACAATATACCGCTGAAATGTTCATGAATTTAGTGGGGAAAGGTAAATTCCCATTCAAGGACAAGAAGCCATCAGATCCTATGTCTGTCCGTGAGATATTGCAGTTTTTCGGAACAGAAGTAGGACGAAGAATATATGATAAACTATGGGTTGATCGTACTGTTGAAACCATTCACAGTATTATTAATGACTGGAGACCGATATTGATATTAGTTGATGACGTTAGGTTTGAGGCTGAACTTGAGTCTATTCAAAAGATGAATGGTGTAGTGATTGGATTAACACGAGCACCTAAATCATCAGCAGGAAGTGAGCACGGATCAGAAAAAGGTCACGAGCTTCTTGACCGATGCAACTTTGTCATAGACAATCAGAATATGAATATACAGGAACAATGCTCAGCACTATTTCCGATATTTGTTGAAATAATGAAGAATTAACACAGGCAGCGTCATTACTGCCTCCTTTCCGGTGTTAGTGTGGTTAAAGTTTCGGCACTAATATCAATATGAGGTTTTGTTTCTTCGGGTTGGTTTACTCATATTGACAGTACGCTGGCAGAGCTGCCACATCGCCAGCCTTTTTATTTAGGAGATTGATATGGATGATATAACAGACAATAAAGAATTAGATAATCAAGTAGATAATACTGAACTAGACATTAATCAAATAATGCAGGAATTTCTGGATGCCAATCAAGAGGTTTTTCATAAACTTGAGACATTGGGTAAAACACTTGAAAGTGTTGAATGTATTCTAGTTCCGATTGAGGGAAGACAATTTGTAAAAATTAGAGAATTTGACAAGAATACATTACAGATCCATCACAAAGAACAACCATTATCAATGATACCTATTGATTTTGACCAGCACGTTCAAAGATCAATACCATTCAGTGTCAAAATGAGAACGATAGATACTAGAAATTTAGATCCTGAAACAGTAGAACAACTTCTTTCATCAATGGAAGATTTACCAAATGGCAATGAATTGATAGAAGATCCCGAAATAGAAGATGATACCAATAAATCCGAAGGAATATGAAGAAAGAGAAAGGACAAGACAGTTAAACAAGGTCAATGATGGTGTTGAGATTATCACAGAAGTTAACAAAGATACTCCTTGGTTCTTACGTTGCTATTCCACAGGAATATACGATCCAATCATTGTCGTTTGTAAATATGTCATGGACAAATATACACCAAGACCTTTTCAGGTTTTTGATGTACGAGTACATTGTCAAACAGAAGATGGCACTCGCATAGAATTAGAAAAATATAAAGAGAGATATTAAAATGAACATTTTAGTTACAGGTGGAGCAGGATATATCGGATCTCATTTAGTTAGAAGCTTATCAATATCTAGACAGTACGAAGTAACTGTGGTAGATGATTTGAGCAATGGATGTTATACGGACACATTAACAGATATACTACAAAGAAAGCTTATACATTTTCATAAATGTGATTTGTTTCATAAGGAACATGTCAAAGAACTATTTGATCGTTTTAGATTTGATGTGGTAATACACCTTGCAGCATCAGTAGATGTTGGAGAGTCTATGGAGAAACCTCTGTTATATTATCAGAATAATGTAACAAGTACGCTCAATCTTCTTGCTGCAATGCACTGTTACAAAGTAAAGAGGATTATCTTTGCCTCGTCATCGTCAGTGTACAATTCACATCAAAGAACTAAAACACCAATACACGAGTTTGAAGGCAGAGTTTGGGGTAGTCCATACGCTTATTCAAAAGTGATTATCGAAGATATATTAGATAATCTTGTTGAATTAGATCCTGATTTTCAGGCAACGACCCTTCGCTTCTTCAATGTTGCTGGTGGAGATTGTAGGTCACAAACACACTTAATACCGAAATTATTGAGGGCAATCAACAACAATGAGGAATTTACAATATATGGAACCAACTATGGCAATCCTGATGGTACTTGTATTCGGGATTATATTCATGTGGACGATGTGGTTAGAGCACTCCACCTCGCACTCAACCAATACCAAACAATAGATGCACCTGTTTATAATATAGGATCAGGAGAAGGACATTCTGTACGAGAGGTTATTAATCTTGCCACAGAAATCACTGGAAGAGAACCGAGAATTATTGAGGGATCACACCGACCAGGAGATGTTAGTTATTTAGTAGCCAACATCGAAAAGGCAGAAGAAGAATTAGGATGGAAACCAGAAAAAACATTTAGAGAAATTATAGAATCAAACTACGAGAACATAAAGAACAGATGATCCCAGTTACATATTTTCGCAGCAGCAGTATAAAAGAATACGAGAGCTGCCCATTAAGATATTTTGCCAATTTTAATCTTGGATTAAAATATCCATCGGGTCCCTCGGCTATGGCAGGAACCATTTTCCATAAAATCATGGAGATATTAGCTCAATTAAAAATATCTCAACAAGAGAAGGAACAGAGAAACCATGAGTGGGGACTATATTGTGATGAAGAAACTAAAATGTCATTTTCATTTGTAGATATTGCGACAATAGATATAGATAAGTTGACAGAAAGTATCTATGAATTTTATATTAAAGATATCGATCCTGCCCGTGTACCAAAAACCTATCAACGTAAGACACCAGAAGCAAGTGTTAAAGCCTGGATACCACTGAAGAAAATCAAACAATCAGTTGAAAATGTGATGGCAATGCAGCCACGTTCATTTGACGTGAGGAATATGAATGTTTTTGCTATTGAGCGCAAGTTTGACATTGAGATCAAAGAGGACTGGGCTAAATACGACTTTACGTTCCGTAATAAACATTATCAAGGTCATTTAAGAATTAAGGGAAGTATAGACTTAGTAATTGAACGTGAAGATGGTTCATTAGAAATTATTGATTGGAAAAGTGGTAATTCACTTAATTTAGATACTAACGAGGAGAAAACTTACGATGATTATTACAATGATATACAGTTACAACTCTATTACTGGGCGATTAGAAAACTATACCCTGAGAGAGAAATATCAGCCGTTACTATTGTATTCCTTAATGAAAGCAAATGCTTCAGCATTACTTACGATGACGAGAACATAATAACAAACAGAATTAGGTCTATTTATGAAGAGATGCAACAAGCTACACGTCCTGCAAAAATAGACTCAGAGTTTTGTATGAGATTTTGCCCATATTGCAAAAATGATTTTTCAACAGTAATAACCAAACCCCTTGTCAAACCACGAGAATATATTTGGACAAATGAGGCAGGATTAAATGAATATAGACAATATAAAATGTGCGGACAGCTCAATTTGTATCTGGAAAACTATAGTCCACTGGAAGTTATGGAAAGCATTGCAAGATATGGATTTAATATCGGAGAATATGTAAATACATAAAAATGGGTAATACCTATATATTTGGAGGTATTATCATGAGCAGAGACCCACTTTCGTTGCTGATTTCGTTTATTTCAGGGCTTTTTAGGAAAAATATCCTAATTATTATAGTTCTGGTGGTACTTTTGACTGTTTCTGCCGTATTTATTTCACGGGCAGTTACGGCAATAGCACCTGTAATCCAGCAAACTATCGGTCAAACTACCGAACTGATTGAAAAAGTCAGTGAAGTAATGGAGAAGGTTGCTGGGGTTCAGGAGGGTTTTAACGCTGCATTACGTCAGATTGACAGTATGCAGGAAACCATTGCCAGAATTGAACGAATTATCAACCGAATACCCCCAAGATTATTAACTGACGAGATAACCGGGGAATGGGATACTTCTTGGATGTATGAGGAAATTGAGATTATAGAAGACCCTAACAACATTCGTATTGAAGATGAAGAATTAAGAAATGCAGTGTTGGAAATATTACAGCGAAGAGCAGAAGAACAAGCTACTCCTGAACCAACACCTCAACCACAACCACCAGTACAAGTTGTTCCACGAAGAATATTTGGGAGATAAACTATGAAAGAAATTATACAATATATTATACTCGTCACACTTATCGTATTGGTTACAATAAGTATGTACGGATGGCATCAAATACTGCAACAAGAACCTGTTGTATCAGTTCAAAACAACAATATAGCAATCCAAATGTTATCAACCAAACTAACAGATCTGGAAGCAAGAGTAAACAAATTAGAAAATCCACTGGTACATCCTTTGCCAGATACACCAATACCAAAAGATTATTAATATAGGAGGAACACTATGTCAGGTCGCCCTTTGACGCACAGTCGTGAAATTTCAGAACAATTAACAGAAATGAATGCTCGGTTTGAGGCTAAGACTCAAATGATATTGGATCAAATCGAGAAGTTTGAAAGCTTACCATTTCAAAAATCTACTACACGAACAGATCTTATTTTAGCAGATATAGAACCAAAGATTGATTCTATACGTTCAACAACAACGAGCATATCATGGGGATTGACAATTATACTTGTTATTGTAATATTGATGTGGACATCAACGTGGCAGGGGTGTGAATTTACACCGATACCTGAGCCTAATCCCAGTCCAGCACCGATACCATCACCTCCTCCAACACCTGGGCCAAACCCTACACCTATACCAACTCCTCCAAACCCAAGTCCTACTGTATTTCAACTAGATACCGATGAAATGACAGTGTTTAGATTTGCTGTTGAAAACCATAGAGGAGAAACAGACGCACAAAGGAGAGCATCGTTCTATTTCTTGCTCGGTAATATTAGGGCAAAAGATGAGATGATAGCCCTCTGGCCGCAAATTCCAAGAGTAGAATTATTGCCATGATTATAGTAGAAATAATACTTATAGCAGTACTATTTGTTGGCGTTATTGCCTGTATAAGTGCATTAGGATTATTACCATGACAAACATAAAAACACATTTTCATTTAACAACTACCAATGCAGCTGGATTACTTATAATACTGGCTGGTATTGCTGCAATATTTTATGCTAGAGATCCACATTTTGCATCTACTTGCATAACGGTTGGAGCTGGACTTGTGGCAACTGGTAAAATATGTAATGATTTTGGATGGAATAACAAAAGAAGAACGATAAGAAAAATTACTTTGGATGAATATCATAATCTTACAATGGAACAGCTCAGAGACCCCAATATAGAATTTAGAATTGTTGATAATTAATATGAGTAAATTTATAGATTTAACAGGACAAAATGGAAAGTAGTATGACAGAATTGTTAGGAAGTATACTAGGAGCTATTATAGGATTATCTATTTTAGTTATATTAGGCATTATTAGTTTTAACTAACGGCGTGAAAAGCAAAGATATACTTTGTGAAGCGTAAGCAACGAGTTCCGTTAATTTATAGGAGAAAGAATATGGAAGAAACATTTCAAGATTGGATAAGACAGAATTATGGTGGAGGATGTTATGATGAATGTAAAAGACGAGTAGATGAAGAAGGTGCAGAATGGACAACAACGTTGTTAAATGATGTACTTAATGAAATCTTCAAAGACTCGATTGCTGCATCAAGAAAACTAGGGATGACACGAACAGGTGTTAATTGTTGTTAAAGGAGAAAGAATATGATTATTGAAACATTTGATAATGGCGTTATGAAAATTAACACCAAAGGGAAAGACATTCGACAATATATAATAGTTGGCAGAACTGATACGGGAGAAATTATGTTAGGTCCAGCCGATAACACAGACGTATTAGATATGATACGTGGATTTCGTGGTGATATTATAGCAGCAGTTGATCCAGTTGCATCACGAGGAGGACTTGCTATTGTAACAGCAGGTATGACAAGTGCAAATATTAAATAGGAGATAATTATGAGCCATTATGACAAAATATATGTAGGTCACGAAGGTGATACAGAGTTCCTGATAAACAATGGTCTCTGCATTATGACAGCGGAACAGGCTAATGCCGAACTCATGGCTATGAATTCTGCGATTCCAATTTCCTTAATCTGGGCAAACCTGGACGACAATGAGAAGTATATGGCTTGGGATTCTGATCTTGAAAAACATCTCCAGCACTTTGCCAGAGTGATTGATATGGCAGGACGAGAAAGCTACGAACCTCATACCATATACAATGAGATGGGACTGAATTGGCTTGACGGGTTTGCCACCAATCAAGGTACACTAGGCAGTTGCTGTATGTTAGCACACTGGCATGCCGCAAGGCAGAACAAGCTAGTATTCTCCAAAATGAAGGGAGATTTCCAACCTATTGACGTTATGCCAGCTATTACGTATGCAGTAGCACGAGGCAACGGTAGAATAAATTGGGGCAGTGGTCTTAACTTACAGCCTATGTCCCAATGGGCAGCCAGGATAGGTAACTTTACAGCCGCTGATATGGGTCGGTACGATATCAGAGGTACACAGGTTACAGCAGCTAATAAACAAAGATTTGCAGCTAATTCCCTGAAATATCAGTCAGTGCCTTGCTACCTCCCTAACAATTCATTTGATACGTTTTATAACATAGCCCGTGCTGGACTATGCTGTAATATAGGAACTAATAGTTGGCCATCTGGATCGATTGTAGATAGCAATGGTATGGCTATTGGACAGGGAGTGAGCAGAGGAGCACACGCAGTAACAGTAGGTGGTCATGCTATGGAGATTGGTGGAACACGATATATACTATTCACTAATAGTCACGGTTCACGATTTAGACAGGGCACAAGAATTAGACAGTCAACATTTGGTTGTTATGTAACAAATCAACAATGGAATCAAATGTTCAGTATAGATAATAGGTTTGGAAGACCCTACATTAACTTTATTGAAATGGTAACGCTATGATGCAACTACTGATTGAAGCATTCTTAAAAGATGCTAAACGAATATCCGATGCACTAAAGAAGTTTCTTTCTAAGAAAGAAGGCTATACGAAGAAGGACTTGAAAGACTATGTTACTTATGTGCATGGCATTAAGAGTGCTGCACATAATGTAGGAGAACAGGAATTATCAGAATATGCCAAATCATTAGAAAATGCTTCTGGCACTACTGATATGGACACCATCCTGATACAAACTGCAATACTAATAGAGAAAGTCGACGAAGTGGTCGAGAAGTTTTCAGCAATAATATATGAAGAAAGGATCCAAAATTGAAGAATGGCCTTGGTGGTTACACTGTTGTGTAACCTGGGGCGGAACACTCATTATTGTAATAGGAATACTAACTTATATGTCGTTAATATGACACCTGAATGCAAGCGCAAAATAATAGCAGAATGGGAATGTAATTATGCATTCCAACTAATGAAAGCACTAGATGCTAACTTAGAAGGTATGATTGCTAAGAAAACTGCTGCAATGTGGGCTACTGAAATTATGTTAAATGAATATAAAGAAGTCATAAACGAGTACATTAAAACCAAATTTAAGGGAGAATAATATGAAATACAGCGAACTATTAAAAACTAAACCTGTCAGACGAGATGAAATACGTGAAGTCACCGGAGATGGCAACAAAAATGGCAAATACCAGTGGAACAGTACCCATTTTATGTGGCTAAAAATCTCTGATAATGCACAATCTCAAACTAATAACCAAAGTAAGCAAGACGTTAAGCCAGAAGAGATTAAGATAGTATCAAGACCTATGGGTCGAGCTGAATTAGCAGATAAACTTAACACTCTAGGGTATACATTGAATGCTGATCTGTTAACTACAGTATTCACCAAATACCAACAAC
>Ga0209737_10002742_pt1 | contig 12302 bp, 5 predicted proteins | sample TergutCu122P3_FD_187284 | JGI IMG/M metagenome (GOLD analysis project Ga0209737, IMG submission 187284) | Cubitermes ugandensis P3 segment gut microbial communities from Kakamega Forest, Kenya - Cu122 P3 (SPAdes) (version 2) | ecosystem: Host-associated > Arthropoda: Insects > Digestive system >... | reverse complement strand
AGACAATTACAGACAGGTGGTCGTACGTTCGGATATGCCGATAGGATCCTTCATCGACGTTGAGATCACGGAATGCAGGGCATCCTATCTGATCGGAAAGGTATTGAATAGCAAAGAACTCACCAAAGGAGGCAGCAGAGGATGACGAGGATGATCGATTCGATTGAACGGGAGATCGACGAGATCCGTCTCTCGATATACGAAGAGACGAAAGATATGACACCAGCACAACTCAGTGAATACTATCGCAAGAGTGCCGAGGCGGCTGCGGAGAAGTACGGCTTCAAGATCGTCGCCAGCGCAAACGGAAGATGATGCTCCGTTTTCATAGGGGTTTACAACACCTCTCTTTGTTCGTCAGAACCGCTAGGACTTCCATTATGCTTTAATGAGTGTTAAATAATTGAAGCAATTTAGTGAGAGATGCAGTCCTGTAGTGTAGTGGTCAATCATGCGGGCCTTTGGAGCCCGCGACGGTGGTTCGAACCCGCCCAGGACTACCATCTCTCTTTTTTGGTCTCCTTCAGGGAAGCTTGAATCCGGAGTGATCGTAGGTCTTCAGCTTCTTCTTAGGTTTGGGTTCCTCTTCTTTGGCCTCGGTGTCCTCCGCGGGTGCCTCTTCGGCAGGTGCCTCCTTGGGAGGCGCCTCTTTCTTTGCGAATGCAAAGGGCTTGAAGCTCTTTTCGGCGGGGGCATCTTTCTTTACGCCGGACTTTAGGTCCTCCTCGAATACGGCATTGGGGCAGTGCGCCTTCAGAGCATCCAGCATTTCCTGTTTTTTCCTCGGGGATATCGAGACCTTGCCGCTCTCTCCGAAGAACACGGCGATCCTGTCGTTCGAAAGGACAAGCATGCTCTCGTTGACCAGACCTTTGTCGGTGTCGATGACCTTCGTTACCGTCGCATACTGAATATCATATTTTTTGAAGGCGGTGCGTATCTTCATGCCGTCCTCGTCCAAAGTATACGAGGTCAGCGCCACCACCAGCAGCGACAGGAGTACGGTCACAAGCAGTATCAGAAGCACCGGGATCAGTATCCCGTGCGTGAACCAGATTATTATACACGCTATCAAGATCATTACTACTGTAAGGACCAGGATCATTTGCGCCCAGAATATCCATCCTATATTGGGTTTGTAAGTATCCATAATTTTAGGATTGTGTTTCTCCGATATATCATGTTCGGATGAAAACGGCAGATCGCCCGCTTATTTTATCCTTTGAATATCACAGTTTGCAGTTGCGGCAGTCCTGCAGCAGACATATCTCATTGGATATCTTCCACTTCAGGGCCCAGTTCTTTATCTGCTTCACCGCTTCCACCAGTTCTTCCCCGGCCTGCGTCAGCTTGTATTCGCTTTTTATCGGGAAAGAAGAAGCATCCACCCTCCTGGTGACGAGACCTTCGCGCTCAAGGTCCTTCAGTCTCTCGGACAGAACTTTCGGAGTGATCTCTTTCATTGAATCTCTTATCTCGGAGAACCTTTTCCATTCCCGGTCGCCTTTCCGCAGTTCCTGTATTATCAGAATGGTCCATCTTTTCGCAAGATAGTCCATGGTTTTGTATAAAGTGCAGTCGTGGTCCATGGTATACATTTAGAAACTCTCCGCTATTTATAATCTGGTATCCTTTCCATACTTAGTACCGAAAGTAAACTACGGTGATAAAATGAATTGCAGACAATGTGAAGAGACATTAAAGGAAACGGGTTGCACAAAGAAGGGAGTGTGCGGAAAGACCCCTGAGACATCGGACATGCAGGACCTCCTGATCTATTCTTTGGAAGGACTTGCCATAGCGACGAAGAAGGCAAAGGACAGCGGAAAGAATGTTGACAAGCAGATGGAACACATCACGGAATCATTATTCGCCACGCTCACGAACGTCAATTTCGACAGGGCCTACTTCGTAAAGAAGATCGACCTCTCCAGAGAGCTCATCAACGAACTCGGGGGAAGGATCTTAAAGACCAAGTACAACGCAGACTGCGCCGATTATGATTATTCGGAGAAGGAGAAGAAGGCGAAGACCGTCGGCATCGACTCGCTTTCGCCGAACGCCGACCTCCGCTCGCTCAAGGAGCTGCTGCTCTACGGGCTGAAGGGGCTGGGAGCATACTACTACCACGCAAGGGTCCTCGGATACAGAGAAACGGAAATAGAAGATTTCATGGTCAAGGGCCTGATCGCTCTTTCCAAGGAATTGACGTCAGACGAGCTTCTCCCGCTGGTCCTGGAATGCGGTGCGGCCGGGGTCAAGTGCATGGCGCTGCTGGATAAGGCCAACACCGAGACGTACGGAAAGCCGGAGATAACCGAGGTCAGCCTCAAGGTGCGCAAGAATCCCGGCATACTGATCACCGGCCATGACCTGAAGGACCTGGCGGACCTGCTTGAGCAGACCCAGGGAAGCAACGTCGATGTCTATACACACGGAGAGATGCTCCCCGCGAATGCGTATCCGGCGTTCAAGAAGTACAGGAACCTTGCGGGCAACTACGGCGGCGCATGGTATCAGCAGAAAGAGGAATTCGCATCATTCAACGGTCCCATACTGGTCACCACGAACTGCCTGGTCCCTCCCAGCGAATCATACGCAAAGAGGATGTTCACCACCGGCCCGGTCGGATTCAGCGGTGTCGAGCACATACCCAGCGTCAACGGGCGCAAGGATTTCTCCAAGATAATAAAGATGGCGCAGACCTGTCCTCCGCCGACCCCGATAGACGACATCAGCATTCCGATCGGCTTCGCCCACGACACCGTCCTGAGCGTTGCGGACAAGGTCCTCGCCGCGATCTCCTCCGGAGCATTGAAGAGGCTGGTCGTGATGGCGGGATGCGACGGAAGGAGAGCCGACAGGAAGTACTACAGCGACTTCGCCGAGGCCCTTCCGAAGGACACGATCATCCTGACCGCAGGGTGCGCCAAGTACAGATACAACAAGCTGGGTCTCGGGGACATCGGAGGGATTCCGAGGGTCCTGGACGCGGGCCAGTGCAACGACTGCTATTCGCTGGTCGTCGTCGCATTGAAGCTGGCCGAGGTCACCGGCCTGTCCGTGAACGAGCTTCCGCTGTCGTTCAACATCTCCTGGTACGAGCAGAAGGCATGCCTTGTGCTGCTGTCTCTGCTGCACCTCGGTGTTAAGGATATCATGATAGGTCCGACCCTTCCGGCGTTCGTTTCCCCCAATATCCTGAAGGTTCTGATAGAATCGTTCGGTCTGAAGGGCAACTCCGCCGTGCCGGCGGACATGAATATCCTCAAGATCGAATGAACGCCTCCTCGGGAGGGGTCCTGCCGGCCTCTCCCAAACCATCTTCAAGTAAGATCTTAAAGACCGAATGAAGAACCCCCCCAAATAGGAGGACATCAGGGGACGTTCTCCGAACCATCTTCGAGAGGTACTTGAGGTCGGGAGTACAAAAAACCTTTTTGGAGGCTCGCAGAAGTGCGTCCTCCATAAACCTTTTTAGGAAAGAAAGGTAAGCGGGGCGTGAACCCCGCGTTTTTTGTTAAGATCGGCGTGCTTCTATCACCACGGCATCCGTGATCTCTCCTTTGGGTATGACGTACTCTCCGTCCGCATTGGGAACAAGCACTTTCCACAATCCTTCTTCTCCGACCTTGTACGATACCGTTCCGGAGTATCCTCCTTTTATCGTGAAGCGGTATGCTCTCTTTCTGCGCACCCGTTCTTTACCGGTCATCTCGACCAACGATGCCACCTTGATCACCTCATACGTTCTTCTCCGGAAGAAAAGGAACCAGAAAAGGAACGCTGCGATGATCAGCAACGAAATGTTCATCAGCATCCACCACAGCAGGCCGAACCCGAATATCTCGAACGGACCCTCGGATCCGTCTTTGAAGTAGAGTTCAAGATGCACCGTACCTGCCGGGGTTCCGAGATCCACGTTCGGCATCGTATACACCTTATCCCCGTCCTTCCACTCTTTGAAAGAGTAGCCTTCGTCCGCATATGCGGCGACGGTCACACCGGTGTGCCGGGGGATCAGCACCGGGCCCGTGTACCTGACGAAGGGGCCGTCATCCAGCTTATACTCGGCATATCCTTCCCCTGCCATCACGTCTATCCTGAGCATGATGTCCGTTCTTGTGTCTCTCGAAGACACTTCGATGGTGTGGTTCGAATTCACGCTTCGGAAGGTGTACGATCCTCTGTCGGTCTCGTCCCGGGACAAGAGCTTCCCGTCCACTCTTATAGCGGTGACAGTGAAACCTTCCGACGCCGAATAAACGAAGGTTATGCTGTCTCCGCCCTTGACGGTCACCTGTCCGCCCGGTGATATCGTCGACCCTTCATCAGATGTCGCCGTGATGTAATAGTTCTTCACCGGAGGTACGGGAGACGTCGCGGTGAACTCTGCGGTAACGGACTTGTCGCCATCCATTGCAACATTGTGAATCACCTTGGCCGTTCCTGTGATATCTCCGCTCCATGCCTTGAAGAACTCTCCCGGGTTTTCATTTGCGGTCAGGGTCAGCAACGATCCGCGCAGGATGTGGAATGCGACGGAGGAATTCTCGCCCGCATATCCGGTGCAGGTCTTGCCTCCGGTCGTGTAGCTGAACTCCGCCGTTCCTCCCGCAGTTGAGGAGAGCTCCAGTTTCCATGCATCGGCTGCATCTGCGAACACTGCATCGGCTGCCGTGTCGGCGGATATAACGAACCCCAGCACGGAATTCGCGGTCCCGTCGACGGTCGCGTCATCGCTTTCCCAGTAAAGGAAAACATGATCCGCATTCACAGGGACTGCGTTAAGGACGACCGCCGTGTCCTTGGGGATACTGAAAATGTCGAAGGTTCCTTTGTTCACATATCCCGTCATTGCATTTCCGTCTGCTGAGTAGCTGACCTGAGCGGTCCCTCCCGCGCCTGCGGAAAGTACCAGATCCCATGTGTCGTTGCTGAATTTGGCAATTGCATCAACATCCCCATCCATGGTATGGGTGCGGTTGTTGTTCATGATCCCGTTCAGCGCCGGGGCCGTACTCTCCCAGTTGGCGAACTTATAACCTGCGGAAGGAACTCCCGCCAGGGTGATCACGGCAGACATCCTGGGTATGAAGAATTCGACCGGTGCGGGTCCCGCCGTTCCGATCATGCTTCCCATGTTGTAACCGACCCTCGCCGTTCCGCTGCCGTCCGAGGACAGTGTGAGCTTATAGGTGTCGCTGCTGAACATTGCCTTGGCGTCAGCGTCGGCGGTCATTCTGTGCCGGTGATCATTGTTCATGATCCCGTTCAGTTCTGTTACAGTACTCTCCCAGTTGGTGAACTCGTGACCTGCGCCCGGCACTCCCGTGAGAGTGATGCCGGAGGTTACCATCGGTATCGAGAATATCTCCTGTGACGTTCCCGCAGTGCCCGTCATCATCGTACTTCCGCTTATGTAGCCGACCTTTGCCGTCCCTCCGGCGCCTGCCGAGAGGGTCAGTTTGTAGATGGTCGAAGTAAGCGCAAAGTTCGCTTGGGCAGTGGTGTTGCCGCTCATAGTTTGGACGATCTGGATATTCATCACTCCGTTGATGCCGGGGCTTCCGGCCCACCAAGTGAATGAGTAATTCGCGGGGTAAAGATACGCCTCGCCGAAGAGAGTGATCTCCGCTCCCTTCGGTATCGCCAGCCTCAGCCCGTTGACGCCTGCGGATGTTGTCATTGTCTTTGTTCCGTACAAATATGTGACGCGCGCCGTTCCCCCCAGAGTTGCGGAGAGGTGGAGGGACCATACGTCATCGTCGAACATCGCCTGCGCTTCGATATCTCCGCCCATCGGGTATATCGCATAGAAATTTGCCATCTGGCCGTCGATGACCGGGCTTCCGTTCCATCCGATGAACGCATAATCGTTATCGATATCCGGTACGCCGATGAGGTCTATGCCCGGTGCGGCCATCGGTATGTAGAACTCCGCCGGAGTTGTGCCTGCTGTGCCTGTCTTCGTTGTACCGTTGGTGGTGTAGGTGACCATGGCCGTTCCTCCGACTGCTGCGGACAAAGTGAGCTTATGTGTACCCCCGGAAGGATCGAAATGAGCTGCTGCCCACGTATCCTCATAGAGAATGAAGTCCAGCACAGGGTTTATGATCAGGTCGATCTCGGTACGGCTGCCGGTCCAGTTGACGAATACGAAGCCTGAGCTTGTAGGAGCCGCTGCGAGGGTGATCTCCGAATCGGCCGGTATGGCAAATACCACCGGGGTTGTGCCGGCGGTGCCTGACATCGCCTTGCTGCCGTACATGAAACCGGTCACCGTCCCTCCCATAGTTGCCGATAGTGTAAGCGAGTACGTATCGGCGGTGAGCATGAACATTGCCTGCGCCTCGGCATCGCTTACAAGCTTGTGCACCAGGCCGTTGTTCATTATTCCGTCGATGCCCGGGGTCCCTGCCCACCCGATGAACGAGTATGCCGCATCGGGAACACCGGTGAGTGTGATCGTCGAATCTGTCGGTATAGCGAATCCCACTTCGATGATACGGGCGGTGCCCGTCATCATCACTGTACCGTACAAGAAACCGACCTGCGCCGTACCGCCGTCGGCGGCGGACAATCTCAGCATATACGTGTCGGCTGTAAGCTCGAACATCGCGACCGCGGTCGCATCGCTGTTCAGAACGATGGACAGATCATTATTCATTACTCCGTTGATCCCCTGGCTTCCCACCCATCCGATGAAGGAATGCGCCGGCCCGGACACACCCGTAATGGTTATGGCGGAAGCGGATGTGGGTATGAAGAATTCCGTCGGGGCGGTACCGGCAGCGCCCGTCATCGTTACGGTACCGAACAGATAACCGACCTGCGCCGTACCGCCGGCGTTATTGGTGTACAGTGTGAGCACATATGTGCTGTCGCTGAACAATGCGGTCGCTTCGGCATCTCCCGTCATTACATACGGCAGATCGTTTTCCATGTGTCCGCCGATATCCGGACTTCCCAACCATCCCATGAAAAAGTACAACGGATCCGGCATTCCCGAAAGAATGATCCCGCCGGCGGTCACAGGTATGGCGAACTCGGCGGGGGTGCGTGCGGTGCCGGTCATTGAAATTGAGCCGTATTGGTAACCGACCTGCGCGGTGCCGCCTGCGTCCGCATTCAGAGTGAGTTTGTATGTTTCTTCCGTAAGCATGAACAATGCGCCTGCCTCGGCGTGGCCGTTCATTTTGTATGGCAGTTCGTTATTCATTTTGCCGTTGATGTCCGCACTTCCCATCCACCCGATGAACGAATATGCGGGATCCGGCATACCCGTGAGGATGATATCCGGATGGACCATCGGTATCATGACCACAAGAGGCGGATCGCCCCATACCGCTTCCTCCGATATACTGACACCTGAGGTTGTTGTGTATGTGACCGTTGCATTCCCTCCCGCAGCGGCGGAAAGAATAAGCTCGTACGCATCGCTGTAATTCAGGAATTCGGCCTCCGCATCCCTGTCGGCTGTCATTGTGTAGTGCAACGGGCTGTGGGTCCCGTAGATATCCGGGTAAGTGCTGATCCATTCTTCGAACACATAGTTCGTTCTGGGTATGGAAGTGAGAGCGATGTCCGGAGCTGTTCTCGATATGAAGAATTCCGCCGGGGTGCCGTCATCAGTGATCGTTGTGCCGGTCAGCGTCAACGTTCCGTAAATGTATTCGATCTGCACCGATCCGCCGAGACCGGCGGACAGAAGAAGCGAGTATGTGTCGGACCTGAGTTCGAACATCGCCTCCGCGGTCGTATTTCCGGTCAAAGTATACGAAAGGCTGTTGTTCGCTGTTCCGTTGATCCCCGGGGTTCCGCTCCAACCCATGAAAACATATGACGGATCGACAGGTATTCCGGTCAGAACTATGTTCGGCGTGGCGATCGGTATGGGAAAATCGATCGGAGAAGTACCTGCGGTCCCTGTCAAAAAGCCACCGGAGGCATTGATATACGAAACCTGCGCAATTCCGCCGGCAGCCGCCGAAAGCTTAAGGAAATATAAGGAGGAAGAAAGTACGAACATTGCGCGGGCATCCGTATCGCCGGTCATTTCGTGATCAAGTTGATTATTCATCGTGCCGTTGATGCCGGGGCTTCCCCTCCATCCCGTGAAAGAGTAGAAATCATCCGGCTCGCCGGAGAGTTTGATCCACGGTTCCGTCTTCGGGATGTAGAAGTCCTCATAGGCTTCGCTGAATCTGCCAATCACTTTGCCTGCTCCGTGGTCATAGGAGAACGATGCGGTTCCTCCGACAGCGGACGACAGACCGAGCTTAAAGGTATCCCCTGCGGCTGCGAACATTGCTTCGATCGTTTTATCTTCGTCGATCACAGCATCCGTCCATATGCGGTTGGCGATGTAGTCCGGACTGCCCGGGCTGACCTCATGCCAAAAGAGGAACACATTTCCTGCTTCGGAGGTTGCGGTGAACGTGACCCTTTCTACCGCCGCCGATACGTAAACTGTCCCTCCGCCGGCGGAGACCGCTCCGTAAGGAACTCCCGTGGCCGGGTCGGCCACTTCGACAGACCCGTACCCGGACGGAATGATGTTGACGGTTATCGCATTCACCCTGTCCATGAACAGTTCCATTCCGGACAGGTCGATCACAACGTTGTTGAAAGTAGGAAGCAGTCCGTACTGCTGATATCCGGTGATCGTAAGGTTCGTTATCGTAACGGCATCCCCGCGGGGAATGTCCGGTATCAGATATGTTCCGTCGAAAGCGTTAGCCCACACCCGGCCGGGGCCGAGGGTGGCCGTAGTATAATCGATGATCACGCCGCCGAGCACGGGCGAGCGTGAAACGCGGTCCAGCACTGTGCCGCTTACGGAACAGAACGTCTTTTCCAAAGCGATGCCGTTGGTGTAGTTGTAAGCCATTGTTCTTGTATACGGGAGAGGAAGATCGGGATAGATCGGAGCGGTCGGGGCGTAACCGGTCCTGGTCACCGTGATGATGCTGACCACGCTGTCCGCCCGTCCGAAGATCTCGTAGTATCCGGCTACGTCCGAATATACGGCAGGACCGTACGAACCGTCTATGGTATAGATCAAAAGCACTCCGTCCACTCCCGTCAGCGCGTCCTTGTCATAGACCTGCCCGGATATTTTGAAAAGATATGCTTTCATCAGGAAATTCTGTTCTATGATATCGGGGCCCGCGCCTCTGGCGGGGATCGCATAGTGCGGAGGCGTGATGATGTTATTCGATGCGTCGACCAAAAGGCTGCCGGATGGGTCGACCAGCCTGTAGCCGGTCGTTCTTACGTTGTTGATGGTGATGTCAGATCCGTAAGGAGCGACTATCCTGTAGGAACCGTCGCTTTTTGTCGCGATCGTTCTGTTTGAAACAGCGGATCCGGTGTCCACCGTGAAGCTGATGACCGCATTCCGCAGCGGGCTGTTTGGAGGATCGATATCGGTGACCTTTCCCGTTATGAGACAGCCGTTCACATATTCTTTGACAATGATCCACTCGTTCGCCGGGTCGGCGTTGTTCTTGATGCGGTTGTCGCCTTGTCTGAATGTTGATGAGTCGGCTGCGGCATAGCTTGAACCGCCTCCTCCGCCGCCTCCGCCTCTGTTCCCGTTCAGAGATGCTCCTCCTCCGCCTCCCGTATAACCGGCGCCGCCTCCGGCGCCTCCGGTGTTGGACATGTTCCCGCCTGCGCCTCCCATGCCGTTCCCGATACCTCCGCCGTTGGCTCCAGCGCCCGGATCGCCGGGGCTTGATTGGTTCGTCGTGCCGCCGATGCCGCCGAGAGTCACTGTTCCTCCGCGGCCGTGGCTGTTCGGCTGATCGTAACAATAGATCCCGTTCTGACCTGGATAAACGGTCCCGGCGTTTCCGACCCCGGCGTTTCCGCCGTTGCCGCCGACGCCTCCGGAGTTATCGCCGCCGGCACCTCCGCCGCCTCCGCCGCCCGCTACTAATACCGTGGTGTTGAAATTGTTCTTTATGACGGATGCCGCACCGCCGTTGCCTCCTTGGAAGCCTGTGGTAAAGCCGCCGATGCCGCCGTTCACCTTTGAGTACGTATACGTCGCCGGCGCATTGGCGGCTGTCATGTCTATCCAGCATATCATGACCGCGCCTTTGCCGCCTGTACCGGGGGCGCGCACATTGCTGTCGCCGGTCAGACCGTTGCCGCCTGCGATCTCGATCTTATAGATAAAACCGGGTTCCAGCACAAACTCGCCGGTGGCAGGGTTGACAAGAATGTCGCCCACGTATCTGATATCATCGGTGCCTGTGAAGGGAGTCAGATCTCCCTGCGTCCTGTCTCCTTCCGGCATAAAAGATCCTGCCAATGCGGAGACCATTATTAAAGAGAAGATCAGAAGGACACTTTTCCCGGCTTTATTGCCCGGATGTCCCCTCCTGCCATCTCTGCTGCTTAGAATATATTTGCCGCTTCTGCTTAACATGACTTTTCTCCCACATATGCCCTCCTTTTTCGGCATCCTCTGGGAGAGGTGAGCCAGCAATCTCATCGTATATTGAATATATAACAATATATGTTCTACAGAAAAAATGATGCGGCTATCTACTTAATAAACAAAATATATGCGTTCATTCTTGCTTTTAATACAGGGCATCCCCGGACAAAAGAATTCCCATTCTTGAAAAAACCAAAAAAGAAGATTAAGCGGGGGTGCCGGCCCCGCGTTTTTGTTGTAAAGTTTATAGGATCAGCGGGCCTCTATCACCACGGAATCTGTGATCTCTCCTTTGGGTATGACGTACTCGCCGTTCGCATCGGGAACAAGCACTTTCCACTGTCCTTCCTCTCCGACCTTGTACGATACCGTTCCGGTGTATCCTCCTTCTATGGTGAAGTGATATGCTCTCTTTCTGCGCACCTTCTCCTTACCGTTGATCGTTACGGAAGATGTCACTTTGAGGACGTCGTACATTCTCCTGAAATAGAAGATGAACCAGAACAGGAACGCAGCTACGATGATCAATGCGATAATCACCAGCATCCACCACAGCAGGGATCCGAAGAAGTCGTCCGATCCGCCGCCTGTGAAGTACAGTTCGAGATTCACCGAATTGCTAAGGTACTCGTATGAGACCGCTTGGTCGGTAATGACCGTGCCTCCCTGTTTCCACTCGACGAACCTGCTTCCGTCATTCGCATACGCTACGACGGTAAGGTTGGCGAATTCGGGGAGGATCGTCCTGGTCATGTACTTGGTGGTCGGTCCGCCGTTCACGCTGTACTCCGCATATCCGTCTCCCTTAATGTCGATGTTCAGAGAGATGTCGGTCCTGGCCTGTCTTGCGGACACGCTTATGGAGTGGTTGGATTTCACGTCAACGAAGGAGTAGTATCCTTTGTCGATGTCCTGTCTGGACAGCGGCACACCGTCGATAAGCACAGCGGCGATCACGCTGCCCTCAGCAGCGGAGAAGTAGAACCTCTGGGTGGATCCTCCCGCCACCGTGATCACGCCGCTCGGGGTTATGGTTGATAATCCTTCTGCGGTCGCCGTGATGTAATAGTCCCTTCCCGGCGGTATGGGCGGTATCAGAGAGAACTCTGCCAAAGCGGACTTATTCGCGTTCATTACAGTTGAGACCGTGCGGGTCATTCCGGTGACATCGCCGCTCCACTGCACAAAGTACGCATTGATGTTCTCGGTAGCGTCCAGAGAGATCGTCAAACCTCTTACGATGCTGAAGGTTTCTGAAGAGTTCTCCTCCACGTATCCGGAGCGGGTATCGCCTCCGACAACATAACTGAACTCGGCCACTCCGCCCTCGGTCGTCGAGAGTACGAATTCCCACGTATTGCCGATGACCTCGAAGTTCGCTTTGGCGTTGGTGTCCTTGGCGATGGTGAACTTCCAAACGGAGTTCGCAACCAGATCGACGGCGGCTTCGTTGCTGGTCCAGTGGGTGAACGCATGCGTCGCTTCGGCCGCTGCGGTGATGGTGATCTCCGCGTTCCTGGGAACGGAGAATATCACTTCGGTGTTGATGCCCACGGATCCGGAGCGGGTATCGCCTCCGACCACATAGGTGAAGGATGCGGCTCCTCCGGCGGTGGTTGAGAGTTTGAACTCCCAAGTATTGCCGATGGCTTCGAAGTTCGCCGTAGCGTCTGTGTTCTTGGAGATGGTGAACATCCATACAGGGTTCGTCTTCAGGTTGACGGCGGTTTCGTTGCTGGTCCAGTGGGTGAACGCATTGGCCGCGGCGGCGGTCGCAGTGATGGTGACCTCCGATCCTCTGGGGATGTTGAAGTCTTTCGTTAAGCCTGCTTCCACGGATCCGGAGTAG
>Ga0209737_10002741_pt1 | contig 12302 bp, 6 predicted proteins | sample TergutCu122P3_FD_187284 | JGI IMG/M metagenome (GOLD analysis project Ga0209737, IMG submission 187284) | Cubitermes ugandensis P3 segment gut microbial communities from Kakamega Forest, Kenya - Cu122 P3 (SPAdes) (version 2) | ecosystem: Host-associated > Arthropoda: Insects > Digestive system >... | reverse complement strand
TGAAAGAAGCTATCTAGAAAAAAATTGTATATATTTCTGAAAAGTACATAAAAACAGTTTTTAATGGGTTTTAAAAATCATGTCAGACGTCGGGGCTTTGTTGTTGAAGCGTATTATGAGAACAGCCGTTCTGTGATAGCGACGCAGAGAGCGTTCCGTACACGCTTCGCGATCGGTCGAAATGCATCTGTACCAGATCGGAAAACGATTTTGCTATGGATTTCTAGCCTTCGGGCAGCTGGATCCACACTGAAAAGAAAATCACCTGGCAGACCTAGGACCATTAGAACACCAGAAAATTTGAAAGCAGTAAGAGCATTCATTCAGCAATCGCCAAAGCGTTCACTGGTAAGCATGCCATGGCACTGGGGATATCAAGTCGGAGTTTGAGGAGGATTCTGAATGCCGATTTAAAACTGCATCCTTACAAAATTATGTTTGCTCAAGAATTAAGTGAGAGAGATCATGCCAACCGCAGAGCCATAAGTGCGGAAATTCTTGAACAGGTTAGCCCATGTGACTTTTTCCTTTGGGGATACCTAAAGGAAAAGGCTTTTAAACGTTTTTAAAACCCATTAAAATCTGTTTTATGTACTTTTCAGAAATATATACATTTTTTTTCTAGATAGCTTCTTTCATTTTTTATACCTCTCCAAAATGTGGGCGATCTTTATGCCCCACTCTGTATACGTCTTCTCGCTCCCATACATGCTACCTGCCCCGCCCATCTATTTCTTCTCGATTTGACCACCCAATATACATAATAATAATAATAATAATAATGTACAATAGGTCCATAGCCTCTACCAACGCAGTTCTCCACAGAGTGCGATCTGGTGCTTCCTCTTTCAGTTTCCAGTATATTCCCGTTTTCTGAACGGCATCCATTAGCTGCGTACGTCTTGTTCCTCATCTTGTCACCTGCCGTTGCTTTAATAACGTGTTTTAGTTGGAACCAAAATGGAGGCAATAACAGGTGCATGGACAAGAAATCACGATACGGAGGTTCATGATTTGTTGTCGCCAAATATTATGGCATTGATATAATAAAGGTGACTGAAATAGGCGGGACATGTAGCACGCACGGGAAATCAAATGCGTTTAAAGTGGTCGTAATACCTGTATAAAGAGACCACTTGGCAGACCTTTGCGTAAAGGGATGATGAGATTAAAATGGATCATAAAGAAATAAGGTTTGAGGATGTGGAGTGATCTGGCCATAGGGGCCAGTGGCTGTTGTTTTTTTTTTTGCATGGTAATAAATATTTGGGTTTCGCGAAAGGTGTATAATTTATTGAAAATCTGAGAGACTGTCAGCTTCAGGACCTTGTAAAGCGAGCTGCCCACACGTTGTAGTGACCTTCTGGAGGGGCAGCTGCCGGGTGACAAAGAATGTGGCGCTGCTACTGGCATCTCATGATACAACTTGCCTATACCGGAATATCGAGACGCGTACATTGTGCTGTGTCGGACAGGTTTGCGTATAGCGCAGGTATTTGTAGACACAAAATATTACACGTGACACATCTCACTTGTTAGTGTGGCGATGTACGGGCTGGACTACCCGGGAATCTGGGTTTCATTCTCGTCTGCGGCAAGATTTTTTTTTGTCCTCCTATATCGGCTCTGGGGCCCAGGTTGCCTTTTCAGCGGGTGCCGGGAGGTATTTCCTTGGAAATAAAGCGGCCGGGGCGTGAAGCTGACACACTCATTTAGTGCCAATGCTAAGAATGCTTATATCTGTAGCTCCACTCGTCTGTAAGCTTCATGGCCTTGCGTCTAATGAAAGCACTATGACAACCATACCTTACACCCTAGCTGGGCAACTTGCGGCCCTCTGTCGCCCGAACAGTTTCAGTAATACAGTGTAACAAACGTAATATAATTGGTCTACAGAACGTAATGTGAAACTTTACTACCAGAGAAAATGTGTACAAACTATATAACTCATCAATTTAAGACAGCACAGAGTAAACCTATCATTCGTTGTGTTTTACGGGGTTTAGTACGTTCAGCCATGCTGTTAGCGTAACTTTTGTTTGTTTGTTTTTGGCGCGTCAGCTCCCCCAGTGGGCCGGGGCTTCCCCATTCTTGAGGTTTCTAGATCCCACAGAACGACGCATCGCAGTCGGTAGGATTCCTGTAGACGAGTTAGCAGCTCGTCTCAGAGACTTCTACCTGACAACACACAACACCTACAACAGACAAACATCCGTGCCACCGGTGTGATTCGAACCCACAATCTCAGCAGAGCTAGCAGCCGCAGACCTACGCCTTAGACGGCGCGGCCACTGGGTCCGGCCTTTAGTGTAATTCACTGTTTGTAAATAACGGCCTTCTAGTGAATTCAACCTCCCCCACCCTCCAATTATGTACACACAGGTCCGGCCCTAGGGCGAGTCCTTAACGAATTATGTGGTCCTCCTGTAAGTTCCAGTTGGCCAGCCGCAGTTTACACGATGCATTTATGGTGAAAGTATGTGCAGACACATATGCGGCATATGTGCAACCTGGTGGTCATTTAGTACCTTCCGGCGGCCGGTCCAGAGACGCTTCTTAATAAGGCGGTAACTGGAATATGTGACGTGGTGCGCCGCACGGTGCCACAGTACTTTGGCAATGAGCGGAGAACGCAGTGGACCGAACGCAGCATTTCACGCATTGGCACTGCTGGGTCGCGGGTCATATAGTGGTCTGATCGAAGTGTTGCCGTTTTCCTGTGTCCCTCAAGAAAGAACGCTGTAATTTAAAACGTGCCCTCGCCATTTCCTACAAAATCTTCCATAATTCATTATTCCCAATCACTTTTCCCATTCACCGACCAAGCTTGCTCAAGCCCTAACGCTTATGGCTTGTGCGCCAAAGGTGCGCGGTACTGGGGCTAGGTAGGGTAGGAACACACATCGTGGTTTTCTCCGGTGCCTTCAAGCATGTTACTCCACACCAACTTCCATATCCTTGCAACTTAATTCTTGACTTCTATACGATTATTTAACCCCACATAACAGTTAATTTATATAGCTTTATTGCACAAAGTACCCATACCGACTCCGAACGTATGCTGCAGTGATACAACGGGTCACTCAATCGGCGCAGCTGTGCAGTTACTTAGTAACATAAACTTTGGTTTGTACTTTCTGTTGTGACAAAACTGGAATGATGAATAGACCTTTGATCACAGCTCGGTATTTTTAGTTATCTGATACGTATTTCATACAGAATGTATCAGCCTTATTACCGTAATCAGTTATTGAAGTTATAAAATATTATGATTCATGCATATTTTGTGTTTCTGTATGTTTAAAATTTGTGATAATATTTGTTATAATAAAGAAACGAATAGTGTTGGAGTATTGTGTTCGTTTGAATTGGATCGCCAATGATTAACACAACGGGATGATGATGATGCTTAAATATTTGTAGTAGTTACTGTTTTATTTTCGTATTTTAATTTTTAATTTCAGAACTGTTTCTCAAGAAGCACATAAAAAAGGGAAACGCCTCACAGATGTATTAATAAAAATTTTACGTAACTCGTCTTACTATGAAAACAATTATGTTGTTGCAAACAGTCGCTACATTTTTCGGCCACTAAAGCTGTCACGAGGCGAAGCCGTTATGTAAATATGGAAAGGAAGGCATAACTAATAATGAAATAGGCCGGATGGTAGGTTTATTGGCCGAAACATGTAGCAAGCTTTTTGTAAAAACCGTTTATCTTTGTAATATAAGTAGCTTTGTATTGTTTTTGGAATAACTGAGTTAACGATAACACAACGGGATGACTTAAGTAGGTCTATTCTGTTATTGTGACACCTGATGATGGGCGTGCAGGCCGAAACATGTTGTATTAAATATTGAATAACTAAAAACACTGAATTATGACCGACGGTCTGTTTATTATTCCAACATAATAGTATACTATAATGAAGATAAATTTTGGCGTGGCGCAATTGGATGCACTTTTCAGCAGGTACAAAGGAATGCCAGTACCGAAGACCGACTCTGTACTTGTGGTCTGTGTAGCTGACAAAGCTAGCTGTTCCTATAACAGGCCTGGACAGGGCTCCAGAAGTTTCAGACTTCCAGAATTTGTAGAAAAACGGCACCGGCCGCCTTTACCGTCCAGGAGATATACGTGGTACTCATTTCTGTTAGAGGCTGAGTCGGCCCCAGGGCCGTAGTGCGGCCCGAAGGATGAAATTTGACCCAATCGGGAATTGAACCCCGCGACCTTCCGGCATTTAGCTCATAGACTCAAACCAACTGCGCCACCGCATACCCGGTGTAGATGACAAAGCATTGTTTAATGAACGTAGAACACAGAAGGGCGGTGCTGTAATACTGTTCGTTTGGGGGTGAGTATTGTGGGTACCGAACTGGTTAGCTCCCCCTGTGGCACGCCATGACGGTGTGGGGGTGACGTAGTGTCACGCATGCACAGGCTTCTGAGATGAATATCAGCTGTGCTGACCGTGCGCCTTTATTCGGCGACGTAAATACAGAGCCGTCATGAATTAAAGTAGTGCTGTTTTAGATCAGGGGCTGGCTGTGGCCAGCTTTTGATTCTCGGATGGCACAGTGAATTTGATATATTCGCTCTTCGGTGATGTTATGCAGCGTAGATTGGCAGTTACCGAAGTTGTGGGAGAGTGTGTGTCTCATCTTGAGGGTTCATGCAGACCCTTGTAGATGGCACCAATAGGTTGTCCCGAAACGTCGGCAACTACAAAGGTACGCTGTGTAGTATCCCAAAAGAGCGCAGATATCATTTACACAGTGGCGGAAACCTGAAATCACGACTGAATTCGCCTTTACCGCTACAGCCATACCGGATTCAGGATTTGTTCGGCCTTGATACGATTGGATGCCTTACCCGCGGGTTAAGCTGGCTACTCACGCCTGCCGTTGCGCAGATTAAGAATGCGTGGATATGTAACTTACGATTCACCCATACGCCTTTAAGGTGTATTGCTTAGGTAGACGAGCGACGTTACATGTTGGTTGTATATTGGAGTCAACTGCTATGACCAGTAACAGCCCAAGTAAAGGATGTCTTACCAGTGCTGGGGACCGATCCCACGTGCTTCGCGAGCATGGGAGACTTGGCGTGGTCTGACGTGCCCAGCTGTGGCGGTGTGTTGATGCTTATGTTTAATACCCGGCTGGGACGGCTTGATTGTTAGGCGCGTTCGCGAAATTGCGAAAAGTCACTATTAGCTTCGTCAGTATGTGTGTCTGGCCGTCTGCATGGAACAACTCGGCTATTACTGGCCGGATTTTCATTAAATTTGATATTAGAGGATTTTTCTAAAATATCTCCAGAAAATTCAAGTTTCATTGAAATCTCACAAGAGTAGGTGATACACTCATAGCTGTTGTCATTTTGCTGTGTTTGGCATAGGTGGTTGTCTCCAGTCCTTGGGTTCTACTATCGTAGTATTATATTTTAGATTTGAATTTTCATGGCTGTGAAGCTACATAGGTGTATTATGATGCATGGGTGACGTCATTTGTGAGGAATATTGATCCCTCCCTACCAGACTACACGTTGTCAACTCAGAAGACCACAATACGTATAGTGTAATTAGTTTACCATTTGTTCCTTGTAGATTTCAGGGTAGTATTAAAATGGATTTGAAAGAAACCTGATGTGAGGGTATGGTTTGGATTCACTGGCTCAGCACAGGGCCAAGATTGGCAAGGTCGTATGAACACGGTATTGCACCGTCGAGTTGCTGAAATGCGGGAATTTCTTAACCAGCTGAAGAGGTATTGGCTTGTCAAGAGTTAGTTCCTCTGTCCTGGGTACTGTGCAGCCAGATGGCTGTTCGTGGCCGTGCGAATGATGTAAACGCTCCTGAAATAGATAACGGGTGTAGGCGTTTGCCCGTCTCCCGTGGTTCGTGTGTCAAGTCTGTAAGAAAGCTGCAGAAATGTGAGCTTTCAGCTTTTATCGTTTATTTTGTTTACATCCGTTTCCGATTATTTTCTGTACGTGGGATGACTTTATTTATGACCGACCTAAAATCTCATGTTTATCTCGTTATTCTGGTTTATTTGTTCGCTGCTGTTCGGTGTGGCCAACGGATGCAGTGTGCCAAACGATACGGCCCTGATTCGAGCCATTGTCTCTACCGCTGGGAAGTTTTATAGATCCGTAATTAAATACAGCGTGAAATTCATGTACATACGTACGTAATACAGAAAACATCTTTTTCGTCAGGTTAAATACTCGGGGTCGGGCTAGCAGGGCGGCTGCTCGGGACACCAACCAAAAAGAGGGTCTAAGACGTAACTGGCATAATCGGATATATGGTGCTAGTAAACTCAGGTTTCCAAACGCAAAAAAAAAAAAAAAAAAAAAAAAAAAAAAAAAAAAAAAAAAAATCTCAGAAAGCTATCTGAAATTCGGGTACGTGCTATCAGAAACGTTCGGTTTTAAAGATTGCCAAATTATGACCCTGCCCATAGCGCCAAATTGTTAGCCTGCCTATAGCGTCAAATTATTAGCCTGCCCATAGCGTCAAATTTTTAGCTTGCCCGAGGGTGCCATATTATTAGCCTGCCTGGGGTGCCCCCATATCTCGGGCCGGCCCCGTTTGTACTGCTGAGGGAACTGTCTCGAAACGCACACTGTATTTCGTATGCACGCAGTGTATTTACAAACTTCGGGCTATTCTTCCTGCAACAACCAAATGTTTCCCTAAACAGCATTACTATCGGCCTTTTTAATAGGGGCGCATTGTTTTATGTGTGGTAGGAACTTCTTTTTTTAAGTGTTTACTTTTACGTCACACTTCCAAGCGTTAAGCCGCCTGGTGGCATTCTTTGCATAGCGGACAGACCTGCGTACAGGTCGAGGGCGGTGTGGGACCCGCCGCCCTAGTGTTCGAGTACGCGGGCACAAGATTAAGCTGCGTGCTATAATTTTGTGGTACGGGTTTCGTCACTGGGACGTCGATGGTCCCTCGTCAGGCAGACATTTTGTGTGTTTACTTGGCACTTGTGAGTACTCATCTCGTTTCAGTGTTACTGTCGCTGAACGCACGTGATGTGCAATACAGGAACTTCCGATGGCTCAGAAAAAGTGAGCCCTTGATATGGAGCATCTCGTTGTGATGTACACGCAGGATAGGAAAACTCAAGACACCGTCAATCACAACTTTGTCACGCTGTTGTTCTGACGTTATTTGATGCAATATGTTTCGGCTTGGTATACAAAGCATGACATACTCTAAAGTAGATCCTGTACAATGCGATCGGTTCCGTCTTCAGGGTTAAATCTTGAACCCTGAAGATGTCCCGAAACGTCGGTAAGAAATTACCACTACTCACTGCGTAATAACCCAGAAGAGCGTGGTTCTCATCTGCTTCGCGGCGGAAGCGTGCAATCACGTTTACAAAACACGTTTATAAATTGGAAGCTGAAATAGGTAAAATTTTACGAGTGATTTATAAAAACATGTGTGCGTAGTGCATTGTAAATGTAACATGAAAATGCATCTTCATGTACTTCCACGATAAAACACGAGAATCATGCGTATTTTGGCGAACCTCGCGTATGTTAATTCGTCAGGTGTACAGGTAGACAAGAAACACGTGGATGTTGATACAAGTATGCGGATCTTGGTTGTGGAGAATCTCCTTTCTTTTCGGTGATGATGTATACTCTGTGGAATTAGAATGTCCTAGATGTGGTACAAATGTTTTATTACATAATTTAAAGATTTTATGGCGACTAAATTCAATAAAATATGTTCTCTTGCTAGCAGCCGCGTCAGGTGGTTGAATGGCGAGTAAACAGACGCTTCAAGAACCTGACGACGAGGACAGAGACGGTCCTTGAAGCGTTCGTTTACTCGTCATTCAACCACCTGACGCAGCTGCTAGCCCAAGAATATATTTTATTGACATATTTTGTTGTCGTAAATGTGTATCGTAACATTTAGGGAGGGAAAAGGGTCTTCGGATTACGTAATGACAGAAGCGAGGCATATAACCCTCACTGCTGGTGAAGGGGTCCTTTCGGCTGTGTTAAGGAACAACAGTGCGTGGCTGCAGCTGGCTCACATTGTGCCGTGCAGCTGAGAGTCCCCGTTTTTAATTAAGCACCACCCCAATGAAGGCATATGAGGGATAGCTTCACTCGTTTTTAACCGTGGCATTAAGTGTAGTGAGTGGTCAGCTTCACGCCACGGCCGCGTTGACTCTAGAGAAGGTGCGCTTGGTATCCGCTGGACAGTAATAACACGTATAAACGTGCTGTTCTGATCACAGCAGGCGCGTCCCTCAGGTTTCAGATGGAAATAGCGGTCTGTAAGTGTGGAGGGTAATTGTTAGTACACTGAATAAGTGACCGACAGGCGTCAGGGGGCGGTCCTTGTGTTGAAGGGTTGGTCGGGGATGATGGTATCTCATCACTGTAAAGAACAATCGTGTTGCGAGTCGTTAGACGCGGACCGTGTAGGACGGCTTGTTAGGAAAGGCTGAAGATTTTGCGAACGTCTTTATATGCAGTAGGCATAAATACTAACGCCTTTATGTGCTCGTAGAATCCATGCGAATTCTTCCACAATTAATCTTTATTGGAAAGAAAATATAAAACACTGTCCGGCACAACTTTTTTACTTTGTGTATCTTATGTTTAACGCTACGTGTTTCGGCTTCTACAAAGCTATCGTCAGGCAGTACGAATTACTCTAAAAAGTTTTTCCTTTGCAGTATTTAAAATTTATCGTAAACGCAGTTGAGATTGCAGCTTTACACAAAAATATGTAAAATGGAATCCAGAATAGGTAAAAATCATAAAGTAAATTATTAAAACATGTTATGTTTGTCATGCGTGGACCGGGACGGCTCAGTCAACATATCGACTTGCAGCCTACTGGACGGTCTGGGAATCGGATCCCGGTGGGGGGCGAGATTTTCCGCACCCGTCCAGACCCAGCTTCCTATACAATGGGTACTGGGTATCATTCCCGGGGGTAAAGAGGCCGGTGCGTGGCGTTGACCCCCACCCCCATCTAGCGCCGAGGTTAAAGAAAGAGTAGAGCTATACCATTACTCCCGCTCGGGGCCTTAATAACCTGTTGTGGGGTGAACTTAACTTTACCTTTATGTATGTCGTGCGTCGTATATGTGAGTTACAGAAACAAAATCGTGTGCTTCCAAGATAAAAGGAGAACCGCGCGCGTTTTATTGATGAGGGAACACGAAGTAATGTACGATGTAAACTAAGCCCACGTAGCACTTGCTGGTTGTAACACGGCTCCGCCGTCCCATTTCTGAGGGCTGCTGCGACGTAACACGAACCGAAATTGCCCTTGAACAGTGCTGTCTTTTGGTATGTGACGCCGTGTACCTTGGTAGAAGTGTAGCCGGAATGTTCCTCCGAAACGTCGGCACCGTTGTACCAGACTACACGTCGTCACAACCCATCAGCAATGTAGATGATTCAGCCTGGTGCCCACCATGGTGGTCAGAGCTGTCACGCAGGTTCGAGGGGTGACGACGACAAAGGGAATGTGAATCAGACGGTAATTGCCAAACCATTACCTCGACTTAACATACTTCCCCCCTCGGACCCCCTTCATATCGTTTTGTTTTTTCGTGTGCGTGCGTGAGTAATATTGATGCGAGATCTTTGTCACTCGGCGAGATTTTCCCGCGTCGCAATGACGTGTCGGTCTGATGATGGAGCGCCTGGCCGGTGTAACCTGTTCTGCCGAGTTTGATGGCCGACCGACCGGCCAGCTAGCATCTCAAGTGCGCGCCCAGACGTGTAGAGCGTACCGGCCATGAGTGATGTTGCTGTAGTGCTGTGACATACGTAGTGTGACATCTGCGTGTGGTTCGAAATGACCGAACATACTTGTGCGTGCAGTGGCTGTCAGTAGTGACATCTGTGGTGTGACAAGTGTCCACATCGGTCCGCCATGTCAGTATCGCTCCGCGCAAGTGTTAGTCAGCTAGTAATCTCAATGTCAGCATTATGGATGTATGGGAAATAGTAAACCACCTCCTCACAAGCTATCACCAGGTACTGGTTATGAATGCGTCCTCAAACCATCCCTGTATTTCACCAGTAATCTGCGCAACCGAAGGATGCAAGGAGACTTGTGTAATATACGTAGCTAGCTGAAACAACTGCTGCAGCGTAGTCGCGTGGTTGTTAGTGCATCGTTAAACACGTTCCATTCCTCGAGCATATATGTGCAGGCAGACCCACGCTAATTATCTCATCCGAGGTTGCCAACATAAATACTTTCACTTAGAATTTATCTGGCTGTTATATTAATTGATTGTTACATTTGCACAGGATATGTAATGTGAGGTTAGGTCGTTTCATAGTCGGAGATTATATAGTGTGTTTGGGAGGATATATGACGATTGAGGTTAGGTCACTGTTTCATAATCAGAGGTTATTGGCATGTAAGTTTACGTCACTGTTTTATGATCTGAGGTTATATAACATGTTAGGTTAGGTCACTTTCTAAATCGGGTTTAGCATGTTAGGTCACTGTCATAATCAGAGGTTGTTAGCTTGTTAGGTTAGGTTACGTTACGTTACGTTACTGTTGTGTAATCAGAGGTTATATAGCAGGTTTGGCCACTCTCTTAATCAGGCTGTCAGCATGTTTGGTTAGATCACTTTCTTAATCAGAGGTTATTAGCATGTTAGGTCACTTTTGTAATCAGGCGTTATTAGCTTGTTAGTTTAGGCCACTGTTTCATAATAAGAGGTTATTAGCATGTTATATAATATGTTAGTAAACTGTTTTATAATCGAAGGTTGTATAGCATGTAGGTTAGGTCATTTTCGTAATCAGAGGCTGTTATTATGTTAGGTTACTGTTTCGTAATCAGATATGTAGCATGTTAGGTTATGCCACCCAGCTGCAGAGGCTGTGTAGCGTTGAATGAAATGGAAAGTGGTAATTCTGCTGTCTCTGTGTTCTGTTTCAACTTGATGACTGGCCTGGTATTTGTTTGGCAAAGTTAATGAAACTCGCCAGAAACATCTGTTTGGATAGTGAGTGACCGGGCTTGGATTCGAACCATGTAAATGCGCCGAAATTTACCGCTTCTTAGATCATCGTAACGGGCAAATACGTAGTCGAAGGAGGTGTGTGTTTCCAAATAAGTGCTAGACGCAGTTCGTAACTTACTGGAGTTGACAGCTAATATCTAGGTAGCAGTGATAATGTTGTCTTTGCGCTGTGTTAATAATTACTGTATAGGGGTCGCGGTGGTGAGATTCCACGACTTCCCATAATGCGTCACACTCCGACCATCTTTGTTGTATCTTGAAGCGCCTCCGTTGTTTACTAGGGAAGAGGCTGGGCGGAGGGGTACTGTTCTGCTCGACTGCTCGCGTGGAACATTGCGACATAGCAGAAGGTGCCTTCCTTTCCTCTGGGAAACTAACGTAAATTTATCGCCTTGTTACCTTGCTGGTGCTACCGTTTTTTTAAACCATGACTCCACAGCAAAGAGACTGTAATGCAGAGTGGATGGTTTTGAGTTGTGTTCTAAAACGCTAGTAGCACACCGCAAGACCGAGGTCTTTTGCTGGCAGAGTGCAGCCCGTCCGTATTTTCGTGATTTTTACGTTACCTACAGATATGCTGGTATCGCTTCTTGGAAAAGAGTCTGTGGAAAGCTGGTAATTCCTCAACTAGCCCAGAAATTCACCGCATTTTATATAAACCAGCAATTCCGTTACCATATTCACAAGATGCTGTCCCCGGTCCAAAATATATGGCCACGTGACTCCAGTCCACACCCATCCCGTTTCTTACAGATCTGTTTCAATATTATCTACTTGGAGGTCTTCCAAGTGGTATCGTTCCTTGTAGTTTCCCCACCAACTTGTGTATACATTTTTCACTGTTTCACCGTGCATTTTAATTCACTGAATCTTATACACCAACTAATGCACTTTTATATACCATAAAATAATAGTCTAAAATGTTCATATTAAAACACTTAAAAACGCTCCAACATATTTCGATCATCATTCAGATCATCTTCAGGGAGCTCGTATGTTACTTGTTAAAGTCACTGATTTTAAAGTTTGTTAAAAATGTAACTGGGCTCCAGCATACCTCTCCACACAGAACGCACGCACACATACCAAATGTTATGCTGCCGCATCACCACATTGACTTTTTAACAAACTTTAAAATCAACGACTTTAACAAAGAACATAACGAGCTCCCTGAAGATGATCTGAATGATGATCGAAACATGTTGAGGCGTTTTTAAGTGTTTTAGTATGAACATTTTAGAATAATATT
>Ga0209737_10002740_pt1 | contig 12303 bp, 11 predicted proteins | sample TergutCu122P3_FD_187284 | JGI IMG/M metagenome (GOLD analysis project Ga0209737, IMG submission 187284) | Cubitermes ugandensis P3 segment gut microbial communities from Kakamega Forest, Kenya - Cu122 P3 (SPAdes) (version 2) | ecosystem: Host-associated > Arthropoda: Insects > Digestive system... | reverse complement strand
CCCCCCCGGTTTGTGTTCCAAACTTGCCAAATTTTCATGTAATTTGAGGTTCTTGCAGCATTGTTGATGAAGATTAAAGTTTTGTGGAATTTGAATTGATTTTTCAATAATTTTTATATCTTTGTATAGTGATTACATAGCAAAGTTCTGACAATGAGCAGCAATGAATGTACACTTGCTGTCTTCCTTACGTACTTGTAGACCTGCTTCCATACTACCAAAAATTACATGAAGAAGAATAAGAATTTATATAACCTTATCATAAACTGACGACAAAATTCCATACATCACCGTAATTTTTTCCCAATAAACAAGAACTTCATGAAGTGGTGAATTTGATATTGAATATAGAGTCCTTTGTTTTCAGAAATGGTACTTCCACCAAATGCCAATGTTTACTATGCAGTCAACACAGCATTTAATCTGAACTTCATCCTGAGGCCTAAGAGGAGAAATGCATTGGACACTGCAGCTCTTAGCAGAACCAAACCTCCAAAGAAATCACCTCTAGCAACTTGAAGTTTAATGCTAGTAGGAGGCAGATCTCAACTGAATCTTTACTGGTATTACTGCAGTGAATCCTGGTGATACAGGAGGTATGAATGTAGTTGCAGGGTAAGGCATGAACTGACAGCTGTTCATGGAATGCTTTGCATTTATTGTGCAATATTTTCTGGATTAGGCAGTGTGCCGAAAAAAAACTTTTTATATGTTGATGAGCATACTGTTTGTTCCAATGTGTTTTGCATAAATTGATGACTGAGTTACTTCTGCTCATGGAGGAAAATTCCATGTTTTAATGTACAAATACAGGCATGTGTAATCTTATTTCTGTGGCTTCTGAGGCTGTTTTCATGCCTTAAGCATAAAGTGTAACCAAACTAATGCTGTTATGACATGACTGGATTACTACTACTGTCTATGAGGATGTACGTAGACTGCTTTTTTATCAGATTGAGATGTTGGCTGAATTTTGCTTTTTTCTGATGGAGGATCTTATGTTTTGCTGGTATTGTATTACAGTTTAAAAAATTCATGACTGTTGTAGTATGCACTTTAAAAAGTGGAGGATGTAAGACAAGTACAGAACATTGCCATCACATTTTCCCATTGTGATCTAGTTCATCAAACCAACATGAGTTTGAGAAATGCAGATTATACTAAAATATGTGTTCTGATAATCACATGTAATGTGAACTGAGGGACAAAGTAACTGATTCATGGCTTTATGTACCTAGGGGGTTTACACTGACTTTGACAGATTTCAGTAATATTTTTGGCTGTATTGACGGTAGCAGGAAATGTTTCTTGTGAACTAAAAATCAGCGTCTTATCAAAATGAATGACACATTGGCCCTAAAACTTTGTTAGTGAAGCTAAGACACAGCATGGAATTATGCTGGAAAGTAACAGGGTACAGAGAACAAATATGCTGGGGTACAGCTTTTGCATTTCTGTGTGGATTATGTGAATATTTAACGTGTCTCATAACAAATGTGTAGCTGAAACATTTGTGTTCCGTTCACTTTAATTCAAGTAATGGACTTTGAATGGCTGATATTATGCAGTGTGGGTCACATTGTATATCTGCAATTACAAATGTCTTTTTTGTTTAGCCACTTCTGTGGTATTACTTTTTCAAAGACCTACATTCAGATCACAAGAATCATTATGCATATTTATAAGGAAAAGAAAATAAGCAATTAACTTCGAACTTACAAAAGTCCTTCAAATGTGAAAGGCAACATTTGCCATTCTTCTTTCAACCTCAGGCTGAAAAAAGAGAGAAATATACAATAGCTACATTATTACATGCTTAAAAATGTAAAATATTTTTATGAACTGCATAATAGTTTGATGCCAGTCAGGCTTTTTAATAATGTTTCCAACAAATACTCTTCAGCTGCTGGTGAATCTTTGATGGAAGTGGATGAATCCATATATGTTAGTATGTTGATCTTTGAGCCCAGATTTTTTCAAGAGGCAGTAAATATGTTCTTGTTTTCCAATTTTAATTTGTATGGAGAAACTAGTTCAGGTAAGTTATTTGATCTTCATTGTCTTCTGGTAATGTAATTGAAATTTTACAGTCAGTACTGAAATATTGTTTGCTGCATGTATGGAAATGAAAGAACAGCAACATACTGCATATGGGTTGAGCTCAGTTAATTTGGAAGAGAATGGGATGCTTTTATTAGTGATATGTTTTCTTCCTTGTGATATTTTATTGTAAGCGGTCACTTATGTCGCAGACTTAACGCTCTGTGCCTCTGAGGTGAACAGCCACAACTCAAAGTCACAGAAGTTTGCAATAGGCCAATGGAGCTGCCACTCTGTATCTTTATTACAAGAATCAGTTGTGACTGACTTCTTGCGTTTTATATTGCCTATTTCACTGATAGTTACTGCATTTTACCAGTGTGTAATGTTATTCCAGTGATGATTATAGGAATTACTAGGAATGTTCAGAATTGAAGTTCATGCTGTTTATGCCTGGTGATGACATCTGTCAGATGAAAGATGTATAAACTTTCTTGCATTAATGAGCATCTGCCTTGTGCCTCAGATATTAAATTAGTCCTTCATGTGACTGTGAATGATGATGTTTTGGAAAGCATAATTCATATCATTTTAAAAGGAGGATAATGTACTAAAGTGCAGTGAGTAGTGTGAAGAAGCTTAAGGATAAAATACTCTCAGCTGTACCCACAAAATATTTAGAAGACAATGACAAAGCATGATTTCATGGTTTAATTTTCAGAATTAATGGTACATATTATGAGGTTATAATTTAGCAACAATGACTTCACCCCTTCTCCTGCTCAGAAATTTCCATGTTGTAATAACTCACGATGCATATTTTTATGGTTATAAGATTAGCTTAGTCCTTTACAAGCAGCTTGTAGAGGTTTTAGTACTGTGTTTAAGTTGCTTGTAAGTGGCTATGAAAGTAAATAATTTTTCATGAGTTATGACAGCCCACCTTTCACACAGTCCCACAATTGTAGCAGTAAATGCCATAGATAATATCGTAATACATTGCTGGTTTGAATAGGTAGTCAAACAAGGAACTTGGCCGCTTTCAAAGTTTAAGAGAGGGAGAATAAATTTTTTCCAGGAAGTACTGGTTTGTATTTCCCCATACAGTATGAAACTTAATTTTCATGACCACCTGGCAATAAAAATGTAAATGTGCAGACTTTCTACAACCCTGTGGTATTGTGTATGGGCATGAGCAACTTTTACTCCTACTTTTTATTCATTTCTCAAAAATTTGGAACTGCAAGTATGCTTATCACCACATGGTGCTTTTGAAGGGTGTACTTAGCTTTATACATAATGAACATTCCTTATTTTAGGCCTACTTGCTGCATTGAAAGACATTAAAATGGTGAATTTTGGGTTTAAATTGTCGTCTTGTAGGTTTAGGTCAGTGGTAGAGGATTTTTGTTAACCACGTCTGCCCAGCGAATATCTTGAAAAAGAAATGAATAAGGAATGCCACCAGTGTGTTTCAGTGGCCTCTGAAGGTTGGAGTGCAGGGAAGCAGGTCATATGAAGGACACTTAGTTCAGCATTTAGTTGGTTTTGTAATTATCTCAACTACAATGAAACCTGGATTTTACGTTCCTCGAAATAATGTTTTGTGTAATTCCACGCACGTTTAATCGGTCCCCTCACTGTTCCATTAGAGGTACGTTGTATATTCCTTATATTTATGTTTATTCTTTGTACCCAGTACCGTGATTATAGATTCAAATTAAGTCAAAGGTCTCCTTTTGCTGATGTTTTAAGTACTTTCAACTGCAAATCAGGAAAGAAAATTGATCTTCGATTGTAATTTTCTGCATCGTCTATTGCCTTAGCCAATGGTGACTGCCTTAGAACGGTGACGCCTACTAAATGATCCGTTCCTTCTATGCGACGTATTTTGTGATGTCAAGGTCACGCCAGCTGAGCGGAGCCCTGCTTCGTATTGGCGCCAAACCTAAGTAGTTCAAAACGGCTTATGATGCGAGTTGCGGTTTCTTGTTGAATTTCCTGTAAAGTGAATTGGCAGATAGTTTTATGTACGTCATTGCTTACTGGTTACGACGCATTATGGTGACCGCATGAGGTTTAATGTTGGCAACATGATTGTTGCCCTGAGCAGTATTGAAAATGAAGTGTGCAGGGTTCCGCAAAATGTGAAGAAGCAGAAACTTACTTAAATGGACATGTGAAATACGTGAACTATATAACATTTTTAAGATGCAGTATTGAATTACGTGTATATTGCAGGACAGCATTATCTTAGTTATTTAATTTCATTAGTTGCGTAAGTTTCTATTTTTTGTGAAAAGTTTATGTAGCTAATGCTTGACTCGCTACGGGCTGGATGGTCTGGGGTTCGAACCCGGTTGGGGTGAGATCTTCCATACCCATCCATACGGGCCCTGGGGTCCACCCACCTTCCTGTACAGTGGGTACCGGGTCTCTTCCCGGCAGTAAAGCGGCCGGGGCATGGCGTTGACCACCTACCCTCATATAGCACCCAGCTGAAAGAAGGAATACAGCTCTACTTCTACTCTCCCTCTGGGCCTTCACGGCCTGTTATTGGGCAAAACTTTACCTTTTAATTTTTTGAAATAACATTCATTTCTTTAATTTTACATTTCACATCAGTTTTAAGTGGTCCCACAGAAACGTAAAATTCAGGTGTCATTGTAGTTAACTGTATTTTTGAAGTAAGAATTCTATAAAATGTAACAGGTGATGTCAAGTTTCCTTTTTAATTATTCTCATTTTGTATTTTACCAGATTTGTAAGTAATTTTGCCCCATCTTATAAGCATTTAAACTGAGGAAGGCAGCTTCATGTGCCAAAGTATGTAACCTTTAAAACAGTGTGAGGAATCAAACCATAAAGTGAAGAATTCCGGTAACCATGTTAACACTTCATTAAGAATTACAAAGATGCATATGCTGTCAGTAAATATTATTGATCTAACGTCTCAGAATACTCCATCCATGTGATCTAGGAATGAATGTGGTAAAGATATTTATTTGCTACAGAACATTTCTGTAGTTTTGTACTGCAAATTTTAAGAAAATATGTACATAGCTTGACTTCTCATTATTGTATTTTAATGTTAATATGATGATGTACAGTATTTTTTCAGATACCTATATTCTTTGTTAATTGTACAATAAAATGGCTTTGTAACCGGAAGTGACATACAGACATTTTCAAATGTGACATAGATTTAAGAGCATGAAACCCTGAGGATTCCATTCTTCTGGGATATAATGCTGTGCGACTGCATAATCAGATCGCGACGTTTCTTCTTGGACATTTAGATCGCTGAAGACGAAACTGTGTTACCACAGAAAGTCAGGATGCGTTTGGCCAGTGTTGGCAGCGTCATATCCCAAAAGAACACAGTCCTCAGGTACACCACTGCAAAACCTAGCAATTTGGAACTAAACCTCTATATCATGCCACGGTGCTGCACCCCGAAGTAAGTTATTGTGTGTCGTATATTTAATTACAGTGATTGGCCCTCCAGTGTGGTGTTCTAGTTTGAATTGTGGCCATTTAGGCGAAGATATTCTAGTCTCTAAAATATAGGAGCGAAGGACCTAGCGTGCCGTATGCTGGACGCGTTTGAAAATGTAAGTGCCCACGATAAAAAAAATATATATATATATGTGTATATATATATATATATATATATATATGTATACTCGGGCGGGCACGACGTACAGTTGTCGTTTAAACCCGTTTCATAAAGATTAAAAGTTCCAATCCTGTTTGAGATCATTCGTATTCCTCCTTCAAGGCATTAGCATTGTGATGTGTCTGAAGGTTCCGTGTACTGCTTACGAGTTTGTCCTCCCTCCCGCCAAATTGAATTTATAGCACATCCTTGTATCGTCCTAGCTTATCGCACACACCACCAACTATAAACGTACCAGAAACGATCACAAACCCATTATCGATCGTTTAAATTGCAAGAACCTCTCTTGCGTTTTATTTTATCGCGTACTGGAAGCTGGTATAGTATAGTCGGCGTTGTGAGTGGGCTACGGGCTGGATGGTAAGGGGTTTGAATTCCAGCAGGTGCAAGAGATTTACCTCTTCTCCAAAACGTCCGGAGAAACTGCAAAATTTGAGCCGCCAGGTATCTTTGAGATATTCACCGCATTTTCGTAATTTTTTCAACGTCATATGTTGCAGGAATCTTTCAAACACAATACCCTTAGATCAGGTTAAGTTAGAGGGCTGGCTAAGAACTAATTTAAATTTGATGTCTTGCGATTTTCTCACGATTACAATAAATATAATTGCTCGTATGTAAAACACCAGTAGGGACATTTGCAATTCAAGCTCTGTCGTACTATTTTATAGGATTCTGTCGATGGTGCGTGACATACAAAACTCAGTAACTGTATGGATTTTCTGCACCGTATTTATGGAAATTTAACGCACTGCGTTTCGGGGACAGGATCGTTCCGGGCTTGAGCATGATGTTTCCGAACCAAAATTTACTAAATGATAATTATTTAATCCAGATTAAACATGGACTAAAGTCAGAATATTGAATACAATATATTTCAATAGCATTTCAAAAACCGTGGCTGCTTAAAGATGTACTTGTTAAATGGAAAATTACTGCAAACTGTATCACTCGTAAAACTTACAAATTTTGTGGATAACATAAGGGGAGAAAAACCAAATGACGGTCTCGTAAAATTCGGTTAGAAAATTTATGTCTCTCTGTCCTTTTCGAGGGTACTTTGAATACAAAATCAGAATGACTCCAGAAATTTATGAATAGTTTCCCGGACCATCTCTTGAGAGTAAGAACTTTCTCGCCAAGGGAAGAAATACGTTCTTGGCATTGGCAGGCTGCACGAAACGGAATAGCATAATAAATTTACGGATTTCACCGAGAACAAATAATGAAACGAGAAAATGCGATAAAATCTGGGATGAAAGGGTCTTTAAAACACAGCTTTACGTCATTCTGTCATTGAGTGCTTTGATTTGTCTAATCCCTTGAGATTTGCAGGACATGTCACATTCTTGGATTGTAACGCTTTTCCTATTTTAGGAACATGATCATGAATTGGATTCCACGTTGACAGAGTGAACAAAAAGTGGTTTTGTAAGTAAGTGTAAGAGTAAACACATGAACGTAACGCAGTCACTATAGAAACTAGTGGGTCCAGTCAACCGAACCAGGTGCATTATTTGTTTTGATGACTGTAAAAAAAATCACTTGAATAGCAGTAAGTGACAGAATATTTTACGAACTGGCGTAGAGAAGTGCTGGTGTAAAAGTAACGGACTTTCCTTATCCACGGACTTCTTCGCCTTTTGAATTGGGTAGGTGCAATGGTGGTGGTGGTGGTGGTGATGATAAAGCGCGATTAGGACAGTTCCTTAAAATATGGGAAAACTAAAGCATGGGCAATATATTGGAAGTAAAGACAACTTAATGGTGAATACACCTTCCCATGGCTGTCGAGGGGAGGTCCAGGAGCAGAAACTGGAATTGAAAAATTAGCAACGCAAGATCGTGCGTTACTAAGCAAATAAAATGCTGGGAACAGAAACAGAAGATGCAGACTATGTCAGCATAATGACGTGATAGTAGACAATATTATCGGCATGCCCAATACTGGCAAAAGGTCATAATAGGTTTATACTCAACTGCACTGTACCATGTGCAAGGAAATGGGGATAAAATATAGGCTGAATGGTAAATTATGTAAAACCTATGATACTGTGTCTACAAATTGTTTTTTTTTATTTTCGATCCAACACGGCAACTTCCCCGCTTCTTTGGGTGCGCGCCTGTACCTAGAAGCAGAGTTTTTATATTAGGTATGTAATTAACCAATACCTTGTGTAAAGGTGATGATGAGTAATACCTATGGGTATGTGGTCATTTCAGCATTAGTTTTTTATATTTTATAAAACTCAAGATATTAAACTCATTTTCCAACCTCGTTTTTCAGTTAATGCCTTCCTCCCTGTGACGTAGCTGTTTGGTAGATACAATAAAGAAACCCTTCCCATATACGAGGTATCTGTAGTTCATTCATATGGCAAATAGTGTTCTTGTAGCTCCTGCCACTCTGGGCTGTTTGATCAGTTTCTTAAGAAAAGCAAGCCAATTAGTCATATGATGACATAACGTTTTACTTACACTTATAACAAGGCAAACACGTAGGATATGTGGTCGAAAAAAATAATTTGTGTCATGCTTTTACAAGAGTTTAATACGTCTAATTATGATTCCATCAATGCCCCGTACAGATATCTGGCAACTGGGACTTACTTCAGCCTCATCGCTTTGCTGAAGTCTCAATAAAGAAGGTAGCCCCGTCCTCCCTCAAATTTCTTCCAGGTCATTATGATCCTGTAGTTTTTTTATAATTACTGCAGTTGTTAAGGAAGGTTTTAAATAAAGAAGAAACAGTGTCGTGTGTCTTGTGTGCATACTTTTGACACGGTGGAGGGAGATTCGTAATACGTACAAGTGCAGATGGTTTTGGTTACTGGCAGTTACTTGGGCATTAGACAGCCACTGCTGAATAAGTGACAGCGCTAGTCACTGAAGAAATGAAACCACTGTCGTGAGAGAACTGAAATTTTCACTAAAAAGTAAAATATTTGTGTGTAGCTGACTCTATGGTATGGATGCGTGATTTATGCTTTGGATACCGAGAGCTTTACTTGAAAATTTGATAATTGCTCAGCCTCTCAATAAATTCTCCTCTTCATTTGAATTCGAAAGCTTATTGGCGTTTTCGCCAAGCCACCCGAATGAAGTCTAGATTCAGTCTTTGGGTGCTCCATCCTGTTGTGATACGTAGCATAGAAGTATGAATAATCAGACGCGTCATTCACAACTGTGTTTGGACAGTGTTTTATAGTGTAGTGCGCGACACGTTTTGGCCTGATGACGGCTTGTCATTAAAGCCAAAACAAGCTGCGCGCAAAGAAAATTCTTCCTAAATAAAATTGGGACTGACATGTCTTATTTTCATCCCTCTAATTCTACATTTTCACGCCACGTTTATGAAGATCAGTTTTAATGTTGTCCTCTCATGTAAGGGCACGTCTCGTAAGTGACCCTTGCCCCAAAAGTCGCCACACCAAAATTCGAGCATTATGTGATTTTCTCATTTTTGTCAGTACTTGATGCATTTTTCGGTCCATCTTGTCCTTTTACACAGAAACATGTGCTGTTAAGAAACAACACTTTTTTTACTCATAAAGAAACGACTGTCAATTTGTTGCACATAACTTCCGCAGCTGATACTAACAAGGATTTTGGTTGTTGACAAGAACAAATAATGGCGCGGTTGCAGAGTGTTGTGTTACTTTTGCATTTTAATAGGGGATTTACCGAGAATAACTTATATGAATATTCAGCTATAAGCTACGTAGCCTGGCAATAGTGTTATCAACTCACAAGGAAATATCTTTCTTTGATAAAGAAACAAGCAACAACGCACCTTGTCCGCAGGGTACTTCAATGACCCAACTGCGTTCCACAATGTAGTAGGACCTAAATACCGCTTAGGTTCCAAGGGCACATGACCTTGTTTTGTCGTTAGACCTACAGCTCTTCTTTCATCTTGCCTTTGGCTATGTTACTGTAAACCAAAATAGGGTAACAGGACTACAAATTAATGTGTTAACCCTTAGGCTACCGGATTAAATTTCAGTTGCCATTTAATAATATTAACCCTTAGGCTACCGGATTAAATTTCAGTGGCCATTTAATAACATTAAATGGCTGAGCGACTATAGTCGTCGTTGGCAGGTTAAGGGTTAATAGAAATTAGAATTAGAATACCTTACACGAGGCGCAACCAGCCTCCAATCCAGTGGATATCGGGTGTTCTTCCCTCCTAAGTTAGAGCGGCTGGAGCTGGAAACTGACAAGTTATCTTCGTGTTATGAATATACAGAACCCACAAATCTTTATGGTGTGGTTCTGAGCTAATTAGAGGCTGCTTAATATCCATATATTCTATAAAAACCAATGGACGATAGGCTTCCTGACTTATAAAGTTAACTGCCTGACAAGTACACAACCGAATAAGTTACAAAGCATTTAGATTGTAAGATTATCATTTACAAACGAATAATTATTGAGCCATATAATTAAAACCTTTGAATTTGCACATATATTTGAATAAATTAATACATATAGACACACGACAACAATATGAATGTACGTATGCATTTACTTATATTCATGTAATTTTTTTAGCATGTGTGAACATATTTTTGTCGTTAACCTTTAAAATTTCCTAATATCGGTGATTGATGGATATGAGCTTTACGCTACGGCCGCTCTAATCCAATTCAAAGAGGGTAGGCGACAGCATGGTTCCCCAATCGACGTTAATCTGCTGTACCTGCCCCAACCAGGAATCAAACAGCGGTAATGAAGCTATCATCTTACTGGTATAAAATTTTAGTCTGAAAGGGTGAACGTAAGGTACACTTGGAGAACCTGGTCATACAGGGAAGATTTCTATTAAAGTATATGTATAAAAACAGAATATGGAAATGTATAGAGGATTCCTGGCACAGAATAAGGAGTAATAGCAGGCTGCTGTAAACCTCTTTTACTTCCATGCAGTCAGGACATTTCTTGACCATTTTGGCAACAGCCAGCTTCCCGATAAGGGCTGTACTGCCTGGATTAATTCAGACTTTGACACGATATGGAATTCATGAGGCATGACGCTGAGAACACAGAAAAGTGTTGGTCCCTTCCTGACACGAGATAAAGTTGACGATCTGGAAACACAAATCACCATCTCGCGTGGCTCGTATCACCGCCAAGATATTAACCAGTACCCAACTTCGGAAAGGAAAACGTCATTTATGCAAAACCATCAGTTCTGGTGTATAGACCTGTTGAACGAATTAAGTTTCGCGTTCCTCGTTTCCCATGCGCCCTTGCTTTATTGATCCTGACGTCACAGCCTGCTCGATTTCCGTATCCAGTCAGTAGAGGTCTCTGACTGTTACGATGGCTGTTTCAGTCGTCGATTGAGTTCGACACAGGGTGGACATAACATTGTGAAGTGATTAATCCAAAGTGTCGTGAAGCGACTTCCCTTTTATAGTGTTGGTTTTTGTGTTGCATACATGGCGTCGTCGTTTGTTATAGGTTGAGTGTTTGAATGTACGGGGGCGTCACACAAGGACGCCATGCGTCCTAACATTCCTGTGGTGTCGAATATTATGACCGGATACAGCTAAGACAATGTCTCCAGGACTGCTGCCGGTGAGTACAATGTTGGCGGGCCTCTTTTTTTGTTGAATGGGGTAATAAGGTTTAGGTTTATGTACACGTATGGGCTTCTGCATTTAGCCGTTAGATGTTAGCTCAATTTGCAGATATCGTACGTAAAGATATACCTAATTTAGCACTTACGTTTAAATTCTTATTTAATTAATATGTTTTTTTAATTTAAAAGTGTTAATGCATGTATAAAATGTCGTGTTCAGGAAGACGAACTTCTGTTTCAAGAATCACATCACGAAAGTGTTTGTCAGTGTGAGACATACTCAAAGTAAGAAAAATATAAACGCTATAGATTCGTTGTAGGTATAATTTTAGACATTTAGGAGTTAATTTATTTGACTAGATATATGAACTGTAATTAGAATGGGGCGGCCGTGTATATTACCAGTCACAGACGCTTGTCACGAAACATGGGTGAGTTATAAGTGAGGGAATTGTTTACCGTGTTGGGTTACTTATTCGAACATTTTTTCCTCCCCAAAGGCGTATGTAACCACCAGTTAAGTTCAGAATGAAACTAAAGTGGCGTATTACAAACGAAATAATGATATATTTAAGAAATACAATTTTTATAATGAGTTGTATACAAATGTTTGCCATATACCACACCAATATATGCCTATATTTCGTGACAATATCAGATCCCACTGCGTAATAAGAAGTTATTTGAGTGTTCCGATTTGTTTCGTAACTCCGAAAATTCGATATAATATAAACATACATATTGAAAGTTGCTTTGTGTAAGACGCAGGGGGGAAAGATAAATTGCTAATTACGGACTGAAACGTTTTAGCGTATTAAGCGACCACAAAGTATTTTAGTAAGTAAGATTGCAGAATTTCCTTTATCAGTTCTGTGACAGGACAGTATATTTAGGAAGTTATATAATTGGCATTGAGAATAGATTAATTATAATTTAATGTGGCTGTGCACTATTTTATTTGCATTTTGTTTTCAAATAGAAAATAAGGCAGGAG
>Ga0209737_10002738_pt1 | contig 12305 bp, 5 predicted proteins | sample TergutCu122P3_FD_187284 | JGI IMG/M metagenome (GOLD analysis project Ga0209737, IMG submission 187284) | Cubitermes ugandensis P3 segment gut microbial communities from Kakamega Forest, Kenya - Cu122 P3 (SPAdes) (version 2) | ecosystem: Host-associated > Arthropoda: Insects > Digestive system >... | reverse complement strand
CCCATCACATAAAGTCTACCTTTTGTACACTTTCCTCGCTCTTAGCCCTATCAGGGCTACCGCCTTCATTTCTTTTTTTCCTTAGCGTGGGTTTTGTCGGTTATGTTGGCGGTACCCCTACCTCTAAAATATTATAAAGGATAGATGTTAACTAAATGTGAAATGCTCAAAATTTTCTCACATTTTCTTACGCGCGCGTACGCGCGCGCGCGATCTATTTAATATTTGTTATATTTATTATTTATTTAATAATTATTTATTTATATATTTTTATATATTAAGGAAGAAATTCGTTAAATGTGAGATTTATTACGGTTAAATGTGAGATTTATTACTATTCGTTCGCTTTTGTTCTTATATTTGTTCTTGTGTTAAATGTGAGATTTATTACGGTATTTTTTTTGCTAAATGTGATGTTTATTACGGTCGAAATACGAATAAATATACAAAGAAGCGATGATTTGGGGATATTTTATGCAATACGCACTTACTCAAAAAAATCCCCCGCATAAAATGGGGGATATGGGCGCAACTCCACAAAATACATCTTTCGCCGAATTGATTAACCTGTTCCTTTTTATACGAAATATTTTCTCGTGACATTATATGTCGTTTTTAATGCCTCTAAAACGTTTTATTTTCGTTTTTAATGCCTTACACATAAAAAATACCCTTTGTAATAAAAACGTCTTATAATGCCTCTAAAACGCTTTTTCTTTACTACACGAGGTAACTTAATAATCTGAATAAAAAAAGCAGTAATTTTGTAAAAATGTGAAATCACTGCTTTTTTTATTCAGATTTAAAAATATCACTCATCTTTCAATATCAAGGTTATTTTTTCCAATAAACAACGATAAAATACCATTTTTACCTGTCGTATATGAACCATACTCTACGCTCAAAGCAACCTCTTTACTCGCGGCAAGCCCTGATGAGTCATCAGTTCCTGTAGCTTTTACGCTTGCTTTCACTCTTACTGAGTTTTCAAATATTCCCGACGAAGTAAACGTAGCCAACGAACCCCATCTGTTTTTACTGCTGTCATAAAATTCAAGCGTACTTGGCAGTTTTGCCTTGCCGTTCACTCCCGCTATTTTCACAGTGGCTGGTGTCTCTGCGCGTATAGCGAGAGTGTACTCTTGTATTTGTGTTGACGGTTTTTTGTCTGTCGCGGGCAGCCAGATACATACAGTCTGTTTTGTTTTTATTGCGGCATCTGTAGCGTCCAAGACAGCTTTTATGCTTATGACGTTGCTGTCACTTTTCTTAGCCGTGTAGTACATACCGACGTCAAACGCAGTCGCGCTTTCCACGTTTTGATTATTCTCCGTAAGCTTTATCTGCTCCGCAGTGCCGCCGAATATCGTCATACCCGCTCTCAGCTTGATGGTTTCGTTCTTGTAGTCTGCTTTTATTTTCGAAGCTTTACCCTGAGTGAGCGGGGTTACTTTAAACGGTTTCGACGCAGGAACATATGCGTCGTTATCCACAACCGGTGCGGAACGCACAAAATAAACTTTTTTAGCCGCGCCGTTAGGCTGAACGGCTATACCGTCGGCAGGCATCTTCTGCCATTCGCCGCCAAGTGCCTTACCGTTTGACGACAGCATCATCTGATACCCCTCGTATACAGCTGAGCCTACACCATTTCGCGCGAGAATCCACGCTCCCGGAGTAAGTCCTGTCGAATCGGCAAGAACAGAATAATTCGGTTTTAGCTTTTCGGTATTACTTTTCGGGCGGGTATTGATTTTAGAAAATGTGATTTTTGTTGCGTCCGATGTTGGGAGTTTTGCCCTTGTATCATATTTGTCTGCAATAATAAGCTTTAGTTCTTTATTCAGTAATTTAGGGAAATTCGCGGGAAGTATCGTTCCCGCTTTCCACTTTCTACCGCCGTCCACACTATACGCGGCGATCGTAAAATACGGCGGCGGATTCAAGCTTTCATTTTCAAGGTTTATATAAGCGTCCTGATTATCCGATGGCACAATGGCAGCCGTGCCTTTGCTTGTCCATCGTGCGTAAAATGTTACACTACTTACAACAATATACGGAAAATTCACTTTTTGTGTGAATTCTTCGTCTGTGTACCAGCCTTGAAAGATATAATTGGCTGTATTTTCCGGTCTTTCAGGAGCAGTGATTCTTGTGCCTTTTGAAACTATATCTGAAATTGCGACAGCACCGTTATTCGGCTGCCACATCACAGTGATGTTTTCTATTATATCATCATTCTCACTCCACTTCGCATAAAAAGTCATATCTTTGTCAGCATACCACGGAAATTGTGCCTGATAAGTAAAATCTTCATCCGTATACCAGCCATCGAATATTTTATCGCTTGTATGTTCAGTCGGTTCAGGATTTGCGGGCATTTGTATGAACCGTCCTTTATCACCGGTGTTTGATATTGATTCAGTTCCATTGTTTGGTTCAAAAGTCACAGTGATACTTTCGATAGGGTCTGGCGTTATGATGGTATTCGTGGGCGATTGCCGCCAAGCCTCGCGCGGTATGCCGAGATACTCTACATCATGTCCGGGTTCGCCGTATTTTGGGTCGCGTATTTTGCACGATAACCAGTCTATATAAAATTGTCGTCCTAATTTTTTTGATTCTTCAAGCCACTCTTCGCTTAAGAAATCAGGTATAGCAAGAGTATAACCATAATATGCTCCGATATGTACAGCTGGTTGATAAAACCCGTTCAGCAATACATTATACGGTAACTTAAATCCCAATGTATCACGAAACCAAGATTCTGCCTGATGTAGAAATTCATGTATAATAGTTTCAACAAGCCTATCTAAAGCCATACTGTCATTTGAAGGAATTATTGAAGGAGTTAACTGCATATATATTTCATTTGGTCCTACAAAGTAGTTTCTGCTGCGAAATGGACCTCCTATTAACCAAGTATCATAATTATCTAAGTTATATTTTTCTTTACCTTCCGCAGTTACTTTGGGATAAATATAATCGTCATCATAACTTACAAAATCTTGTATATTCACTTCAATAATAGTTATTTGTATATCAACGGCATTTTCTGTATGTTCTTCGATAAATTCTTCGAAAAATTCTGAGGATTTAATAAACAGTTCTTTTAAGCGATTTGTTAAAATATCCTTTCCAATTTCATTTCCAATCCGCACAGTTGTTTCAGGCACAATAACCCACGCAACTTTCCAAACAGGTACATCATTGCCCGGTTTTGGCTCAATAGGCAAAGTAGTATTCGTAGGCGACTGCCGCCACGCCTCGCACGGTATGCCGAGATATTCTACATCATGTCCCAGTTCGCCGTATTTTGGGTCGCGTATTTTGCACGACAGCCAGTCTTTGAAAAAATTCCAGTCTACTTGTGAAAAATTAATATTTTCTCCATAACCATAATATCCCGGATTATGCAAGGCAAGACCGTCTGCTGGGTTAATATCATAGATATGATAAGGCACTTCATAACCTAACATAGCACCAAACCACATTTCACTTGTATGCAGAAACTCATGGATTGTGAGAAACAAATAATATGATTCATTTCCCGGTGTTAATATATAAAGTTCTTTGTAATCAAGAGCAAGACTGGCAGTAGGCATTAACATATCGCCTATCAGATAATGGTTAAAGTCATAATAGGTGCTTTCAACAGTTCCGGCGGAAATAAAAGGCCAACCAACCATCCATGTGTCATAATCTTCAATATTATATTTTTCTTTTATTTCGTCAGTAAGACGCGCGTCAACGCTTACCATATCTGAGTAACGGCTGGTAAACACAGGTGCAGATTCCACAGTTATATGCGCAATCTCAATCTCTACAGCGTAATTAGTGCTTTCTTCTATGTAATCTTTAAATTTCGCGGCGGTATTATAAAACCACTCTTTACGCTGTTCTATAAAATTTACTGTATGTGTTTCTCCGCCGATGTGGACTATGACCTGCGGGATTGTAACCCAAGCAACTTTCCAAACGGGAATGTTGCTTGGGTTATTATTTGATTGATTTTCAATAGCAAATACTGGTGAAGGGAGAATAGTATGTACTATTAAGAATAAAAGTATAAGCAGAGAACTCGCCGTTTTTACAGCTTTCATTTTAAACATCCTTTCTTTTATGAGCCGAAATATTACATTATTCCGACTGTTTCATTTATTTTTCTGTCTATGTAGCGATATATCAGGGAATTTGTATTGTAAGGGGAACAGGCGAATCTATAGTCGTACCATCACCCAACTGCCCGTAATTATTCAATCCCCAAGCATACACCGTACCGTTGCTCATCAACGCCATATTATGATTACTTTTACTTCCGGCTGATATGGCAATAACGCCGCTCAAACACGTAACTTGCTCCGGAACGTCTCTCTGTGTCGCTATATTGTCGCCCAGCTGTCCGAATTCATTATTCCCCCAAGTGTAAACCATACCGTTACTTTTCAACGCTACGCTGTGGGAATTTCCGCCGGATATTGAAATCACGCCGCTCAACCCCGATACCGCTACCGGTATTTTCCTGTTTATAGTTGAACCATCACCAAGTCTTCCATGGTTATTAGCTCCCCAAGCTCGTACCGTGCCGTCATTCATCAACGCCATGCTATGATAAGCTCCGGCTGATATGGTTTTCACTCCGCTCAAACCTGTCACTTCCACCGGAATCAATCTCTGCGTGACAGTATCGTCACCCAGTTGTCCGTAGTTGTTTTGTCCCCAAGTTCGCACTGTTCCGTCATTTTTCAACGCTATGCTATGTGCATGACCTGCAGATACAGAAATTATGCTACTCAAACCTGCTACCTGTTCCGGCATCGCTCTGTCTACCACTGTGTTATCACCCAGCTGACCATAACCATTCCAGCCCCAAGTCCACACTGTACCATCGTTTTTTAGCGCCATACTGTGATATAACCCGCCAGATATAGCAGTCACGTTCTCCACTCCTCTGACCCGTTCCGGGAGAGTTGATGCGCCACCCGGACCGTAACTTATCTGCCCGCAGTTGTTTTGCCCCCAAGCCCAAACAGTACCATCATCTTTTAGTGCCATACTAAATAAACCTCCGGCAGATATGGCAGTCACATTCTCTAAGTTTTTCACCTTCACCGGTGCTGTTTCGATTATGAGTGTGCCAATCACTCCGTTGCCCAGTTGTCCGTGAGAGTTACTTCCCCAAGCCCAGACAGTACCGTCAGCTTTGAGTATGAGCATATGCTTTTCCCCTGCCGCTATTTGTACTATGTCACCTTCAATCACAGTAACGATACAATTCGCTGTTTTGTTGCCGTCTATAGTTGTGACTGTTATATTCGCTTTACCTTCCGATACTGCGGTTACTACACCGTTGTTGTCAACAGTCGCAACACTTGGGTTGTCGCTGCTCCATGTCACAGATTTATTTGTGGCATCAACCGGAAGTACAGTTTCCATCAGGATTTCTGTATTTCCTTTTGTTATTATTGTAGTGATTTTATTCAGAATTACATTTGTAACTTCGATATATTCAGGACGGACAAGAATCTTTATAGATTGTGTAATAGTTCCGTTGCTTGCCGTGATTTCTGCAACGCCGTAATTTACAGCCGTAACTTTTCCCTTTGAATCCACGGTCGCTATGTTTGCGTCGCTACTCTGCCAAGCGTAGCCTGACATATCCGCTATAGTATCAACGGCAGTCAGACCTGCCAATTTGCAATATTCGCCTATGTCGAGTGCAATGACCAAAGAATCAAGTTCTATAACCGGCGGCGCAGTTACGGTTACAGTGACTGTTTGAGGTGGTGCGCCAAACGCTGTATTAACTATGAATGTAGCCACTCCCGGAGAAACACCTAATACTGTCGCAGCATTGCCATTTGGTGTAATAGTAGCAATATTAGAATCGCTTGAATTCCCCCAAATAACACTGTCACCCACAAGCAAACTGCTTACTGTTATTAGATGAGTTTCTCCGACTTCTATAGTTATATCATAAATTGACGGCGGAGGAGGTTGTAATACTGTCACAGTAACATTTACAGGAGTTGCACCGAACGCAGTAGTTACGGGAATCGTGATTGTGCCGGGAGAAACTCCCACTACCGTCGCGGTATTGCCGTTTTTATTGATAATCACAATATTGGTATTAGCCGGATTTCCCCACACAGCACTGTCGCCATTAACCATATCATTCGCCGTGATTGTCCCGGAAGTCTGCCCGACGTTTATGGTTATATTTGTCGGGTTTACGGTCAATGTCGCAGGTTTTACGGTTACGGTTACAGTTATGGGAGACGCACCGAACGCAGTAGTTACAGTAAAGGTTGTTGTGCCGGGAGCTTTCCCTGTCACTGTTATGGTATTGCCATTTTTATTGATAGTCGCAATATTGGAATTAACCGGATTTCCCCAAACAGCACTGTCGCCTGTAAGCATACCGCTTGCTGTGATTGTTCCGGAAGTTTGTCCGACATCTATCGTTATATTTGTCGGGTTTACGGCTAATGGGGGTGTCTTTACAGTTATTGGAATATTTATTGGTCCGGCTCCCCATGTCGTAGTAACGGTAAGTTGGGTTGTTCCGGCGGCTTTTCCTACTACTGTCGCGGTATTACCGTTCGGAATAACAGTCGCGATATTAGTATTGGCTATATTCCATATAACGCTGTCACCCTGATTGACATTATTTGCTGTGATTGTCCCTGAGGTTTGGTTAACATCTATTGTCACGCTTGTAGGTGAAACGGTAAGGTTACCCGGTGCATGCGCCCAGCGTAGCACAGGATAAGGGGAAACAGCGGGGTTCATAATCCACACATTGTTGAAATTCCAGCCTGCACTTGTATATGGAGTAGCAGTTCTCAGTTGTGTATCGGATATGTTTTGCCCGTTTTTGTTGGACGTAGTGCCGTCGGTTATATTTTGCAATGCGCCTCTCCAGTAAAGAGGAATGTCAGATTTGGCGTAGTTATTACTGGCAGTCATGGAGTCAGTATTACTGATACGCCCGATGCTTGGATTTGTATGCTCTTGTCTAATTTGCCTGTTTATAGCAAAACTGTTCTTCACACTATTGCTTGCAGATTTAATTTCAGCTACAATTCCTCCGGTTCTGGTGCCATGGGATGTTGTTTGGCTTAATACATAACTTGTGGAATAACAACGGTCTATACTCATTCTTCCGAATGAACTCGTAGCAAACATTCCACTAATACCTCCTGCGTTGCTGCCGACACTAATTATATCACCAGTGCTAAAACAATCTTGAATTGTTGCTCCAACATTGTTATCATCTACTGCATATCCGATAATGACGCCTACTTGTCCATTGCTACCTGAAGAACTGGCTTCACTGGCACTTATTTTAACAGTTGTATAGCATTGTTCGATAGTACCGGAAAATCTTCCTGCTATACCGCCAACATACTGGCGTCCGGTAATTCGTTCTGTTAAATATTCCGATGTGTCATTTGGTTTTGCATTAGGGTTTACTACTACTCTGCATTGAGAAATCTTAGAGGGAATTGTAGAAGATGCAGTCCCGGCATTGGTCATATATCCGATTATACCGCCTATATAATTTGTTCCTGTAAGCTTACCCATATAAGTGCAATTTTTTATTAAAGCATTATTTAAACTTCCTTCGCCTATAAACCCTCCGAGATAACTTGTTCCGGTGACATTAACTTTGCTTACGCAGTTTTCAAGCAAAATCGACCCTTGCGCATAACCTATAAATGCACCTGTTCGTGAATAACCAGTAGCAGTATATGTAACACTTCCCTCCAATGTTAAATTTTTGATTACCGCGCCGGATGTGCGTCCGAACAATCCACCATAGCCAGTAGATACCGATATATTGAGACCTGAAATTGTATATTCCGCTCCGTCAAGCTCACCAGTAAAAGCAGTGCTTGCAGTGCTATTTCCAATAGGCGTCCAACTACCTGTAAGAGTAATATTTTTTGATAACCTGTATTTGCCTGTCAAGTTATTTCTTATAGCATTTAATTCAGCCTGTGTTGAAATAAGTATATAACCATCGGTGAAACTGTTGATGATGATACAGGAGCTATGAATATTATTTGAATAAGCAGAAATAAAATAATTGTTATTGCAATCTTCGCAGAAAATTTTGTTTTCACTATATTTGTCCTCCAATATTTTAAGAAAACTTTAAATTTTGTCTGCGAACGATATATACATTATATCGGCGCAGACTTGGTAAACTTTACTTTATTTATTTTAACTTTATTATTTTTATTATCTCTGCTTTTTATATCATATTTCTTCTCATATTTCTTCCGTAACTTTTTAATTTATATATTTTTACTTTCTTTTAGGGGTACCGCCAACATAACCGACAAAACCCACGCTAAGGAAAAAAAGAAATGAAGGCGGTAGCCCTGATAGGGCTAAGAGCGAGGAAAGTGTACAAAAGGTAGACTTTATGTGATGGGGAAATTATATGTCACACAAGTACGCTTTTTTATTTTTGTGACGTTACAAAAATAGCTGTGGTAATTTTGTGACAGTTGTGGTACAATATAAGAAAAACGAAAAGGAATGATTATATGTCGAAAATTGGGTACGTCAGAGTGTCAGCCGTTGACCAGAATACAGACCGGCAGGAGATAGCTCTAAAAGAATTAAGCATTGATAAATATTACATAGAAAAAGTTTCGGGTAAAAACACAGAGCGGGTACAGCTAAAAAGAATGCTTGAATATGTGCGCGAAGGCGATACGGTATATATTGAGAGCATATCACGTTTGGCGCGCAGTACCCGAGACCTGCTTAGTATCGTGCAGCAGCTTCAGGAGAAATCAGTTGACTTGGTTTCGTTAAAAGAGAACATTGATACAACAACGCCGCAGGGTAGGTTCGTATTAACAATATTTGGCGCACTCTCCGAGCTTGAGAGAGAAAACACGCTTCAAAGACAGAAAGAAGGTATTGCCGCCGCGAAAATGAAAGGTAAAAAATTCGGAAGACCGCAGATTGACAAGCCCAAAGACTGGGACAAAGTAATAGAGCTCTGGCAAGAGAAAAAGATAACGGCGACGGAAGCAATGCGCCGGTTGGATTTGAACCGGGGTACTTTTTACCGCAGGGTAAACGAAACGTGTAACTCAAAAAATTATAATTGAGGTCATTATGGCTGCCCCCGAAATACTTTTAACCGAAGAACAACGGCTTGAATTTACGCAGATACCGCAAAATATCAGCGAATGGGAAATAGCTAAACACTATACTTTCACAGCCGGCGATATGGAGATCATCAACCGGCACAGGCGAAACTATAACAGGCTTGGTTTTGCGGTTCAATTATGCTGCCTGCGGAATCCGGGGTGCCCGTTAAGCAATATAAACAGTATTCCCGACGCAGTTTTACGTTATATTGCGGAGCAACTGGGCGTTAAGCCTATAGAATTTGAGAAATACGCGAAAAGAGAAAACACACGGCTTGAGCACCTTCAGGAATTACGCAATGAATACGGATATAAGAACTTTACTGATACTGATAATAATTATCTTTCGGGATTTCTAATACCTCATGCTATGGAGACTGATGAGGCTGGAAGACTGATGAGGCTTGCTGTTGAAACCTTAAAAAAACAGACGGTAATTCTGCCGGGTATAACCACTCTTGAGAAATTAGTAAATGAATCCCTTAGAAAAGCCAATAATACGGTTATAAATCTTATCAATGAATCGCTCACAGACAGACAAAAACAAAGCTTAAATGAGCTGGTAGAATCACGTAATGAAACAGACACAACCATTCTCGCATATTTGAAAGAAGATTGCGGACAGGCATCGCCAAAAGCATTCATGGATGTAATTGACAGGCTTGAAATCATCAGAAAGCTTGGTCTTAATCTAAATATTGAGAATTTACATCCAAACAGGATAAGGCAGTTATCAAGGCTGGGCTCCAAGTATGAACCGCATTCTTTTCGCCGGTTTGAAGAAGGCAAACGTTACGCTATGCTTGCCATATATCTTTACGATTTAAGCCAGAGTTTAACTGACCTTGCCGTTGAAATACATGATAAGCAAATTAATTCGTTACTTTCAAAAGGGCGTAAAGAACAGGAAAAAATCCAAAAGGAAAACGGCAAAACCTTAAATGAGAAAGTTATTCAGCTCATACATATCGGAGATGCCCTGATAAAAGCAAGGAATGAGGGATTAGACCCGTTTAAAACGATTGAAAAAATAATGTCCTGGGATAATATCATTGAATCCGTCGAAGAAGCAAAAAAACTTGCGAGACCTGTCAATTACGATTATTTAGACCTGCTCGACAGCAAATATAACCATCTTCGCAAATATACTCCCGCCCTTGTCAAACACCTTGAATTTCATTCTACAAATATATCGTTAAACCCATTAATCGTCGCATTAAAGGTTATTCATGATATGAATGAAACAGGCAAACGGAAAGTCCCGGACGACGCGCCGGTAGATTTTATTTCAAATCGGTGGAGCAAGTATGTTTTCGGGCAAGACGGCGCAATAAACAGGCATTATTATGAATTTGCGGCATACACGGAATTAAAGAACAGAATACGTGCAGGCGACGTCTCTGTTAAGGGCAGCCGTAATTATAAAAACTTTGATGAATATCTTGTATCCAAAGAGGATTGGGACAATAAAAAAGCAAGGCTTACGAGACTGGCTGTCAGTTTGAATCCGGACGAGTACTTACGGGAAAGAAATGAATCTCTTCGCAAAAGGTTGCAGTGGGTTTCCGAAAATGCCGGTAAACTTGACGGCGTAAGCATCGGCAGCGATAAATTTCATATTGACAGGCTGGACAAATCCACTCCGGAAGAAGCGAGTGTATTAAGCGAAAAATTATACAAAATGCTTCCAAGGGTCAAACTTCCGGACCTTTTGATGGATGTTGCAGGCTGGACAGATTTTGACCGGCATTTTATTCACGCCTCTACAGGCAATATTCCTGAAAATGACGAAAAGGCTGTGTTAATGGCCGCCTTAATGGCAATGGGGACAAATATTGGATTGGTAAAGATGTCTGATTCTACCCATGATATAACATACAGGCAAATGGCACACGCAACGCAGTGGAGGATGTACGATGAGGCAATGAAGTGCGCTCAGGCTGCTCTTGTGAACTATCAGCATAAACAGTTTCTTTCTTCCTACTGGGGTGACGGGTCAACGTCGTCCAGCGATGGAATGAGGGTTCAAGTCGGAGTGTCATCGCTTCACGCGGAACATAATCCGCATTACGGCTCTCAAAAAGGAACAACATTGTACCGATTTGTAAGCGACCAATTTTCGGCGTTCTATACCAAAGTCATCAATACAAACGCCAGAGACGCCGTCCATGTAATTGACGGACTGCTGTCTCATGAAACTGAGCTATGCATTGACGAGCACTATACGGACACTGCGGGATATACGGATCAGGTGTTTGGATTAAGCCACTTATTAGGCTTTCGTTTCGCTCCAAGAATAAGGGATATTTCGGAATTAAGGCTCTATTCGTTTTCAAAGCCCGACGATTACCCCATGATTGAAAAAATGATCTGCGGAAAAATAAATACAAAAATCATCCGGGAAAATTATGACGAAGTGCTGAGGCTTGCCTATTCTATCTGTGAAGGCAAAGTATCAGGCTCTCTAATCATGTCAAAGCTTGGCTCTTACTCAAGGCAAAACACTTTGGCTGCTACCCTTCGGGAAATGGGGCGGATTGAGAAAACTATCTTCATTCTGGAATATATTTCAGATGAATCCATGAGAAGGCGAATCCAAAGGGGTTTGAACAAGAGCGAGGCAATCAACGCGCTGGCCAGAGCAATATTCTTCGGTAAACGGGGGGAACTCAGGGAACGTGAACTACAAGACCAGCTTCAAAGAGCCAGTTCTCTGAATATACTCATTAACGCGATCAGTATATGGAATACAGCTTACCTGCAAAAAGCTGTTGAATATTTAAAAACATCCGAGAATATCAATGAAGATTTGTTATACTCACGAAAGAAAAGAATTGCCAAGTATAATTAAGCAGCAAGAATAAGCGATTTAGCGCAAATGACCGATTTACTGGAAACAGGAAGAGCGTCGTCGAAAAGCTGAACTTTGTCGCCGATAAGCCTGTCAATATTGACTTTGTTGTCTTTGTCTGTACTGCTGATAATGGAGTTGATTTTTGCTTGAAATAAATCAAAGTTATCGTAATATTTAGAACGCAGTTCGCCTTTGACAAACTTCCAAAGTCGCTCAATCAGGTTAAGATTAGGACTGTACGGCGGTATGAATATGAGAGAAATGCCAAGTTGAGC
>Ga0209737_10002736_pt1 | contig 12307 bp, 13 predicted proteins | sample TergutCu122P3_FD_187284 | JGI IMG/M metagenome (GOLD analysis project Ga0209737, IMG submission 187284) | Cubitermes ugandensis P3 segment gut microbial communities from Kakamega Forest, Kenya - Cu122 P3 (SPAdes) (version 2) | ecosystem: Host-associated > Arthropoda: Insects > Digestive system... | reverse complement strand
CTGTAAACCCTGCATCCACCACAGTGTACTGGGACCGGGTGAGGTGTGTGAATGGAAAGCAGAAGCCATCAATGTTTAAGCATTTGGTCTCACAGTGAGGCGACAGGCCGAAATCCAGGATGTAGACGTAATCTGCATTATTAATATCTTTATTTTCTTCAAGCGTGTGCTTCTATTCAACTATTGAAAGTGTTAACTAAATTATACGGAATTTGCTGTAAAAGTTACGCGAATTGAGGCGACCCCAGCGCGATGTATGCGTGTATACAAACACACGTTCAAGAAGGTGTGACCTGTGCAGTCAGGGATATGTTAATATGTTAATTTTCATTGAGATAAACCTTAAGACACGGGCCGTTCTAACCATTACTTAGAACTACGTATTCTGGTTCTGCTAAGATCATAATATAAAGATATAAGCGTTCTTCACAGGTTTGCCTCCATTTTGAGTTACAGGGTAGAGAAAATATAATGAGCTCCATTTTTATGATGACCGTCTTAAGTTCAACCAAAAGTAGAAGAAGAACTAGTTCTTCGCCCGACACTTCCTTCCTTTCTTTCTCGACGTCACGGATTACACGCTGAAACTTTAAAGAAATAATAACACCCACTTTAATACAGTCTTTACCTACGATTCCTAGGAAATTTGCATACGACAAAGTAACATTTTAAACTTTGTATTGTTCATTCCGTGCACCATCCATAACCAGTTCACTACAAGAAACCAACAAAATTCATAAAACTGTTCCTTAGGTATTTATATTACAGTACCACACTGAACATTCCTACATGTTTCGATCTGCAAGGGACAATTTTCAGGAAATCAAACAACAACAATACAGCACAAAAACAAATTAGTCACTATTGTACACCGTTGACATAATGTAAATGAGGAAAATAGTGAAAGTGTTCAAGTGCGCTGGATCTTGGTATCCAGCGCACTTGTAAAATTATCCAACAAAGAAGTGTCTATATTTTTCCTATTTGCCTCCTTTACATTATCCCGACTGTGTATAAAACTGGCTAATTTGGTTTGACACTGTACTGCTTTTGTATGATTCCTTGATTATGGTCCCTTGCGGATCAAAACAGGAATGTTCAGTGTGATATTATAATATAAATATCTAAGGAAGATATTTGTGCATTTTGTTGGTCTATAGTCGTGAATAAACATTTCAAAATTTCTAGTAATTAACCATATTCCAAAACAGGAGGTTAATTTTCAAGGATCAGAAGTTGTGTAAACTAACATCTCTTGGTAGGCATGGTTCGAGTCCAGTCTTAGCAATTAGTTGAAGAACAACAGACAACACGTGTGTAGCAGATGGTTAAAAACTCTGCACCTTCAGTTGCTCACAGAAGTCGCCGGAAATTTAGAGCCCCTCATTCCAGTCAGGGGAAGTAAAAAATGGACCCCCAGTCGGCAAAGGCAGTGACTTCAAAGACGAGAAAACTCGGTCTCATAGTCTTCAATTTCGAAACTTGGAACTTGGAGGCTAAAATTCTTAACTGGAGGACAAGATCTGTTGGCAGTTCTAATATGGCTAGGCAACTCTGTCATTTAATCATTAGTAGTCGAGAGACAACAAATGAGGGAAGTAAACAACCCTACCCTAAAGAAAAATTACAGAAATGGGCTGTTCCAAAATACCGGAAACGCCAATCAGAATCAGAGGTCTCGCGAACACGTAATTTAGTTTTAAAGAACCTAATTTGTTATGGTAAAAATTCAGACCCACAACAGACATGGTAAATTTTTTTCCCAGTAAGACGTTTTATTGTAAGGAAATTTGTTTAATTTTAGGTGCCTTCCCATGGCCACGAAAAGCACCAATTAGCTTCGTTAAGTCCGTCTGATGCATGTATCAGCGCGGATCCCACTGGACAGTTTTCGTGAAAGATGACAATGGGGACTACGAAAATCTGTCACGAAAATTCAAAATCGGCTAAAATCTGCAAAAATAATCCGCCAAGTTAGGGTAGAGTCGCCTAATAGAGGGTCATTTTTTATCACACCCATAATACGGTTTATAATAAACAAGCAACTTTGAATGCATTTTGAAACAACAATCTTTCATTAAGAACGATTTTTATTTGTCCATGAAAATAATTTATTATAGAGATGTAACAATTTTACCAAAAAACATAAATCAACACCTGATATGGGGTGGCACCTATTATGCGGTACTAGGGATTTCTCACACTTAGACCACGAACACAATTTAGGGAGGCCAGCAGCAGGAAGTTTTATTTATTAATATTACAAAATAAATTTTTTCATAACACTTAGCGGCCACAATAAACAACTATCTTATTTTGATGTATGTACCGTGCATTTTGTACAGTTTATTATCCAGACCAACAAATGCACAATACAATGAACAAAACAAAATTTTATGTATCGTAAGTACTTCTCGTCATACCTGAATACAGGAAACACCAACGTAGGGAATACACCAGTAAGACTGTCCAGATAGTATATACAGCCACCAAGCTAACAACTTCCATGTACTGTAATTATAACAGTTGACAGCGCACAGCGTGTTATAGAGTTTATTTTATCATCAACTGTAACAATCACATTTTAAGCTACTGATTTTATTGACTTTGTAACATTAATGATTTTGTGACTCCAGCAACGTAGAAGGACAGTACTCCATGAAGACAATGCAGGTGCATCGGAACATGTAGGAGTACTTACGATGTATAAAATATTGTTAATGTATATATGCTGTGCATTTGTTGGTCTCGATAATAAACAACAGTCTGTCACTTCTGACACCTGTCACACACAAGGCCCTTTTCCGACATTCCGCACAAACAGTGCACATCCACTTCAGACTTTGTGAGCATCGAACGCAGTTTTCACCGCTGTGGTCTTCAGTGAACAAACCGGCACCATATAGATGTTCGGTATCAACTTCTTTCTCACTTTCTTTCACGCATCCATCTTCTTCTGGCCCTGAAGGCTGAGTGGTTGGCTGAACGTTAAAACGCACATTTGGTTCTTGTGCACTTTCTTCAAAACCCCACACTGGGGGACAATAGAGGACACCATATTAGGAGCTCACCATGTTGGAATTCAACCATAAACTGTAGATATGCCACACTGTAACCCGCATACACGAAATAACAAATACATCGTTGTAACAAGTACAAGTCCTGTCCGGAAAGTAAAGATACATCACGTGTAGGCCGATAGGGAAATTTTTATGCTTATTGTGGCAACACTGCCGTCGACCTTAATCCTTTACCTGTGAGCCGTGCTCGTTTGACAGTGGTAGAACCAGCTTTGTTTGAGTGAGACGTGTTTGAAATGGCAGCGCCGATCCAAAGTCCCGCCAAATGCCAGCTGCGTTTCGTCATACGATTTCTCAATGCAAAAGTTGAACGTCCAACGGAAATTCACAAACAAATTATTGCTGTTTATGGTAACGTTATGAATCGGCAAAATGTGACGAAGTGGTGCCGTGAATTCTCCGAAGGAAGAACTGATGTTCACGACGAACAAAGGAGTGGTAGGCCATCTTTGATCTCTGACGACCTTCTTCAGGAAATTGAAGTAGAAATTCGCGCAAATCGACGCGTGACAAGAGAGTTGCATCACAGCATTTCTGAAGTATCTTAGACCACAATTCATGAAGTTGTGACAGAAAAATTAGGGTACAGAAAATTGTGCGCACTCTGGGTGCCCAAAATGTTAACGGACGATCACAAAACGAAACGGATGGGTTCCGCGCTGAAGTTTATCTCATCCGCCGTACAGTCCGGAACTCGCCTCCAGCGATTTCCACTTGTTTCATCACCTAAAGTAACATCTCGCTGGGAAAAAGTTCGACGACGATGATGAGGTGCAAGAAGAAGTCATGACGTGGTTCAAAGGGCAGGCGGCAGACTTCTATGACTCGGGGATACAGAAGCTGGTTCCAAGACTTAATAAATGTTTGGACAATGCCGGCGACTATGTCGAAAAATAAAATTATATTCAGACAATTCATTCACAGTGTCGCTTTTGTAAATTAAAAATGTTTAGGACCGTTGTATCTCTACTTTCTGGACACGCCTCGTACTAAGATCTAAAAAATGGTTGAGTTGAAATCACTAAACTTTGACAATGGAGAAGCTTACGAATAAAGACTCTCCAAAATTTTTACAGCATGAAAACAAATCAAAGCTCGTAACTGGAACATACCTTCGACAGTCCAGTCCTTCTTACAAATGTCGTTTTTAGGCACCTGCCCCAAGGTCACATACTCAACGCTACCTGGCGGAAGCACACAGGGAAGATACAGCGGTACCTCGCATTAGGAACTACGGTAATGTTAGGCGACTTTACCCTACATGAAGACCTAAGTACACTTTATTGTTCTCGGCGACATTACATCGCCACAAAAGCGCTCTTTTCGAGTGAAATGGCATCAGGCTCTTAGGATATTCCAGGAGAGGTAAACATGGCACGAATGTCTCACATTTTTACGTACAGATAGTGACTGTGGAGTTTGCAATTGAACTTGGAAGTGGTTTGTGCTGAATAAAGTCTTTGTGACCACTAATCGATGTATTCCAGTTAAAAATACGTTGTACTGAGGTGCAGTTGCGTTTTGTGCGTGTTAAATAACACGGTCATTTTTTCTAGTGTTATATTTGATTAGAGTTGTGCATTGAGTACATTTCAATTTAGGCTTGTTGCAAACGAAACGCCAACCAGTAGAAAAAAGTCAAGTAGTGATGGAGACTCATGTTTTTGATATGTTCTAGGTTTTACTCCGACCATTGCTGCGAGTATTAAGGGACTGTACCCACGCTATGCAGGTCACATGCATTCTGTTGAGTAATGGCCATCGCGTTGCCTATCTTTTTGATTAATTCTGTAACAGTTTTATAAGCAGCATACGTGTTAACATACGTGCTATCATAATTTATCAGCAGATTTTTTTAATTTGGGAATTCCATAAACATGAATTAATCCTGAGCCAACATTTACATGCGTGGTATAATTCAAAGCAAGAAAATGCACAATATCTGTCGGCTTGACAATCACTCTATCGCATTCCCGACAAGCCTCGCCAGTGAAACTAACTTCGGTACAGCTGATCGGATTTCCGACAGTGGATACCAGGAGACATCTAGTGGTACCCACAATGACAACGAACAAGGAGATTGGTGAGGGAGTCCGGTTATTACAGAACACAAGCTATTTTATGATACACAACACAAGAATAAATTTATAAAATCCGTCACTATATAAGCTGAAATTAGGAGCCGGTGTAGCGTAGGCGGTATAGTGACTAGGCCACGAGTTGGACTACGTGGTGTTCAAATACCGGCAGGGTACAGAGATTTTTCTCTTCACCAAAATACCGGACCGGCTCAGGGTACACCCAGCGTCCCGTTCAATGGGTGCTGGTGTTATTTCCAAGTTGTAAAGCGGTCGGTGCAAGAAGTTAACTACTCACCACCATCTAGTGCCGAGGATGAGGACGAGTGGAGCTATACCTCTACTCCCCATACATACCTTCACGGTGTGGACAGGGACAAATTCGCTTTTTACGTTTTGCTCTGAAATTTTGTTATGTATATAATTGTAACTACCAAAAATCCGGTAGTTGCATAACAGCATCTAGAATCCAAACTAGGACAATGACTTAATCCTAGAGTTCTTTTAAATGTTACCTTACCTTATGTATAAGCCATTACCCTTTTGATAGCGTGAATAGTAAAACAAAGTTTTTGTAGGGAAAGTTCCACGTGCCAGCATAATAATACATTTTCGAAATTCCTGTCTAAATTATAACCTACCTAAGATGTATGGACTCTTACGGCTTAATACATGCTTTTTGTAGTTAAATATTACGGATTTTTTACTCCGTGTTTGATTTGTTGTGTTGGTAAAGGAAATACAATTAATTGACATAATTTTCAGTTATCTTGCGCAATAATAAGAGTGAAATGAAGTAAGGTTTCTAATGACACCCAAAATCTGGCAAAATAAGTGCATTTAACCCTAACAGGTGTGGATATGGTACAAACTAGTAACAGTACGCCATATGTCGTGTAATATGTTGTGGACGTTCTGTGTTGGGTCTGCGGTATTGAACAAAGAAAGTTGGGTGTACTGCCAACTTACTTTCCACAAAATACTTCGGGTTACCAGCTTCAGGCCTGTTGTGTGTGTGCGACGGACCATGCTGCCGTATTTCAAATTTGAACAGTGAAGTATCAGAAATTCAGACTGCACGTTTGCTGAAGACTTGAATCTTCAACTTTAGAAGTTATAAGGGTAGCCAAATACGAATTCTGTCGCGACATGTGTAAGAGAAAGTGTAACAGACAAGCACAGGGCGGGATATTGAAGACAGCACTAGCGATTGTAAAAACTCCTCATTGCCTACAACTACAAGTCACTGAAATCTAGGATCACAGAGTTTGCAGAAAAGCCTGCATATGAGATGGGGCGTGGCTGGTTACAAACCGGAGGAGGCTCGGACACCATGTTTGCTTCAAGCTTGCTCAGCAGTAAGTTCGTTTAAACCTATTACATGCGGAATGCAGCTTCTTGGCAGTTTCTTTCGAGGTGACAACAACGCATTGTAGCGGGTCGTGCACAGACCTGCTCTTCAAATCTAATCTGTCACTAAGTTATTACGTAACAAAAAGCACTTTCCAGACAATATCACTACAAAGTAAATTTAACAGTATTGTGGCTGGAAGTAAAATGACTGATGTAGCATCAATGGTGCTGAAAAAATGACAGATGCCGAATAATGGGGGCCGATAGATTGCTATTTCCGTGTCGCGGCAAAATTGTGAGGCTCAAACTATGAACAGATTTCAAGACACAAGGTATAAAACTTACACTAATGCAACCCATATAATCAGTAATCACATGCGTGATGAGAGAGACGTCAATGATACTTTATTTACAATCCAGAGATGTGTTTTACTAAATGTCAAAAACATGCAACTTCATTTCAGGTACTGTGGCAGACAGAAAATATACCAAAATGGCGACTGTGCTAACATTTTCATTATCACTCAGTTCGATGGCAATTTGCAACAGACAACAAAAGCCAGGCACGTGATATACGGGACGGAACTGCATCAAAAACACGTTTAATTATCGTGCATGGGATATTGCTTGTAACTGATAATTAAAACCGTAATAATATGAAGATTTTAGCTTTTTTTTATATATTTGGCGCAAAAGCCCCCCCTCCCCCCGGTGGACCAGGTTCTCCTCATTCACAGTGTTTCTAGATCACATACAACGACGCAACACAGTCGGTAGGAATCCTCTGGACGAGTGATCAGCTCGTCGCAGAGACCTCTACCTAAGAACTCACAACACTCACAAGAAACAAATATTCATGCCCCCGGCGGGATTCGAACCCACAGTCCCAGCAAGCAAGCAGCCGCAGACCAACGCCTTAGACAGCCAGGCCACCGGAACTGGCCAAGATTTGAGCTTACGACCCAATAAGTTCATGGTAAGTACTCAACCAAAATATCAATTACTGGCCAATAGCAGAAATAGAATTCTGTGAAGCAGGAAGCTAAGTTTCTGAGGTCTGCTCGGCACTATCTGTTGTATGGTTTCTATAAAATTTGATGTGAATATGAGGAAGTTACTTCGCCAAACTTCAGAGATCTCGAATAACTCTGAGAAGGAAGGTTGAAACGCTTAACTTGTTAGTTATTAGGTTGTTCGTTTCTTTGGTTGGTTGTTTGGTTGACTGTTTAGTTAGTAGGTACGTTTACTGTTTGGCAGGCAATAGAGCTTAAAATCGTGTTATCACAGGAAACTGCAGGCCCGTATGTTCACATATAATCTCATGCTACGTTCCAAACTTATAGTTGCAGCTCATATTAAAGTTGTAAATTTAAACGTAGAGGAAATTATTATTATTATTATTATTATTATTTATTTATTTTTACAGAAACTAACAATTCACTAAGGCGACCTGGAATAGTGTAGTCGGTAAAGGGGCTCGCTATGGTCTGGAAGGCCCGAAGTTCTAACCCTGGTGAGGGTGAGATTTTTTATATCCGTCCAGTCTCCTGTAAAATGGAAAAAGTGTCTCGTTCCCGGTGGCAAAGTTGCCACGGCATGACGACCAACCACCACATTTGGAGGCGAGATCAAAGAAGGATAGAAATAAGCATCTATTCCACCCCTCCCCATGCCTTCATGAAATATTATAGGGTTAAATTCAACAACTCGGGCCGGGTAGCGTAGTCGGTATAGCAACTGCCTAGGGGCTGGACGGTCCGGGGATCGAATCCCGGTGGGTCGAGATTTTCCGCACCTGTCCAGATCGGCCCTGAGGCCCAACCAGCCTCCTGTACAGTGGGTACCGGGTCTTACCCGGGGGTAAGGTGCGGCCGGAGCGTGACGCTGACCCCTCACCCCCTTCTAGAGCCGAGGTCTAAAATAGAGTAGAGCTATACCTCTACTCTCCCTAAGGGCCTTCGTAGCCTATGAAAGGGTGAAACCTACCTAAATTCAACAGCTCAATATTGATGGTATGTGTAGAGGTCACTGAGGTACTTTTTGAACGCGTTCGAAAAACTGTGAAAAGTGACTACAAGCTTCGTCATGTTTGTCTCTCCGTCGATCTGTCCTTGCGCATGGTACACATCTGCTCCCAATGGAGGGATTTTAAAGAAATTTGATATGTGAGTATTTTTTGAAAATCTGTCGAAAAAAAATCAAATTCCATTAAAATCTGACAAAAATAGCTGGTACTTTACATGAACATACGTACACCTATGATTATATCTCGCTAAGTTCTTCTTAGAATGGGAAATGTTTAAAAAATCAAAACATACATTTTGTATTCAATAACCATTTTTTCCTCAAATCGTACAGTTTATTAGATAATGTGGAAAATATGGTAGAGCCAGACAGGCTGCAGATGACAATATAATGCGGCATTGTATGCTGGATAACTAAGGTTACAGTGGCACACTCGGAATGTCTAATACTTACTGGTTTTCAACGGCAAAAGTGGTTACGCTAATGTGCCTCAGTGTTACGTTTATATAAAAATGCCTGTCTTTTTATCGATCACTGTTGCAATACGAACGGCAGTTACTCCAGTAAACGAAGTACGTTCGAGCGCCTCTGAGAGCAACACAGACAAAGTCCATTCCACAAGACACGCGAATAATTCTGGAGAATATATTTGTGCAAGATGTGACGTAATCAAATTTCGTAGACAAATACGCACATTTGGTACTTCTTTCTTCAAGACATAGACCCTCTTTTCATGAAGCCTGAGGGAGCAGGTTCTTCTGAAACGCCGGTACGTATCTACCAGAGTACAAGAATCAGAAGCCCAAATCTCAAACTATCACACTTCCTGTAAACACTTCTGAGATGGTAGCAACTCTGACTTTGTCGACGGTCTGTAAATCTCGTCTATTAATTCAGAAAACATCTAAAAACAAGTTAGTGTTTGTTTCAGTCTGACCATAAAATTCTACCTTTTCATCTATAACTAAAACACATTTATAATACATTTTAGCTCTTTTCAAGAAAGAGATAAAAGCATGTATCCTTGGCATAATATTCTGAGTTTATAAATACTGTTCATTCTCAGAACAAACACTCAGTTCTTAAGTAAACAAGTTCAAACTGAGCGATCTTGGTAATGTGAAAGCTCTAAAATCCTTGGAAGTGGAATTAAATTTGTAATATTACTTGCGAAGTAGGGTATAGGCGGCCAATATTGCAATGGGAATAATTTGGTTGTCAACATGTTTGAGGAATTTGGTGCAACAATGCTAGGGTAACAGTTAATACACAAGCGCAAAATTTTAACTATACAGACAAATTCGGCGAAGATACGAGTACTTAAAGATCCAGTAACTCTTCAAGAGTGCTGGAAAGACAACTACTTTTATGTACAGTATAATAAGATGCAATATTAAATTTGATAGAATGAAAATATACATTAAGCCATGATTTTATATGAATATGCATAATGAAAGTTTGTCATTGAAGATGGATCCTACAATAATCACGAACTTTACTGTGGCCATTTTCCACTTTCTCTTCGTTTAACGAACTTGTAACATGAATATTGGCAGAATAAGAAGCGTTAAAATTTTCAGTACAAACGTTTAATCCCGTAACGCCTTTTGCGATTTGAAACTGTTACGAACACTGATTTATAGTGTCTATATTCAGGAAAAGAACGGCATTACTGAAACAGGGCAGGGGAAACCCCAGAATCTCGCTTTACTTACTCACTTGATTATTTACTCCATACAGCAGAGTCCTTTTGGAGAAGCTAACCAGTTTTCAACTAGTCAAGAAATTCCCAACAATTTATGGAACCAGAAAGTTCATTACCGTATTTACAAGTGCCTGTCACTTGTCCCTATCCTAAGCCGGCTCGATCCAGTAACACATTTCACAGAGAAAGGGTTAAAATTTATTTATCTAAATATTGTTCCAATAAAATATACCATATAATGATTTTAGAAAATTCTTCTAAAAAACCCAACTACATTCCAACATATTTCGGTAGCGGGCACCACCACACCGCATAATAAATACTGTCTGTCTGGATATGTACATGTAGTCAGATCCACTTCGCGTTGTTCATAAGCGTAGAACGTGGTGAGCACAGACGCGCGATATTGATGAAGCTGTCGATCACCGTAGAAGTTCCACTATGATTGCAGGGTCCAGTTTGTCCAGAATGAAGAAGTTCTGGAAGTGTTTGGCACTATGGCAAACATGTAATTGTATTGCAACTTGTATTTTTTTAAATTTGACTTTAATTTAATGGGTCGGCTCCCATCTTGTTGAGGGTAAAGTTCACCGCAGAATAGGCCATGAAGGCCCAGACGGGGCACAAAAGTATAGCTGTACCCTTCCTTCAACCACGCTACTAGGTGGGGGTACGTGGTCAACACCACACCGCTGCCGTTTTAGTCCCAGGAAAGAGACCCGGTAGCCGTTATACAGGCGGCTGGGTGGCCCCAGTAACGGTCTGGACGGGTGCGGAAAATCTCGCCCTCAACCATGTTTCGATCCCTGAACCGTCCGGCCCGTAACAAGTAGCTATACCTACTGAGCTATCTGGGCCCACCAGCGTCCCTCTGGAAGCGCTAATAGCTTCTCAAAATATTCCCCGTCTCTATGAAATCCGAAAGTAGAAGAATGAATCACGATTCTGAGATTGGAAGCTGTGTCTTTACCCGAGTAGCTTCTGACTTTTCGAAAGATCCTCGGGCCATCATCTTGAGGGAGAAGAAATTCAAGAATAATGAAAGGCTGAGAACTACTCGCCCAATGACACATTGTCACACTCAGAACACATTGTATTTTCAGCAGAACCGCTGTGAGAAACTCAGATCTCAAAACCCCTCCACTATTACAATACTGGTAGAGACAGCACCTCGCCCTGAAACGTTGATACCATATACCAAATTAGTCGGCTTTATATCCCACCTTGTTTAGATTAAGCAATTAGTAGTGGCGGGGAAAATATTAAATATATTAAAAAACATAATTTGGCAACAACTTCGAAGAAATGAACAACCTTCAGCTTAAACATTTTTGAAGAACCGAAACCGAAATTGAATAAAAATGTGCCTAAATATCCGTATTCGTACTTCGTACTTTTAATTACATTTAGAATTAAATTTTAATTAGGGTACATACAGACCTAACTAACGCATGTATGTCAATAATTTGCATAATGACCTGCATAAACTGAAGCCTCATGATGACCTTGCATGGTTGATATGTTTTGCCATTTCAGTGTAGTTTTGTACGGTATACCTACAGTATTATGTGTGCGGACGGCGCAGCCACATATTTCAGATTATATGCTCATTTTTACCACAGACAAAGAGCGACAAGTCTTCGAAGTACAACAAATAGTCGTCATGTATCTCGCAACACAATGTCGAAATATTCAGGCGAACAGCGCCTTTACCCTACCATCCAAAACTATCCTAGAACTACAGCCAGGGGATACCGAAAGGCGCCAGACATCTGCCATTGGGTGCTAAAGTGATTGAATAAAATCATATTTGAGTTATTTAAGCGAGACGTAGGAACACAAACACATACGTGTAAGTTTTATTACTGGGTGGACGAAAATTAATAGGCTAAACATATTCAGCATTTTCAACTTGCATTTTCCATAAATGTACAGATGTTTGGTTCCTGTATAGTCACTTAGCTAATCCATATGATTTACCTCACCGACTAACAACTGTGCTCTCTCTAGGGACAGCTGTCATTATTGATGCAAGAGGTACAAATCATTGCAGGCCTGAGATCGGA
>Ga0209737_10002735_pt1 | contig 12309 bp, 10 predicted proteins | sample TergutCu122P3_FD_187284 | JGI IMG/M metagenome (GOLD analysis project Ga0209737, IMG submission 187284) | Cubitermes ugandensis P3 segment gut microbial communities from Kakamega Forest, Kenya - Cu122 P3 (SPAdes) (version 2) | ecosystem: Host-associated > Arthropoda: Insects > Digestive system... | reverse complement strand
CTGTGAATGGTTTCCATTCGTGTATTTTCTTTACAATACTAGTTTCAGGCATTCTATTTGTGTGTCCAAACAAACTCAATCTTTGGGCTTTAATATAATTTATTATATTCCGGTGTTTTATTAACTCATCCAATTCTATGTTTGTTTTGATTCTCCAGTTACCATTATCTTCTTTAGTTGGTCCAAAAAATTTTCTAAGTATTTTCCTTTCAAACACTAGGAGTCTCTGTATAATACTTTCTTTAAGGACCCATGTTTCGCATCCATAAACTACAACTGGTCTAATTACTGACCAGTATAACTTTAATTTGGATTTGCTGGCCACCAATTTGCTTTTAAAGAGAGCTCTATTTGCATAGAATGCTTTATTTCCTTTAACAACTGTTTCTCTAATTTCTTCTTCCAATGTATTATTTCCATTCACAATTGTATCAAGATAGCTGAATGATCTGACCTGGTCAATTTGTATGTTTCCAACTGTTATTTTATCTAATTGAGATCCTTTCCTTGTACATTTCATGTATTTTTTACTTACTTTGGCTTACACATGTTATTTGTTTATTAAATCACATCAATAAAACAAAATATGTAAATATTTTAATCAACTGTTGGCTGTTTTACCTTTTTTATACTTTTAACTTGTATTTTTGTGTTTGTGTGTGCATATGTAGTTTGTTGATATATGCAACATTGTATCTTTATACAGTTCTGTTTGTGATATCTTGAAGCTCTTTTGAAATGGCCCAAGAGGTTCGAAACATTTAGAAGACCTGTGATATAGAGTATTAGGAGTTTTTCCCAAAATGCAGTGTAATTTTTTGCTTTTGATTTATGTGATTAATATTTTGTGAGGCATTACTATCTTTGTTCGCACTCTTCGCCTTTTTTTTTCCTACCGCGTTTACACCTGCTTCTTCCCATTCCCAGTCTTCCAAGGCAGTCACCACCAAAATTATTTTTTTCTCTCCCCTCTCAGACGTAACCGGCTTTGGTTGCACTACGAACGGAGGCCAGAGCCAAGGCATAGTTGTCGACAGGCACAGAGCCGTTCAAAATGTGTAGTGTGTGTTAATGTATTGATTATGCGTGCTTAATTTTAGACCCCAAAATGTGATGTGTTACTTTCAGTCAGCAAAATGTTTATAAAGTGTGACAGCTAAGTCAAAGTTACGCCCCACAGCCCTGCCACGTGCCATACAAATTGTGGACAGTCCCGGAATTTCTGGGCATCTGTTTCTGTATTATGCACCTTCCCTTCATATCCAGCTGATTGACGTGTGTTCATTTTGGTTGGATGATGATGATTGTTCATTAAATCACTTCGAAAACCCGGTAATTCTGATGACTGCAAACCGTTTTGTTCAACGTGTGTGGAAGTTTTTACTTTTTGGATTTGTAATTTTGCAGATCTTTTAAAGTATGGATTATATGGCCGTGTTTCTATTCCACGTGTGTTAGATTTTTAACCTCTTGAAAGACTTGGACCGCACCCACATTTTTTTATATCCAATGTGTACTGACAGACCTTGTACCCTGAGACTGAACTTGCACAATTTTATACAGCTTCATTTCCAATTCCAGGCTTACTGGCGTGGGGCTAAGCCCAGGGATTTTACGTTGAGTAACTTGAAAAAGGTACGGATGGAGAAGGAATGGATAAACTGGGATTTAAATTTGAACTTGACGACCGAAAATATGGATCAACGGGTAAAACTATTTGAAAGAATTCTTGGTGTGCCCCATTCAGCACTGGGAAATGTGTGTTGGTACATGCATTATAAAATTTACAGCCAATAACAAAGACGTGATAGTAAGTCATCTGTATAATGTAATTTGTTGGCTTGCACACCGAACCTATCCTCGCACAAGGTACAATGCAAAGCGACTGTGTGCTAGAGACAGCTACTCATGTGTAAAACTGGTTTATCAAGTAGTAGCGCCAGGGGAGAGCTGAACGGCGAGTGTGTCATCTGTAGCTAGTTAGTTGATAATGTAATGTTTTCGGCATTTATGTACAGTTTTTACTCAAATTTGGCACAGTCGCCCTTAGAAAACCATACGTTGCTTTAAGATGTGAATACCACTGATTACGAAAACGTGATATTAAAGGTGCCACGTTCATGGCACCATTTGACATATAAATAACATTTAGCCCGAAGTCAACTCGTGCAAAATATAACAAACGAGAAACATTTAATACTAATTTGTAAAGTTATTGGCGTATTATTCTTGCTGGATAAGTTTACAGTTGCACGCCGGGAAAATTGCGTCCATTGGCGCATGCGTAAAAGGATGTCTTTTGTTTTTCGTTGCCGCCAAAGGCAGTGCCATATTTTCGCCAGTATTTGGTTCGATTGGACGTGTATGAGCTGTAAAAGTCGTATGGAAAAGAAAAGAGGAAATGTCGGGATATATTTTGAGGTATTTTTAAACATCTTGCACATATTAGGATAGTGCCACTGTATACAGTTCAATTCAAGTACGCTACTTCGCATTTCTTGGTGTACACGCGCATATATATGTATGTATGTGTATACACACACACACACACACAGGCGAGGTTTAGTAACTTTGAAATAGCCAATTGTCGTTGCCTGTTTGCCAGACGTTGCACATCGTTGTGCGACGTGGCAACGGCGGCCAACGTCATTCTGTGTTGGATCAGTAGAATGGTAACGCGGTTGGATGTACAGGAGTTGGCGACACGCTGCAGACTTTCTACGTAGTTCGATTTTTGGGATTTTTGCCGTCCAGCTGGCGTACCTCTCATAGTTTCAGTAAGTATACCGTTAGTTAATATGGTGGTGTACTATTTGGGACGATTACGTAGCCATTGATGTCATTCCCATTGGTTCTCGCAGCCACTTGCGCAGGAAAAGGTTGCGCATTGGCGCAGTACATTTGTCTAGCATGGGAATAGGCCAAGTTTCACTGGGAGCTTAAGTGATTACAAAGGACGCGGATGTTGGTGCGTATGAAACGTCGGTGAGTTTAAGGGGACGTGTGCAGGCGTCAGTAAAGAATTCTAGTGACGAATGGTTAGTAGTTTTAAAACACGGCGTTCTTGAGCCCCTGTCAACGAAATACCCAAGTACATATGCATTAAAAGACTAGGTCCCTGTGTTTTAGGGCGCCATTGCAGGTCATAGGATCGCCGATACGCGGAATCGCGCCGTAGTACGAACATCTGGCCTGTCGATCGATGGAGTCTTCCTTTTTTCATGCTGTTCGGAAAAACGGACTTCGTGTAAGATGTGTACGTTTTAATTCTAGCACTAGAAGTTGCGCCCACGTAATCTTTTGCTTGCCTTGTATGTGGCTGCGCAGAATGCATATGGCGCCTGCGTCCTATTTGATGCAGCAAATAGGTCGTATTTTGCATGTCGTTTAGAGAGTATATAAGGCATGTGCTCCCAAAGTGAAGACTGCAGGTACATGAGTCTGTGCCAATTGGTCAGTAATTATGGGCGTTTCAGAGAAGCTTGCTGCCACAATGTTCAGGATCCAAGTGGCCCATTCTTCTTGGACCCAGAGGATGGCCGTAGCAAGATTCATGGAAACGCCGGTAACTTTACCGGTCGATACATCATCATCCCAGTATACTTAAAAGTTTTCAACACCGATGTAGGAGGAACCCATCATCTCATATCTTGATATAGCTTGTATTCACAAAGATTTTGAAGCCGCAGCCTCCTTAGCTTGGCCATGTGTCTGTATCACACCGACGCCCGACTTGCAGTTAATTTTTCTTCTTCAAAAAACACGAGTTGCCAGATAGCAAGTTGCATTGATTTTATATTATAGCTACTGTATCAGTTTTCGTTGTAGTGTTAGTTTGTGACATGTTTTTTTCGTATTTTATTATTATTTGATTTTATACTACGTTTCGGACTTGTAGTCAGGTAAGAAGGAACCTGCTGTTACCGTCTTGAGGAAGTAGGTTTCTCCGAAACGTTAGAACTTTGCACCCAACTACACGGCCTAACATCCTAAAAGATAAAATTTTCAGTAAGTAGTTACTGAATGCAGCACGGCAGGCAACACAATACACTGTGAACGCTTGTAGTGTCGACTTGTATACAAAGGGATCGCGTTAAATGTTACATAACTGCTCCGCATTAGGATAGAAAGACACACCAAGCACACCGCGAAACGCCGTGCGTGCTGTTCATGATGTTCGACTTGGTTTGATGGAATTGTAGTTACAAATGGCAAACTTAGCTGTAATAGGTTATATTGTCTGGTTAAATCATGTTTGGGTGAAACTCGAGGAGAAGCAGTTTAAATTTGGTTTCAAACGCGATGTTGGTTTGTTTATGTAATATTGCCAATTTAAATTACATGTGGGGGGAAATCGAAGGCGACCCCTCAGCGTTGTATTTCTGGCGCCATGTTGGTTTATTTGATCCTGCTCAGAACATTCTGTTCGTTACACCAGGCGCAACTACTGCACCGACCTGAAAGTGGGAACGTAGGCAACGTTGCCATGTTGTGTTTGAAACTTCCTTGATCGGTGTTCACGCATTGTGTTGTGGAATTGTGGGTAGTTCCCTAATTTGTATTTTGTTGAGCGCCCCATTTGTGTTGAGATTAGTGGACACCCTGTATATATGTCTATATGATGTTGTTATGTCAGGTTTTGAACATCAGTAGTTTGAAGCTCGTCGTACAAATTCTACATCCTGATGTGTAATGTGACATTATGATTTTGGAATGTCGATTCTTTGTAAAGCATCAGTTGCTGTGTGGTTTCTGTGGGCTTTGTTTCTAATCGTATCGTAAGGTATTTATAATTTCTCGCATGGGTCGAGCTGTTCTGGAGAACAGGGGGAGACTACGTGTTGAGAGTTCAGCCGCCATCTTGGATACTTGTCAAGAAGGATGGGGGGGAGGACGATGGTCACATACGCATTCGCAGAATCGTGGATGTGGTGTTTCCGAACTTTGCCTGTTCAGCGGTATTAACGACGACGATGATGAGATTATTAACACGAACTTGTTGGGTCAAAAGGTTCTGACGTGTGCTGGGGAGGTTCCCGGTCGCAGTCGCAACGGTGATGGCTGGCCTGGTGGGAGTTTTCGTGCTTGCCCACGGTCTTCCGGGCACATCCGGGACAGTGCCCTGAGAGGTTATAACCACTTCCATATGAAGCCCATTCATCATTCATTTTCCTAGCATTTGACGTAGTGTGTAGTCCAAGCAACAGCGTTTTAAGTAAATCATCGTCAACAACTTTAGTTACATACTGTTTTATGTTTCAGGAATTGTACAGTGTTTTGTTGTGTTGAAGATTTAAACCGCGCGTGTACGTTTGTTATGTTAATATTTGCTTTATTGTTTTCAGATATGTGATTGATCAACCCATACAACATGAGAGTTTACCAGTTGACTCTAGAATAACATGAAATCGATAGATTCTGTAGATTTAATTGAATTACCAGTAGAGAGTATTCTTATTAAAGAGCTTCCACATGAAGTGTCCCATTTAAACACTTCTCGTCACATGTCGAAGATCAAGGGGGACTGCATGATGAAGGAAAATAAAGACAGCAAAACTGCTCATCCTTTTCCATCAAAGGATTTTCCAAACAGGCAACTAAGAAAGCCTGAAGCCGTAAATGGTGCATCACAAAAGTCTGTTCCAGCTAAAAAAGTATTTGAAGTAGCTAAATCTGTGTCATTTGATATGACTGTAAAAAAAGTGACTATACCACGTAAGTGGGAGAAACTGAATTTGAATTCGTCAGATGAGAATACTGAATTGAAGAGCGTAGGGTCTACAAATGGAATTTCACATGAGTCTGTGTGTGAAGAAAAGGATAATGTTCAGTCTGTGGCCGTGGATTTCGTTGATGACTGTGAACAGTTTGGGTTGAGTGATTCTGAAGTCGATAAATTGTTAAAAGATGTCGATGAAAAAGAAAAGCTAGAACCGTCCAGTACTCAGTCAGATATAAAAGGGAAAAATGGAGTTGAGCGTTCAGACAGTGGTAAGTCTAGTTAAACATTTAATGTTAACTGTAAGATGTAGTATCTTACTGTAAAAAGTTTTGATAATATTTTATTTTATAGTACATTATTTTTTTCATGTTTAGTTCAGGGATTTCCTCTTTGTGTCTTTTTGTTTTATCTGTTGTAATTGCATGTTTTCTAGAACAGTATGTGTGTGTTTTAAGAGGAATATATTTATTCTTGCTTGTGTTGAAACATTTGGAACTTCTAAGGTTTTTGCTCTCTCTAAAGGATGTTCACTATTTCAAGTTTTAAATGTTAACAAATAGTGAAGCAGAAAGTGAGTGGGCCTGTTGCAATGTGTCGGTGCTACCAATTAGTGTAACTTGAACAAAATTGGATTACAAGTACTGATTGTGGGAATGGAGTTTCATATTCATTGAACCCCAGTTTTAAGTTTTGAAGCGACCAATTATAATTTGGCCGCAAATATGAGAGTGCTGAATTGAATTTTCACGATAATTGGCTTCTGGTGGAATTGCCTTGCTAGGCGTTTGTTATGTAGAATTTTTTCGCGCACTTCGTAATTATGCGATTTGGGAAACTGTATTGTTGATAGTTTTCTTCTTTTTCCAGTAAGTGCTAATGTAGAGTTAGTTACTCTGCATCGGCTGATGAATTGAATTTACGAATTGCGGGTAAAAGAGAGGTTAATCAGAAGTGGTGTAAATAGAATCACTGTATTCATCTGTTGACGGTAACTACCGGAGTTCTGTGAAAAAGTTTTAGTTGTGTGTTATGAACTCTGTACGTCTGTACAAGTACCCATTGACGATCGTATGTGCAAGGGAAAAGGGATGGGTTTTGCCTGAGCTTTGTGTTATGACGGCGTCATATTAATTCCGAGAAGCCAGACCCTGGTTGCTGTAAGTTGCTTCAGTCACGAACCGCAAAGTACCATTCCTAATGGTGCAGAAGACAGCGTATGCCGGGGGACGAAGCAACCGTCGCTTTAGCTGTAACTGTATGTGGAAATGCCGTTCTGATTTGTGAATTCAGATTGTTGAAAGTCAGGGTAGTGTAAACACGTGTTACAGGTACCTCTTGCCCAACGTCATTCTGGTTACCCCGTTGAAAATATTTTTGAGTATGCGGAGGGAAAAATTCTCGAACGCTGAAAGTTGATATGCACCCAGATAAACGCAATCGGCTACTGACTCAACCGCCATGGAAGCTGGCAGCATCAGCTACCCAAATACTTTGTAAATGTCGACTGACCAAAAATGTGTGTATTTACAGGGCTGGAAGATGGGGAGTGGGGGAATCGATGAATGTCCGCGTTCACGTAACCCTTTTCCCCCCACAAGAGCAAAGCGGTTTTGTTCAACGCGCCGCTATAACTGCCCTAACCCCCGCGATGGACGAAAGGTCCCTATATTCATTGGAGTTGTTGTCTTACCAGTACTCATCGCTTTTTTGCGTCCGGTGGGTTTATCGTGAACAGCTGCGTTTTGTATTGTCAAGTGGCACATGCATATCTGCGGTATGTGCTTCAACCTTTGACGTTTTCTGTTGTTAGATCACCGGCAAACGCATGTCTAGAAAAGGGTGTTTCGTGGTAACTGTAGTTATTTAAAATTTCCGATTCTGTAGTTTGTTCGGGGAGAAAATGTTCGAAGTCGCAAATTAACCGTTAAAATCAATTGACCCTAAAGTTTAGGCGTTTCCTACCTGTTCAAAATAACGCCGTATGGGGAGGTATGCTTGTCCATGCCCAAGTATCGGCTTATAAGCTGTAGGACAGTTTTCTGTTTTACATGTCGGCCATTGCCGACTGACTGAAGGTTATCCACAAGTTCGACATGTACCCGTATTGATTCATCATAAACTGTTCATGCAAGGCCATAATTGGACTTCTCAGTATACACCATAAATTGTTTCACATATATGGCCGAAATTAAATGTGGTATTATACAATAGAATTCGTTTGCCACTTTGATTCCCAGGTGCAATTGAACATATTTTAACGTATTAGTAACCGTCAAACACAAATATAAGTCCTAATTACAGGATGTCTTCTATAAAATTAATAGGACAACATGTTTCGGTCAACTTTAGACCATTATCAGGTCCGTGAGAGCTAAAGCATATCACATATAACAGGGTATGTCGGAACGCAATGGGATCCCATTGGGTTTTACATTATTAGTGAAATGACTGCTACGTTAGAATTATTGGATTAAAATGGTAAGTAAAATGTAATGAATAAAATATTATGTTAAGTCGCTTCACAGTTGGAACTTATATGTGTTGTGTTTGTCGGTTACTAATAAGTTAATTTTTCCAACACAATGGTATGGAAGGCATTAAAAAAATTAACATATTTTGTGAACATCAGTATGGGGGATGTCCATTAAGAGTTCTTGGGCAGTTCGAGATGTGAAGTTTTGGCAGCCGTATTGCCATTCATGGAAGGCATGGATCCTGGTCATTTTTATTTTCAGCGTTGCGAATAATTTGAACGGTGCGTAAGTGCGCCACACTTGTGTTTATCCTCCATATAAGCAGGCAGTTATATTGAAATGGGGTCCACATTTAAGGGGGACCATATTATACCCCCTCTAAAGCTCAGTGGTAACATTATGAAACTGTACATTCAGCGCACCCGGTGTATTTCTGTGTTTTGTGTGCATCGCAGGACAAACATCTCTTACTTTCCTATACAGCCTTCACTGGGTGGATTTTGCAACCGAGACGGAGTGTTTACATTGCGGTACGAATTGAATCTTTGGATAAAGTTAACTTCCCGTCTTAAATCGGTTTTCCGTTTGCAATAACATTCCACCGATGCACTTCATTCATCTTCATCTACGTCCTGCTCTTACCAGAAGGACAAACGGGCGAAACCTGGGAACCTTCCAAACAGCATTGCTCTTTCGGAAATCAGGGAGCATCGGATAGGAGAGCACCTTCCCTTCCGTCTTTAAAGGGTTAGCGAAATTAAGACTTCTGCCTTTCTGAAAACGTCGGTCACTTCGACACCATACCTTGTTGATCTTTCTGTCAGTTCTACTTTTGTGTCAGCTGATGGATGCCTGTAGTTCCATACTCATGTCAGGTAAGTATCATGCATGTGCGGGTTCACACTTTCCTGGAGCGGTTTCGAATGGACTTCATATTGTTTGTGGCAAACTTTAGGATTTAATGCATACAAGTCACGTACCTAGCGCCTTATTACGCGATTACCCTTGTTTAATATGTGGAGCGTGCCCCGAAACGGGATGTGTGGAGAGAGTGGGGGCCCGCCAATTTCAAGATAGTGCCGCTGTTTGTTAGAAGTCTGCTTCGATTGGACATAAATTCGAGGCGTGTCCGGAAAGTAAAGATACAAAGGCATTAAACATGTACAACATTTTTAATTTACTCTGAATGAATTGTCTGTACATAACTTTATTTTTCAACATAGTCGCCGGTATTGTCCAAACATTAAGTATTGGAACCAGCTTCTGTATCCCCTAGTCATAGAAGTCTGCCGCCAGCCCTTTGAACCATGTCATGTCTTCTTGCACCTCATCATCGTCGTCGTGAACATCAGTCTTTCGGAGAATTCACGGCGCCACTTCGTCACATTTTGCCGATTCATAACGTTACCATAAACAGCAACAATTTGTTTGTGAATTTCCGCTGGACGTTCACCTATTGCGTTGAGAAATCGTATGACGGAACGCACATCGCATTTGGCGGGACTTTGGATCGGCGCTGCGTTTTCAAACACGTCTCACTCAAAGCCAGTTCTAACATTGTCAAACGAGCACGGCGCACAGGTAGAGGATCATGGTCGACGGCAGTGTTGCCATAATAAGCATAAAAATTTCCCTACCGGCTTACACGTGATGTATCTTTACTTTTCGGGCACGCCTTGTATTTAAAAATGCGTATTTCGATTCTCGCTGCAGTACGTACCTACCTAGCTCTGTTCTGTAGCTTCTTTTGCATTCACAATGAAGTAAAGGAGTTCTGCGATGCTTCCTTTGGCAGCAACGGCAATGAAATATATGGCGACATACACTTTTATTTTTAATACAAATTAAAGACATATCATTGTGTTGTGATATTTTATTAGTTACCGAATCTGTATGCACTAAATTTGGTATAACTTCAGTTTAGAACTATTCCCATGCTTATAAATAGTGACTTGAGACAATATGTCATATGTAATAATGCGGTTTATCACAAATTTCGCTTGCACAGCTCCAGCCCTTCGTCATTTAACGGTCGAATGAAAGCCAATAAAAAATTTCGCGCAGTTGCACCCTTGTTTTACATTGTACAAAAATATTTCCGTCAGATAATTCATATATTCTTCCCGGATAAATTTACCATGCATCAATTCCGGATTGTGTAAAATGTCACTAACGTCTTGGACGTTAATGTATCTGCAACTTTGTTAGTACCTATCTAGGAAATTGGCGTTCCGGTGATGTATATCAACGCTAGTTCAGAATTTAGTAAAAATCGGCCACGTGGTTCTTCAGTTGAAACGGGGGACACGCAGACTTACTGATCTCGTGGTTGCCCCCCCCCCCTCTTTTTAGCGCAGTACACTCTACAATGTTTTTGACACACAAAGGGAGATTTTGGCACTGTCAACTAATCCGTACGTAATTGCAGTACAACTGGCTGTACGAATTTATATAGCGGTTTGTGCAAGAGAGCTTCATACCTTGTCCGTGTGATTTAATTTGTGTTGAACTATTTTATTACCATCCCTGACAATTAAGCGCATTTTGAAAAGATCTTTCATCTATGCAATTGTGCAGTGTATATATAAATATTGATATTTATCCGTACTTTGACTTATGCGAAACTTCATGTCATTCAAGTTTGTTTTTTCTGAACGAATGGTTCCGTCTACACAATCATCTGCCTGCTCTCTACTGCAGGGAGCGCCCTGAAATTAATGTCTGTGTATACGTATCAGGGAGATGGAGGAACTTGCGTAAAGATGGCTTTTGTTGCTTTACTGCTCGCCAGGTGTTTTTGGTGCACGAGATGGTGAGATGGACGAGGATAAGATGAATGTGGCGCGTGGCATTCATGTGAGAAAAGATAAATGCGTACTGAGTTTTGGCTAGGAAACCTAAAGAGAAGAGACCACTCTGGCTTACGTGGGGGATAATATTAAAATGAATCTTAGGCATAGGGAAGGTATGGACTCTATTTGGGCTGATCACTCGTCCAGAGGAATCCTACCAAGTGTGGTGTGTCTGAGTGTTATCGTGAAGCCTCGATAAAGAGGAGGGCTTGACCCACTACGGGCTCTTGCGCCACAAAAATGGACTAAAATTATCTTGGTTGAGGATCCAGTGGCGGATTATTTTGCACACGGTAACGAAAATTTTTGTCCCACAAGGGGCAGGAATTTTTTACAGCAATTGTCTAACGTAATGCCTACTTTTTCTAATACGTAGAGGCTGTTTGAGTTAACTAGCTGATAAATGTTTATGGATCATTATAAGTGTAAGAAATTCGTTGTAGCTTTCTAATACGTATAAATCTACTTTTTCTAAAGAAGGCATAAGGAACCCTGCTGTCACGTGTCATGTTATGTCAGCCTTCTAATGTCATTTTCCATTTCGAAGTATGATAATGAATTTAGTATCTTTTAATGATAGAGAAGGTACAGTCACTTTGCTAGGAAATACAGCAACATTGCCAGTGTGCGAGGCCCAGAAAACCGACCGGTTGCTTTGCGTGAAGCCAGTAATTGGCAGCACCAACAGAACAAAAGCTATGTTAGACTATGAGCTGCTAGAATGTAGCTTTGATGATCAGCATCATGAAGACGGACAAATTGCAAGTTGGTGCTTCAAATTAGATATGTTTATTTCGGTCCCTTTGAAGTGGTGACCATTAACTAGTCTCTTTTAGGTTATTCATCAGTTAAAACTTAAAGCCATAAGCTGGTAGGGTGGTCAGATGGAGTCTTCTGTGCCATAAAGCAGCACTTTGTTTTGTCATGCCATAATTCCTGTTCTGACAAACGACAGCCCTTCAGAAGGCTTGTCGTGAAACGTCAAATCCATAGCAGCCTTTTAGAAGACAGTCGTACTGTTCGTGCCAATTTACTGCAGTTGACTTAGGAGCTTGACTTTGACCTTGAAAATGTGGAAAGTCACAAACCTCCGGGTTAACCTTGCGGAACAAAAGTAAAAATCCCGTCAAGAATGTAGTACGAGGGTTGGAACTTTAATAGTGGCAACTATTTATTTACAACTGATACAAAATAGATACATGCTTCGAAGTTTTACTGTCCTTCACTGTAGTCACCAGCATTGTGTACAACCCGTTGCCAG
>Ga0209737_10002734_pt1 | contig 12310 bp, 6 predicted proteins | sample TergutCu122P3_FD_187284 | JGI IMG/M metagenome (GOLD analysis project Ga0209737, IMG submission 187284) | Cubitermes ugandensis P3 segment gut microbial communities from Kakamega Forest, Kenya - Cu122 P3 (SPAdes) (version 2) | ecosystem: Host-associated > Arthropoda: Insects > Digestive system >... | reverse complement strand
GGAGCCGATCGTTTATATCTACGTCCACGCAGGAATAAACAATCGGCTCCCACAGGTACTCCGTCCCTGACGAAAGGATATTTTCGATATACAGCCGGAGTTGTACCGATTTCATGTGCCATCGGAGCCGGAGCCAAGTAAAATACCCGTCTGATACCCCCAACACAGTCACCATCATGCATAGGGGCATGATTGCTAGGGTTATGGGTGAAGATACATCCGGCATTAAATCCAGCAATACCACCACCATTATTAGACACGGCGCGATTAACCGTTGTGGTTCCTGATGAAGGAATTGGTACATTATCTTCAGTCGAAAGGAAAAATGAATCTTCGATGATGCCACTAAGCGTTAAAAACCCAAAATCATCTTCAATTATTTCATTCGCGCCAACAATGCCACCAACCCGTATATCAGTGCCAGTGCCGTGAACTTTTGTATTTTGGACACTGGAAAAACTAATCAAGCCATGGTTAACCGCAGCAATACTTCCAACCGCATTAACCGTATTAGCGCCAATGTTCCTAAAGTTGGAATCGATAATATTGATTCTTTCAACTATAGCGGTTGGTCCTAGTATATTAAATAAAGCAAATGGCCCGCTGGTAATATCCCCTTGATTATTTCTAGCTCCGATTCTTCTTATTTCATAATTAACCCATTCAAAAATGGGTGTCCCATCCATGTTGGTAAGATTTGTACCATCAGCGTTAACGGCTTGGGCAAAGCTCCCACCCAAATATCTACCCATGAAGTTCCCTTGTACCACGGCTCTGTTGCCATCAAAAGTGATGGCACTGTTAACCCTTGGTGTTATCCCGTCATTTGCCGGATTACTTTGCACGGGCATTGTTCCAAGCTCACTGCGGTATAAGTTAAAATCAATATTGATTGTCTGCTGGTAATTTTCCCCTAGTGCTCTATTAATATTTCTGATATGTCGGGGTGAACGGACAGTTAATCCCGCACCTTCCGCCCTGCCAACCGTATCAGCGAAAAGTGGATTAAAATTAGTCTCGTGAAGGATTTCATTTAAAGCATCCCGGACTTCTATAAATATAAACGCAGAACCGTCCGCAATCCATCCGGCAGTAGTCCACAACTGGATAATACTTTCAAAGAAATTGTTATCAAAGAAAACTCGGTGGATTGGTAAATCCTGAAAGAGATTGGTATCGTACCATACCGGATTGTGGGCAGGTAATAAACCGGTATCTGGTGATGCCCAAACCCAGCCGCCCCCTGGGATAGGCGTTAGGGTATAAGTAAACGTATTACGGTCATCCTCTTCTTCATCCTCATTTCTTGCTTGAGGGCTAAAAATTATATTTAAAGCACGGCGGTCATCAAACTCAAGGACATAACCTTCATTTACTACTATTCTTTCCCTATTGTTATTTATAAGTGGATTCATTCCACCTTCCGAATAACCAAATAAACCATTGTCATATAATTCATAATATAAGAAATTAATCGGCCCCAAGGGAATCTCAAAGATATCTTCCCAAAACCATGTATTTAGATTAAGTGGATTATTCCGTGCCAAAATCGGGTAAGGGTAAAAATTATTGTGATAACTATTAGTAAACGGTGGCGGATTTGTATTGCCATTTATAAAAAAGTTGTTTCCTTGAAACCGGGTTTGTAATTCTTCTTTGCTTATGGCTCTTGCACCGGCAAAATCAAAGAGACCGTTTGAAACATAAAAATTGTTGGTTAAAGTACCACTACCAGCAGTAAACCCAGTGACATCCCCATTACTTGGATCCCGGAATGCTGCCCTATTCGCACCGACTATACCCCCGGTCATTGACCAACGCCAATTTTCATAATTCGGTTGATAATTCGTCGCATATGTGTTTGCTATTGTTCCTGGGAAAAAGTTAAAATTCAAAGGATTCAAAGTGGGTTGCAACCACGCATTAACTCCGGTTATACCACCAACATATGTTGTACAGTCTATTTTAGTTGCTATCGGGTTATGGGAAAGAGAAGCGGCGTCAACACTAACATTTTCTATATTTACCCGGACATTGCTGAAACTGTTACGGATTGCTCCGGCATTTGTACCGACCAATCCGCCAACATTGCCACCGGAAGCGCGAACTGAACCAATGTTGGTACATGTGGGATTTGGTATGGCGCATATGCAAACACTTCTCGTTCTGCAAGGAGCTACTTCCAAAGTATTGGCAAAACCGGCATTAAATGATTCCACAAGGGTACCACCGACATTCAAGCCAACTAAACCGCCAACATTCTGCCTGACCGGACGGAAACAGAATGGAGCAGTTGGAACATGGTTGGCAGGACCATCAGCGCAACCGCATCTACCACAAGCTATATTACTGGGATTATGGGGAATGGGAGCACCAGTACCATCTACACAAATACAAATCCATCCGGTAACATTACCATACACATAACTCTGCATGATTGTACTGTTATCCATCCTTCCGGCTATCGCTCCGATGTTTTCTGCATCACGGGCAATTATATTGACATTAAATAATGAAAGCCCTTGGATGGTTGCGTTATTTAACTCCCTGAATAAGCCAACATTTCTGTTAAGCAAGTTTGGTGGATTTATTATGTTAAGATTATCTATTCGGAATCCTGCTGTTGCCGGAGGATTTACATTCGGCATTGCGATATATTCACCGATTAATAAAGGAATCGGCACAAATCGACTTACTCTATTATTCGGACGAAGCATATCTATATTCTCGGTTTGGCGGTATCTTGCCGGGTTGGTGGCGTTACCAGGGACATGGCGGATATTATTTAAATGCCGCGCTGTACTTATTGTAAAGCGTCCACCTTGAATACCACCGAAATGCGAATGAGCCCTTGTAAATGAAGTAATACTCGATCCGGCGTCACTTTCTATCTCGATACGCAAAGTTTGGGGATTTCCTCTGATGTCATCACCCCGTTCATCCACAACTCTAGTTATACCGCCCAGGTCATCACCGATATAGTTAATTACCAGAATGTATCTATTATATAAATTTCCGGGAAGGCCAAACGCCTGGACTTCGTGATCTTGCACCGGGTTGGTTACATCAAGATAAATCGGCGGCCTGAAAGGCTCCGGTAACGCATTCTGCTCAATCGTAGTTGCCAGATTATTTACTGACCCCATTTCTACCAATGTCATGGGTGTTGGAAAATCAAGCAAAAATGAATCAAATGTACCCCTTAATATAAAGTTGTATATGACATCCAATTCGTCAGGAGCTGCGAACAGGATAAATTCTGCGTACAGAATATTTTCTACTGTTGCAATGGGTGCACCAATTACTTCCGCTCCAACAGGAGCAGCCCTTTGAGTTACCAGCGGAGTTTCTGCCCCATCATAAATATTGACAATAGCAAATTCCCGCAAATTTTGTTCAATTCTCCTGATGTCCGGTTCACCAGTTGATTCCACACCGAAATAACCCTGACGGCGTTCATTGGCAAATTGGTAACCCCCACCTAGTCCACGTCCGCCGATTATATTCTGAATATCTAGCACACCGGGAGGCGCCGCAGAATATAAAAATTCTACTTGACCGGCATCCCCATAAAAAATAGAAAGGATAGTACCCGTCATGATATTAAATTCCATTAAAATAGGATGATAAAGGATATCCTGGTCAATGATAACTTCACTGAGTAAATTAAAAAACTCCACTTCACCCTGATTTATAGGAATATCATTTCCATCACGGTCAATCCAATGAGTTGGGTTTACGGGATCATTTAAAAACCCTATCGGTTTACTGATATATCTGATAAAACAAAGATTTTCATTATCAGGAAGGTCTAATAACGGCCCAAGCTCATCAGCAACTATATTAAAATCATTTAAACCAAGACCTTCATGTATCAAAGGAGAATCAGTAACCCCAGGTTCAACCTGTGTATCGCAACAGCCAGTACCCAAATAAACCCAGGTAAGATTTTCCTCCAAGGTTCTTTCGGTAAACATTTTAGTCAATTGGTTTTGCGTCGCCAAATAGATGGTCCGGGCGATATTCATCCGGTTATTCTGCTGCCCGCGTTCATACATCCTGGTCGCAGACGGAACCGTAACAACGGCAAGAATACCAACAATTGCCATAACCACCATCAGCTCAACCAAGGTAAGTCCGGCATTTGTACGACGTTTCTTAAATTGCTTCAAATCCCTGCTCCTTAATGAACAACAAAGATATTTGGCGTACCAAGCTGCATAAATGGATCTTTCGATATAACCCTGTCACGCCCTTCGCCGTCGATTGCATATTGAATCAAGGTTAAACTACCGGAAACCATTCCCGTTTCCTCGTTAAAACTTATGCTCATGTTTGGTATTACAATACGGCTTTTGTATTCTTCAATATACTTCAGAAATCTCTTAAAATTTTCGTAACTACACTCGTATGAAAGTGCCGTTGTATTTTTTATACCGTTAAGACCTTCGATTAATGGTTCGTTACTAGCTATTTCCATTACGGCGGCATGTGCGTTAGCACTATTAGCCGATGTTACCGGGGATAATGTATCCGCCGACAAACCAATCTGCTTCATCGTAATTGGCAATCTTTTTTCGGTAGCATCAATAAACAGTATTGTTGCTTCTTGGGGAAGCTCTGATGGGTAATGGGCAAAATACTCGTTTTTCATAAGATGCATTTCGCCTAATGCAACCTGATATTCCGGCATCTTGTCACGATGTCCCTCTAAAATAGCGCGACGTTGTTCAAGTGTTCTTATCTCACTTCTTAAAAAATCTGCCCGTTCCATCTGGGGTTGAATAATGAAGAAATAAGGTATAGCAACTATTGCGCCAATTAGTAAAAATAATAAGAGTTTTTTTTGCTGGTCAGTCATAGAAATGAAACTTTTTTGTTGTGCGGCTACATTCATGAAATGGCACCTCCTTCTATTTCATCGTCTTCTACATCAGCAGGAAGGGATATTTCGAAGACCATGCTAAAACTCGATGAAATCACTCGGTCATATGAATCATATGAATCGGTAATACCACTAACAAAAATATTGGAAATAAAATCCTGCTTTTTAAGCTCCATCAAGAAACGGGCAACCCCTTCCTTACCACTATATGAGGTAGCACCAAATGAAACTTTGCCGTTTGAAACTACCAAACTATCGAGGTAAAGCGATGATGGCATTATTTCTTCCAATGTAAGGATTAAATGAAGTACTGCTTCATTGTCATTCCTAGTGCTTAAATCATAATCCGTAATCCGGTCGATAAACTCCTGGGCACCAAGATAATAATGGTAATAATCCTCAGCATTCTGCAAGCTCCGGTTATAATTATCTATACTTACTTTTTCCCTTTCAAGCATTGCATTCTGCCAGAAAACGAAACCACAAGCTCCACCGGCACCCGCGATTGCAAGAATTAAAAGAAAGGATATCAAACCATATCCAATCCCAGTTTTGGTAAAAGTGGCTTCCTCGGCAAGTCGCAAATCAAGGGGATTGATTAATGCACCGATATTAGGCAAATAATCAGTTAAGTCGCTTTCTTTGAGTTTTAAATGACCTTTTTCTTTGCTGATACTGACATGATACAAACTTTGGACCATATTTATCGGCAATCCAAGGGCTGTTTCCAAGGTTTTTTCCAAATGGGATATCTTGACACCGGTACCGAGCACCTTGACATTGTCCAAAACAATATCATGGTTTTTGCTGATAAAGAAATTGATAACGCGTGTTATTGATGATAAATAATCTTGAACCAGCTCCTGATACTCATCAGGTGTCAAATGCTCATCAATTAAAAACCCAGTCCGCTGGTCCCTCAATGCGGCAACGGTTTGGTGTTTATATGCATTTGTATCATTTATCGCTTTGTCGTTAATCAGTATCGACCGCGCAGTTTTGGTATCAAGCCCCTTGGCTGATGCAAGGGCTCCTGCAAGGGTATCAACTCCATATGGTACGGAACGGCGAAACAACTGGGATGGACCGCGGAAAATCGAGATGTGGGTAACATCATCATCAATTTGTAAAAATAAGGCGGTCGATTGCCGACTCTGTCTTTTGACTAGATTGTACAAGCTGTTAACTTGATAGTCGATACCGGCGAGCGGCATCTTCAATATTTTTGCCAGTTCCATATAAGAAGCTACCAAGTCTTTTAAGACTGCATAAACAACAATGCTGTAACTCTTACGCCCTTCCCGCTCTATGGTATCAAGGACGGTAAAGCGGGTGATGTAATCGTCCATATTACCCATTGGAAAGTATTCATCAATGCTGGAATTAATAGTCGCTTCTACCAATTCGAGTTTCTTCATATAAGGAACTTCTATTTCCTTGGCGGCGATTTTACGGGAGTAAACCGTAAAATACAGATTAGATTTACTCATGTCTTTTTTACCCAGCACTTCTTTTATGGCAATAGCAACCCGGTTCACATCGGTTATCAAGCCGTCACTGACACAACCGGGTGGAGTTGGTGTCGTCAGCGCTTTTGAGACGTAGATATTGTAACCGGTTTTCTTCCCTTCAGTAATCCGGATTACATCGTCGGTAATATAAATGGACAGATTTTTTTGTTTAATTAGTTTTTTTATCATGGACTCTTCCTTTTAATTATGTGACTTATTTAAAAAGATTTAGGTACCAATTAATTATTTCCCCACCGAATATCATTGCAACAAAAATGCCGAATGATAAGTAGGGGCCAAAAGCGAGGACGTGTCCTTTTCCCTTCATTTTCATTAGCAAAAGGTGGATAACCGAACCGGTTATCGCTCCTATTGCCATTGCAAGTAGTATATTCTGCCATCCTATCAGTAACCCGGCGACTGCCATCAATTTGATGTCACCACCGCCGATACCCCTACCTTTCGATACCAAGTAGATAATAAAAAATATTCCACTGACGGCAAGAAAACCAACAATGTAATCAAACCAATTCCCAAAGTCGCTTATTAGGTTTACAATGCCCAATAAACCGATAAACAAATTTATTCCAATGGGTATTTCAAAGGTGCGCCAATCAATGACAGTCAAAATGATAAGGGCAGAGACACAAAAACAATATAAAAGGGTGGTGATAGTCAAGCCATACCGAAAGAAGACTAAGACATATACCAACCCGTTTAACATTTCCACTAGGGGATATTGGAGGGATAACCTAATGCGACAATGCCGGCAATGTCCCTTTTGTATTAAAAAGCTGAAAAGCGGTAGTAATTCATGCCATTCTAGAACGTTCCCACAACCTAGGCAGTGGGAACGCTCGGAAACTATATCCTTTTTTTCTGGCATCCGGTATATACATACATTCAGAAAACTGCCAATGATAGTACCGAATGTGAAGATAATGATATAAGTAACGGCATTTTCCATGTCATGTAATTTGATTAATTACCAATAACAATATCATTACCCGCAGTATCAGTTACACCTACAACATGGACTATAACACTTGTGGCATCATTGGCTATCATTAAGCTTATACCAACTGTATTTCTCGCCCGGAGTTGCTGGCTCATCCAAGCTCCATCGATAGGAATTGCAACGTCACCTACAAGGGATTCACGTAATATACTTCCAATGACGTCAGGAGCGTCATTTAAATCAATGGCATTTCCCGATGCGGCAAAAGAGGCAACAAAATCATCAAAAGATGCATGATTCCTTATTGCCGGATCCATGATAGTTGTCAAAACAACCTGCCTAATATTACTTGCTGTCTGCGTATCAGACGAAATATTCGTCCTTTCGATGTAGCGAAGCAAATTCGGTGCTAGAATACCGACCAGTATCGCCATAATAGCGATAACGATGATTAGCTCGACAAGCGAAAAACCTTTGTTGTCTAAATTCATTCTTTTTTTCATAATATAATCCTCTCTTTTAATAATAATTTGTTTGGATAACCCTTATCTTTGATTGCTATTTCTATAATATCATTATATGCACGAAAAGTAAAGAGTATTTTTTCATTTTTTGCTTATATTTTTCTTTTGGAAAAACCACAACAAACCTAATAATATCAATGATATACTACTGACAAACATCCCAGTTTTTTTCCCATGTGCTTCGTATAACATTACTATCTCATAAGTCCCCTCTTGCGCAGGCAACCTTATACCACATAATGCCCCATCTATAAGTGGAATTACTTCGCTTTGAAACCCATTAACAAAAGCTTTCCATCCTTTATCGTAAGGAATTGATGTAAACAAAATCTCTTTATCACCGGATATGGAAATCGTACCTTTAAGATATCCCTCACCCCAATCAGTAATATATAATTGTTCACGCTTTAACTCATAGTAAACCTCACTAAAAGCTGCTTCATCATAAAAACGGAAATAAGCGGCAGAAAAATAATCAATATAAGATTCATAGGGAAAATGGATATCCAATTCAAAATTTCCGCTTTCACCGATACCTAGCTCAATAATCCGTGGTTGGTCAAGACGGGGAGGAACATGCATTATTTCATTGTTTTTTATCACATCGGGAGTATATAACATTGCAAAACGAAATGCATCGGTTTCTATTCTATCAATATAGGCGAGTAAGCGCCGATTTTTATCATCTGGTGGCACTTCTAAACGGAAATGGCCACCTACTTCATCATTTTCGTCACTTTCGAGCGTAATAATACCATTTTCGTATTGTTTTATTATTCCTCGAAGCGCAAAAAAATTCGCTTTAACCGACTCGTAAACTTTTACATCATACCCCAACATTGAACTGAGTAATAATTCATGATTGCCAAAAGGTGAGGAAGCATCAAGCTCAAGTTTTAATATATCTTCGTTTACCATATAAGCAGGTCCTAAAACAAACTCCCTAAGTGAAATAGGTTGATAAGGTATATCCTTGTCTTCTGCCATTTCTAATCCATTTATTTGATATTTTACACCTAAAAGCGTATTTACCACTTCTGTTTGTCCTGACCTAAAAACAGCATTACCTCCTGTAAAATGCCCAACTTTTCTAAACATGGAAACCAAGGCACTATTACGTCCTGATGTAAAGAAATCAAGGGTCTGATAACCATACATTAAACCCGAGTTCAATAATTGCATTCCCCGATAATCAGTCCGGTACCAACCCGCATCTCTATCATTCATTATGGCTATCGAATTCCTTTCTGCTTCTGCTAAAATTCCAAAATAAGATTGATTAAATGCAAAATGGTCAAGTTTTTTTATGGATGTGGCAGCATTCACAAGCAATTCCGCAAATAATGCCAAAATTATTAAGGTAATTATGGAATGACGCTTCAAATTTCCTTTTTTGTAATAATAAAGTAACCCAAACCAAATCATCAAAAATAGAAAATTTATGAGCAAACCAATATATGTATTAAGACTATAAAATTCGTCCCACCTTTTTGGCATTAAGAAAATCAAAATAAAATAAAGTCCAAGATTTATAAAAATAATAATCGTTAAAACAATTAAGTTAGTTTTCTTTAAATATAAACTCTGCCGGCAGGCAAGAGAAACAATCAGGAAGCTAATAATATAAGAATAGCGAAAATTAAACATGGTTGGTATATCAAAACCATGCATTGCGATATTTAAAGGTGGTATAACTGTTAACGAAAATAAAAATAATAACAAACCCCCACAAACGAGACGTTCGCGACGAGGTAAACGGCGGTTAAAAAAATAAAGATGTGCAAGTAACAAGCTAGGTAAGCCACAATAAACAAAGGGGATAATTCCATTCAATGTCTGGTTTTGTCCTATCATCAAGTTACCGTAAGCAAAGAAAATATTGTTCCCGCTGTTAAACCATATTGCTTCTGATATGCTACGCCGTCCATCACCAATAACTTTAAGTGCTGCCGGAAGCCAAATGATAGCTGTAACTCCCAAGGCAACAAAAACGGAAACGAAAAAGCGGGTAATTATGTCAACGATTCCTCTAATCCCCAATAACTTTGTCGCATAAATTACATAAGCCAAGAAAAAGAAAAACAAACCTATTCCTGCCATATAAGCGGCATAAAAATTTACTCCGAAAAGGTAAATCAACCCAAAAGTTAATCCAAAAAATTTCTTTTCTTCAATTAAATACTTTAAACAAAGCACTAATAATGGAAAAAGTAGAATGGCATCCAACCACATAATGTTTATATAATAACAGACCGTAAAACCGCAGAGGGCATACATAACTCCAAAAAAAACTGTACTAAAGCTTTTATTATTGAAAAAACGAGTGGCAAAAATCTGGTAAGTAACAGCGGCAGTTCCTGTTTTTACAAAGATAATGATTGTTGCCGCCGTTAGAAGATGATTACTTCCCAAGACATAAAATATAATATTAAATGGGCTTAAAGCTACATTGGCATATTCAAAAGCCGTCCCGCTACCCATCGCATTTGACCACGAAAACCAATAACTTCCATTTCCGCGGATGACTTCCCCAAACTTATTGATATAAGCCAGATATTGATGAAGTAAATCACTGCGGGCTATCATAAATTGCCCGACACCATATCCTGTCACCAAAAATGATAGGTAAAAAATACTGACAGTCATCAGAAAAGCAATAAATGGATAGTGCTTGGGGTTGATTGTTTTCATTGTCCGCTTCCACCATCACCCGATTGCTTCGAATAAATCCATCATCGGAAGCAAAATCGCTATTATCATACCACCAACCACGACCGCCATGACGATGATGATAACCGGTTCAAGCATCGCCATCATGCTATCAGTGGCGGTTTGAACATCGTCTTCATAATAATCAGCAACATTTTCTAGCATGCTTTCAATATTGCCGGTTTCTTCACCGATGCTAACCATATGCGTAACCATTGAGGGATACAAACCACTTCCTTTCAGAGGTTGTGACAGGGTACGCCCACGCATAATCTGGTCTTTACATTCACCCATAGACTTTTTAAAGTGATAATTATCCATTGACTTTCCGGTAATTTCAACCGCTTCGACTAAGGGGATGCCTGCACTAAGTAAGGTGCTGAGTGTCCTTCCCAAACGGGCACAAGCTGTTTTAACCTGCAATGGACCAAAAACCGGAAGCTTTAAAGCGATAGAACCGAGGACAATTTTCCCTGTTTCAGTCTTTTTGAAAAAGCGAATCCCAAAAAATGCCACAGCGGCAACAATCAAGATAGGAAGCCAGTTCGCTTGGACGAAATCACTCAAATTGATAATACCTTGGGTATAGGCATTCATTTCTGTATCTAATTGTTCAAACATCCCCATAAAAGTCGGAATGACCCATAATAACATTATAAAAAACATTCCCACCATCAGGAAAACTAAAACCGAAGGATAAATTGTTGCTTTTTTAATTGATTTTTTTAGTTTGTCGTCTTTTTCAAATTGGGTTGCCATCCTGCCAAAGGCAATCTCAAGGCTACCTGACGCTTCCCCGGCTTCAACCATATTACAGAGCATATCAGGAAAGATTTTCTTCCGCTTCCGCATTGCCGAAGTCAAGGATTCACCTTTTGATACATCCTCATGTACACCGGCAAGGCCTGTTTTTAAAGTTTTGTTTTCAGTGGCATCTTTCATCATCTCCAAGGCATTGATGATGCTGACACCTGCGCCAAGGATACTGACTACCTGACGGCAGAAGATACTAAAGTCGCGGGCACCGACAGCTCCGCCAAATGATATACTGATATCCTTCTGCATTGCACCGGCAGCACCAACACTTAAGACGATATTACCTTGGCTTTTAAGGAGCTGGTTAAGTTGCTCGCTTGATTTCGCCTCCATTGTCCCCTTTTTTTCTTTTCCCTCGGGAGTAATAATACGATATGCAAATTCCGGCATAGTTTTCCTCCAATTATTATTTATACTCTCAGTTACATTCTATTTATTCAGCTTCGTATGCGACTTTAATGAATTCACTCATTGTCGTAGTTCCATTAAGCACTTCACGAGTTGCTGCCATTTTTAGTGTAAACATCCCGTCCTTGACAGCCTGCTCTTTCATATCGTCGGCTGTGGCATGTTCATTAATTAAGGTACGGAGTTTCGGGGTAATAGTCATTATTTCATAGACCGCTGTCCTACCCTTAAATCCTTTTCCGGAACAATATGGACATCCAACAGGATCATGGATAGGCACCGCTCTGTCAATAACAGAAGCTTTTGCATTGACTGTGTCGGTCAGTGCAGTTTCTTCTTTTTTGAATAAACCCAACAAGCGTTTTTCATCGTCGGTTGCCTCACGGGCTTTTTTGCAAAAACTGCACAACTTACGGACCAACCGTTGAGCGATGATACCAACAACGGAGTCGCCGATTAAGAACGGCTCAATACCCATATCCAGTAGACGGGTAATTGT
>Ga0209737_10002733_pt1 | contig 12311 bp, 12 predicted proteins | sample TergutCu122P3_FD_187284 | JGI IMG/M metagenome (GOLD analysis project Ga0209737, IMG submission 187284) | Cubitermes ugandensis P3 segment gut microbial communities from Kakamega Forest, Kenya - Cu122 P3 (SPAdes) (version 2) | ecosystem: Host-associated > Arthropoda: Insects > Digestive system... | reverse complement strand
TTCTAAGTATTTATTGCCGCCTGCCGTTGTTTTTTCAATAAAACACACCTCGTCGGGGCATTGTAGTACGGCTTTATCATTGACCCATCCGGGAGCGTTCCTGTTCCGCTTAAAGTAGGGATGCCGCTCGGTAACTAATTCGCCTGTTTGGGCGGGGTTGCCATCCAATCCTGCCGCCGGCTCGTAGTCTTTGTCGGGGCGTTGCGTGGCGGCTTTGTCGGTAGTGCGCCAGTCGCATTTACAGTTGTATAAGTTGCCGGGCTGGTTGTTTGTCCAAAAGGGGTCATCCATCGGCAATATCAGTCCGGCGTATGCCAAATGTTCGGCGCGAGGGTTGGCGCTGGCAGTGCGCAGCCATTCAATGTTCGGGTAGTGCAGTTTTTCTTCCTTAAACCGCTCCCATTGTTTAGCCGTGCGGCTACGGGCTACCAATGTATTGTATTCCGTTTTTTGGTATCCGTTATATACGCCTATGCCTCTGGTGGCAAATTCTCTAAATTCATCTAATGACAGTCCCGCTGCCCTCGCCCGCTCCAGTTCCCGGCAGAGGTCGTAGGTTTTGTATGTTCCGAACTTTCCTGCACTCAGGCGCAGTTCACGCTCTAATTCGGGGTATTGCCGTCCTGCGCCAAACACCTGTGTAACGGCTCTATCAAACCCGCCGGCATAGCGTTTCAGCAGTACATCGTTCACGCCGCCGGTACCGTATTGGTAGATATAATTTATCAGTTCATCATCGCCTTTGAGCAATGCCAAATTGGAGTTGTAGCTATATAGTTGCAATAGTTCAGCCCCCCGACATGAGGGGCTTAGCCGAAAAAATAGGGTTTGGCTTCCAATTTTTTAACGGATAATTCATTGACACCGGTTGTGCGCGGCGATACAGGTATGTTAAACTTATCGGCAATCCATTGAGGATTGATGTCATAGTATGGCATGGCGACAGATACCTTATTCCACAAACTGTCCAAATCTTCTTCCTGTTTGTATGCCAATTTTAATTCGGCAGGTATGTATCCGATTTTATAGAGCGCCGGAAAAAGTTTAGCGTTGCAGTAGTTTTCGACCCATGACACATCTGCTGCTACGAGGTAACTTAATATGTCCAACGATACTTGTTCCTTACCTCGTGTACCATGCTCGGTGTCCTGCCCGATAATTGCACCGCTATTCAATAATGATAATTCCGAATTACAAAGCGTTATTAATGTTTTATAGACCTCTCCGTTGCCGTTATTGGCTTCTGCAAATTCCAGTATTTCTGTTTCGTCAATGATGGCCCAGCCGGCTGCGCCCATTTGCCGCATCATATTTTCGGCACGGTTCAGCATGTCAGGGTCAGAGGTGTTTGTTTTAAGTGTCCGGGTAGGCATTCCAAAGATTTCACAATATTCCGACCAGCAGGATTGTGCAAAGCGTTTCATAAGTACATGCGGTACGGCCTTATTTAATAAACCCAACCCGTTACCACCGGCCTCAATAAGCCAGTTGCCATATTCTTTTAATTTTCGGTATTCAATCCCTTTTGAGTCGTCTTGTCTTTGCAGCACAACACCGGCCCTTGAGCGTACATGCTTGCGCGGTATAAGTTCTACTTCAAGTTCGCCATTTTTCAGGTTAAACTCCAACAGCGTATGTCCCCACCATATTGTATCCAGCAGGTTAGACAGGAATTGCGGGTACCAAAGTGAATTGTGGAATAGTGCCGTATGTTCATCATTAGGCGTTCCATCGGCATTACGTACCTCGTAGGGTGTTGATGTAACTTGCAGTTTTCTATTCTCTATTTGGGAAGTCAGCAGCGCATCAACCAATATATCGCTATACATATCATATAGCCGTACCGGATTAGGGTTGTCGATATTTTCTGCCGATTTTTGCGCTTGCCTGTACATAGCCATATCATAACGTGTCCTTCTTACGGCGGTTTCTACAACCGTGGCATACACTTTGCCCTCCCTGGTGGTTGTTTTTTTTCTGCTTATATCGCCTTTAGCGGCGAGAGCATATTTTTCGTTAATTGTCATTTAGATAAGTTTAAAATGAACTGTCAAATTTTGCATGTGAACCGAATCGGAATTTAGTAGCGATATCGCCGAACTCATCGGTGGCCGGAGGCAGGTCGGGTGCAATATCGCCGTTAGCCACCTTTGTAAGCCAATCTATTGCCGACTCATATCGTTTTTCTGCCTGCTCATAGATAATATCTACATTGCTTGGCCGTATGATGTACCATACGGCGATATTTTTAGTTAATTCCAAGATAAGGGCATTACGGTTGCTTTCGGTGGCGTTAAAGATTTGCTCCACATCATAACGGGTACGCAGGTAGCTTTTTACCTCACTTACTGCCGCATCAATATTCCACAATATAATATCGTTATCATTTTCGGATATTTCCGAAGATTGATACTGATAAATCGCAGATTTTAATTCGTTTACTTCTAAAAACATTGGCTTACCATTTTAGTGATTGTCTATTTCCTATTGTATAAGTTGCGTCTGTGGTGCGGTTCCTGTGGCTTAATATCCATATTGCCCCCTCAAGTGCATCAGGGGCGTCATCGTTGGCACGGCTGCCTTTTTCAAACAATAAGAGCTGCTCTTCCAGTACGCGCATCCCCGGCATATCACGTTCCGCTTCATTGAATACGACCAAGCCACGCTCAAATAGTGGTTGTAACGCCTCAATACGGGCAAATTTGTCCGGTTTTTTTCTCGAATCTCCGCGTATAGGTATATGTGTCCCCAGTGTGCGGCCGATTTTCTTAAATTCATCCAAAATCAAATCCTGTAAAAAATTGCTTTCCATGTAATAAAGTACCGGAACACGTCCGGCAATGTATTTTCCTATATCGTAGTGCCATCCTATCATGGCGCTGACACTGCACCGATCGGCATAGGCTTTAATAATATGAAATTCGCCGGTAGGAGTACGGCCTACCAGCATGGTAGCCTTGTAGTCAGCCTTGGCGCTGTCTTTGAACGAGGGGTCGGTGTAGCAAATCAGACTTTTATACCCGCGTAAATTCGGTAGTATTTTACCGTATCGGATATACCTTTGAAGGAACACGGCACCTTCTGTTATCGGATTATTCATGTACTCCTTTTGAAAACGTCTTTCACCGACAAAATGGCGTATTTTCTGCACTTCTTCAATCGTATAATTTTCGCTCCACGAAGGCTTTCCGTGTTTATCCAAGGCATTAACGGTTGTATGATGCACCACCGGACGCTCTGCCATCCGGCTTAGTACGCTGTCTTTGGCAATGCGATTGCCAACCATCACAAACCGCCCCCGACCCATTGCCATTGTTCCGGCCAATGCTGTCAGGCACCAGTCTAACGCTTCACTCACTCGTTTTGGATTGCGCACCATTTCATCATCGTCAATATCATCAATAACGATATAGTCGGGGCGTTGCCCCCTGTCTTTTAGCCCGCGCGGGCTTTGCCCGCGTCCCAACGCTACAAACATACATCCATCGGAAGTGCGAAATTCGCCATCCGCCCATGACCCGTCCTTAACCTGGTCGCCAAAATCGGACTTAAACAATTCATTGTACTGCAATTCTGCCTGCAGGTCGGTAAGTAAACGTTCCGCAGCATCATAACTTTTACTTACCAATATCATTACATTCAATTGCCTGGGCGTTTGTATTTTCAACCACAACGGAATAAGCAGCGAAATATGGGATGATTTGGCGTGTCCGCGCGCCCATTCAAACAAGGCGCGGCTATTAAAATTTTTCAACAAATAGTTAGCCGCATCTATTTGGAATTTGGCACATTTCTTAGTGGCCAGGTGCGGAAAATAGGCTTGTACAAAATAGGCATAATCTTTTTGCGCCCTCGCTATGCGCGTGGCGCGTTCATCGGCAGAATGGGGGTTAAAGTCCGTGGACATTACCCATCGGACACGCTCCTGCCAGTATTGCAGTTTTTTACTGTTGACGACCGCCGGCATTACCTAAACGGTATTGTACATACTGGTCTTGCCAGTAGGTAAGTTGTTTTATAAATTCGTCCGTAAGGGTATCCGGATAAAATGTGCGATGTTCAACCACCCAAGCAGAAAAAGCGGAAAAACAATCTATTACATCATTAACTGTGGCGCTTCCTTTTAACGCTTTTAATTGTGCTACAGCCTTAGCGAATGCGTCTGCGTTGAAGTTATCGGCTTCCAGTAACTCATTAGCTTTCATTAGCGTTTTTGTTACAAGTTCATCTGCCGAAATGCTACCGGCTGCGCGTTTGGCTTCCCACCCGCCTTCCGCTTTCCATTTGGTAATGGTTTTCGCGGACACGCCTACCCTGTCGCAAATATCTTTTTGCGCTACCTTTTGCATATATAATAAATATGCGTATTCATATTTTTCCGGATTGCGCTTGCTTTTCGCTTGTTTTTTCGCCATTGTCTTTTTGTTGTTTTTCGCTGCAAAATTGACTTAAAACCTGCGTAAAGTGAAAAAGTTTACCGCTGAACGGAACTCTTTTTTGCCAAAATGTAAAACAAACTGAATTTTGCAAACAAAAAATGTTAAAGCAAAATGGATTTTATTCTTAACGATGAAACGGTGATAAATTCTTACGGATTTATGCTTATGAATGCGGGCGGGCGCTTTGACCGTTTTAAGTCTAATCCGGTGATGTTGTTTGCTCATAATGCCGGAAACGTGTTGGGCGCTTGGGAAAATTTTTCCATTAAAGATAGCCGGATAAAGGCCTCTGCAAAGTTTGATATGCAAGACAATGAGGCTGCTAAGATTGCCGGGAAGGTAGAACGCGGGTTTATTAAAGGCTCCAGTATGGGAATTGTCATCCATAAAGCAGAACTCAAACAATTGGGCAATGAATATGTGCCGGCTGTAACCGATTGGACTTTATTGGAGGTTTCCATTGTCAGTATTCCCTCCAACCAAGCCGCCCTGTCGTTAATGATATATAATGAAAAAGGCGAGCAACTTACCACCGAACAGGTCAGGTTAAATCTTAGCTTACTTACAAACGAAACTAAATATAACGAAATGGATAAAATTGTACTTACCGCTGACGCTTATGCCAAATTAGGTATTACCGGTTCAGCAGACGGTGCGGCCATATCAGCCGCCATCGTGGCGCTACACATTCGCGCGGAAAAAGCCGAAAAAGAACTGAATGACGGCAAAAAAGCTGCCGCCGAAACCCTGGTGGATAATGCTATTAAAGAGGGACGTTTAACAGCCGACAAGCGCGACAGCTTTGTAAGCTTGGCTATTGCCGACTACAAGCAGGTCGCCGATATTATTGCGGCGCTGCCGGCAAAACAGTCATTAGCCGCCGGCTTGCAACCGGCTGCTTCGAGTACGGCTGCCCTCGCGGGCATCCCCTCCGGTCGCGAAAATTGGGACTACATGAAGTGGCTCAAGGAAGATAACAAGGGGCTTTTGAAACTGAAAGCCGAGCACCCCGAAACCTTTGACGCACTCAAAGCGGGCTATGGAAAATAATCAGATAATCGTTTAAATTTTTAAAAATCATATTTTAATGGCAGGTTTACAAAAAGAAATTTGGTTGGATATCCTGATGGAAAATTTTTATCCTAATGATTCCTTCCTATCAAAATCACGGGACATGAGTTCGTTTGTTGAGTATAATAAACTCAACCTTGCTGAAATCGGCGTAGACCCGAACGTATTGGTAGACAATACAAGTTATCCTATTCCTATATCGCAACGCTCTGACGTTCCGCTGGAATTGCCTTTGTCAACGCTGGATACGGAAAACACCCTGGTGCGTAATGTTGAAGAAATGGAAAGCGCTTACGACAAAATGGCGAGTGTTGTCCGGCAGCATCAAAATTCGTTGCGCTCAAAGGCTGCGCAATTGGCCGCTTACAATTGGGCGCCGTCAAAACAAGATGCTTTTAACGCGGTATTAGCTGCCACAGGTGCAAACGGCGCATTGTCATTTAGCGATATTATCAAGTTAGCCGGCTTCTACGATGATATGGACGCACCAAAAGAAGGTCGTGTATTAGTGCTTTGCCCAAAACATCGCAGAGATTTAATGGCGGAGGACATGAAGTTATACAAAATGATTTTTACCGACGGTACCTTGTATGACTTTCAGATTTTCTCATTCTCAAAAAATCCGACCTATACCTCCGCAGGAGTACGTAACGCATTCGGCGCAGCCGGTAATATAGCATCTATTGCCTATCACCGGGACGAGGTGATGAGAGCGGACGGCACGGTGGATATGTTCAGTAAATTACGCGACCCCGAACAACGTGGCGATATTGTAGGCTTCCAAAAACGTTTTGCCGCGCTCAGCATACGTAAAAAGCATTCGGGCGCTATTTATAGCGAATAAAGGAATTGCGGGGTAGCGCAGTTGGTTAGCGCACGAGGGTCATTGCCTTGGGGTCGCGGGTTCGAGTCCCGCCCCCGCTACAAGTGAATTAAAAGTTGAAAATTAAAAATTAACCGTTTAAAGACTATTTAAATGAAGAAAGCAGAAGTAATTAAGTTATTTACCGAAGCCTTGGAAAAAGGCGAAGATACAGGCGCTGTACGTTCCAAAGTACTGACCGCCGGCGTACCGGAAAAAGAAGTTAACAAATGGCAGAAAGAGGCACAAGATGCCTTTAACACTAAGGCGAACAATGAGGATAAAAAAGCGGATGATAACAAGTTTCGCAAAAAGGCTGACGAACTTTTTGCACGCTATCCCCACGCGGATGTATTCCATTTTACCGCTTGCGGCACCGCTTTCTTCAATGAAAACGATGCGAAAAACCACGCAAAAACGCTGAAAAACCAAACAGTAACCCCTATTGAAAAATAGTAATGGCACTACCTTATGTAAAAATACACTACCAAAACGGCGCAATCGGCGCCGCTAATCCAAGCGCAGACGGCTTGCTTGGTCTGGTAGTTTCAGCGAAAGCCGTTGCCGGTAAATTTGTGTTGAACAATCCGTATGCGCTGACAAATTATGACGATTTGGAAACTTTGGGTATTACCGCCGCCAACAATCCGGCGGCAGAAAAATTTATCCGCGAGTTTTACGCCGAAGCCGGTAACGGCACCCGCGTATGTCTTATGGGTGTAGCCGAAACGGTTACAATGGCTGAAATGCTGGACGCTACCAACAAGAACCACGCCCGCAAAATAATTGAAGTATCAAAAGGCGAAGTGCGCGGCATTCTTGTGAACTACGCTCCTGCCGCCGGTTACACGCCGACAATCGAAAACGGACTGGATGCCGATGTATATGCCGCTATTGTCAACGGACAGGCTTTAGGCAATTGGGCGGAGCAAACATGGAAAGCCCCTGTTTTCGTCATCGTGGAGGGACGCGGTTACACAGGTGTTGCAAGCGCCCTTACCGACCTTACAACAATGACAAATAACCGCGTTGGCGTACTGATTGGCGACACCGCCGCCGGAACCAACGGCGCGGCTATGGGCTTGTTAGCCGGTCGTCTCGCTTCTATTCCCGTGCAGCAAAACATCGGTCGTGTGAAGGACGGCACAGTGGCGGCGCAAACCATCTTTATTGCCGGCGACCCTGCTGAACGCGCAGATGTTGAAGGGCTGAACAATAAGGGTTATATTACATTCCGGGCATACACCGGAAGGGCAGGTTATTTCTTTACCAACGACCCGCTGGCATCCCTGCCGAGTGATGACTACCACCGCATTGCCTGGCGCAGAACAATTGACAAGGCTTACCGTATTGCATACGTTACGATGTTGAACGAGTTGCTGGATACGGTTCCGGTAACTTCGCGCGGTACCATTCTGCCCGCCTTTTCCAAGAATTGGGAACAACTGCTGATAAATGCCGTTTACAACCAAATGACCGCGAATGGCGAATTGAGCCGCGACCCCGCCGATGCCAACGACAGAGGCGTTAAGGCCTTTGTTGACCCTGAGCAAAATGTGATTTCTACCGGTAACATAAAGGTCAACGTAAAAGTACGTCCCTTTGGTTATTCGGAATATGTAGATGTTTATTTAGGATTTGATATACAACAAGTATAATGGTAGTAATTAACGGACGGCAATACGAGTTTGCCGATTTGATGTTGGTGCTTGGCGGCCGTGATATAACCGGCTTTCGCGGCATTAAATATACTGAGAAAACAGAAAAAGAGCCGGTATATGGCAAAGGGCGATACCCGCACTCTATCCAACGCGGTAACTACAGCGTTGAAGGAAGTATTACCATGCTCCAATCGGAGTATGAAACGCTGGTGGACGGCAGTCCAACAAGGTCGGTATTAGGCCTTATATTGGAGGCTGTTGTGGCATACGGCGGTAACATTGAAGAGGGCGCCGGAGTGGTTACAACGGATGTTATTTCCGGGCTGCAATTTACCGAAGCCCCAAAGGATATGACACAGGGCGACAAGTTCATGGAAATTGAATTGCCATTCGTTGCGCTTCGCGTTTTTAACCGAGCATAAAACAATTAAAAATTAAGAATTAAAAATTAAAAGATATGAGTAAAGAGAGTGACGCTCCAAAAGTAATCGGACAGGCAACGCCGGAACAAATTGCCGAGATGAAACAAAAACACGGCGATGTATTTGAGGCTACCGCCATATCGGCAGAAGGCGTAGAGCATAAGTGCTATTTGCGCAAGCCAAGGCGGCAGGAACTCAGTTACGCAACCAAGGTGGCTACGAACAACCCGCTGGGCTTTAACGAAAGCATCTTAAAAGCCTGCTGGTTGTCCGGTTCGGAGGATATTAAGACGGTTGACTATTTGTTTATGGGCGTGTCCGGACAGATAGCCGAAATTGTTGAAGTAGCGGATGCCTCCATAAAAAAGTTGTAGCCGCTGCATCCGGCAAGCAGGAAGATGACTGGATAGGTTACAATGACACCATGCTGGAGTACTATCTGCACATTAACCCTGACGACTTAACGGATGAACAGTGGGCGGTAAAAATTAAACAACTGGCTGATATAAGGAAAACAGAGGCCGGAAAATAACACAAACAGGGCCATTTGCCCTGTTTTTTAACAAGAAAATGGCGCATAGCGTAGAATACATATTAAACATTACGGCGAAAAACACCGGCTTTATTGATAAGATAGGTGGAAAAGTCCACCATCTTAACAAGACAACCAACGCCGCTAATGCCGCACTCAAAAAGTTGGGCGGTGTAGCCGTAGCGTATTTTGGCATCAACAAAGTGGTCAACTATGTGAACCAATCCGTACAGGCTTACGAGCGGCAGATGGTTGCCGAAACCAAGTTACGGACAGTCATGCGCAATACCATGAACGCCACCGATGACCAAATTAAAAGCATTAAGGAACTGGCAGGCGCGCAACAAAAGTTAGGCGTTATCGGCGGCGGTATTCAATTAGCCGGCGCACAGGAATTAGGCACTTACCTTACCAAAACGGAAAGCCTTAAAAAACTGATACCGGTAATGAACGACATGCTGGCACAACAGTACGGAATAAATGCCACACAGGAACAAGCCGTACAAATCGGTTCCATGATGGGCAAGGTAATGGATGGGCAGGTAGGCGCATTGAGCCGCTACGGGTATAAATTTACGGAGGCACAGGAAAAAATACTAAAATACGGAACCGAGCAACAGCGGGTCACCACCCTGGCGCAGGTAATTACCGGTTCCGTTGGCGGCATGAATGCCGCATTAGCCGCCACGCCGGAAGGTAAATTAAAACAGGCGGCCAACCGAATGAGCGACATACAGGCGCGTGTGGGCGGTATGTGGGTAGCCGTAAAATCGGCTTGGCTGCCAGTGTCTGAGTTTTTTGGCGACCTGATGAACAGGTTGGTAAACTGGTTTGAGGCCAACAGGGAAAAGATTTTGGGCGTGGTTGGGAAAATAGCCCAAGGCGTAGTGTCCGGCCTTAGTATGGTTATTAATATTGCTACCGGTGTTTCAAGGGTAATATATAACATTATTACAGCGGTTCAATCTGCCGCGGGGATTATTATTCCTATCCTTTCCACCATTGGCGCTTACTTTGTTATTGCACACGCTAATTTTGCGTTATTTACCGTTAAGTATTACGCCTATATTGCCGCTACCAAATTGGGCGCTATTTTCACCGGTGCCTGGGCGGCGGCTCAAATGATACTTAACACGGCTATTAAGGCCTTTACGGCTCATCCGATTATAGCAGCACTGACGGCTGTTATAGGGCTTGTAGTTGTTGGTATCTCTGTATTTAGAAAGTTCAATGCACAGAAAAGTATAGTAGAAAAAACTACTGGAAATTTAGCCGCTAAAATAGGCGTTGAACAGCGGGCATTAAATGGATTATTTGATGCAATAAAGAAGACAAATCCAGGGAGCGAAAGAAGAAAAACACTTATCAATGAAATAAACGATAAATATCCTGGGTTGCTTAAAAATATCAACTTAGAAAAGGCAGGGTTGGAAGATATTGCAAAGGCTCAGCGGGATGCTAATCAGGAATTAGCGCGAAATATAGGGTTGCAAGAATTTAGGTCACAACAGGAAAAGGCCATGAAGGAAATACAATCTGCCGAGCAAAAAGTATGGGATAAACTATTTCAAAGAGGGTATTCTGAAAATGATATAAACGAATTTATTGATGAGATTCATGAGGCGGCTAAGAAATCTAATCTAAATGGAGTTGAGAGAGATAAGGCTCGCTATGAACTTGTTATAAAAGGGAAAAGTTTATCAGAAAGGAGGGCTATATCAGACTTGTTTGAAAAATCTAATGTGTATAGCCATGCTCTTAGTGCTATTGAAAATTTTTTATCAGGTCGTTATGGAATTGCACCGGCCGTATTACATGCCGCAGGTGCGAGTGGTAATAGTACAAACGGCGGCGGCACCGACATAACCCGCACCACCGAAAGCATCGTAACCGGCGGTACAAAAAGCACCAATATAACAATAACTATCGGCAACCTGGTAGAAAAAATGACTTTCACAGCCGCCGATATGAAGCAAAACGTAAAAGACATGCGCGACCAAGTGCTGGACGAACTCTTGCGCGTGGTTAATATGTCTCAAAGCGCAGCAATGTAAATGGCACGGGCATCATTCATAGTAGGGCAGGCTTTGCAGCGGATAGTTCCGCCGCCATTACCGCCATATCCGGTAAGCCGACCGGTGACTGCCAGGCAACACGAGAGCGCGGAATTGGAGCACGGACAACATTCATATCCGGAACAATTTTGGCCGCTGCGTATAAAATTAGCCTCAGAGTCGGAATTTTGGCAAATACCTGTCGAGCCGCTTATTACCTTGAGCGGCGAAAACACTATCATTCGCCGTAATGTGGCTAAGTCGGGAACGCTCACGGACACCCGCGGAACTGTTAAGGAACGTTGGAGCCGGGACGACTACCGCATCCAAATAACAGGGTTGCTATATAACCAAAACGATGACAACGTATATCCGAGAGAAGATGTTGGAAAATTGCGGGGTTACTGCGAAGCGCGTGAAGTGATTGATGTAGAATGTGAACTGTTTGAAATTTTTGGCATAAGACATATTGTAATTGAAAGTTATGAGATACCTTTTACCAAAGGCGAAAACAGGCAGGAATACAGCATTACCGCTTATTCCGATTATTCGTTTAAACTATTAATAGATACGGAAGAAAATGTTTAACATGACATTTGACATACAGGTTGGTAAATACAAATTAGGTTTGTTGTCGTCAGTGGAAGTCCGCAAGTCGGTGGACTTATTGGCAGGGACTTGTACCATCATATTGCCGGGTACAGTTCACAACCGTGCGCTGCGCATTGAAGATGAAATAAAGCGCGGCGACCCCGTTACCGTTAAATTCGGATACGATGATATTGCAAATAACAAGCCTGAATTTGAAGGCTATTTGCAGGAAATAGCCACCGATGACGGCAGTATTACGTTGAAATGCGAGGATGCCCTTTATTTAACGCGAAAGTCGGTAAAAGACACCGTGTTTAATGCCGTTGGTCTGAAAAAGATTGCGGAATATGTATGCTCTGAAATAGGCGGAACGCTGTCGGTTAATTGCACTTACGATTTTCGGTACGACAAATTTACCATACACAATGCTACGGGCTTTGATGTGTTGAAAAAATTGCAGGAAGAAACCAAGGCAAACATCTACATAAAAGACAAAGTCCTGCACATACACCCCGCTTATATTGAAAAGTTTGGCGAAGTGAAATACGACTTTGCCCGCAATATTGAAAAAAGCGATTTGCAATATCGCAGGGCTGAAGACAGAAAATATCAGGTAAATGTGGAAGGTATTGATGCTGACGGCAAGCGTGTCAGCGTAACACTTGGAAGTACCGGCGGC
>Ga0209737_10002732_pt1 | contig 12313 bp, 13 predicted proteins | sample TergutCu122P3_FD_187284 | JGI IMG/M metagenome (GOLD analysis project Ga0209737, IMG submission 187284) | Cubitermes ugandensis P3 segment gut microbial communities from Kakamega Forest, Kenya - Cu122 P3 (SPAdes) (version 2) | ecosystem: Host-associated > Arthropoda: Insects > Digestive system... | reverse complement strand
TGCAAAATGTTAGTAATCAAAAATAATGGAAAAGAATATGTAATAAGCGAACAAGAGGGGGAAGATGGAATTACAATATTTACAATGGGTGAGGGCGAATTAAAAATCAAAACATCAAATTTATTTCATTCAGTAGGCAGAAAATTAATAATAAAGGCGGTCTGATACGTAATTTAAAATCAAACAATAATTGACTATAAAATGAAGATAGGGTACGCTCGTGTTTCGACTGAAGCACAAAACATAAATATGCAGATTGAGGCGTTGAAAAAAGAAGGGTGCGAAACAATCTACTACGAAAAAAAGCCTGCTTTCAGTAGTCGCCCGGAACTCGAAAATGCAATCAAAAGTTTGAGGGTTGGGGATACGCTTTTCGTATGGGCGTTTGACAGGCTTGGCAGGAATATGCTTGAGGTGATGCATAACGTCAAAACAATTCACGACAAAGGCGCAAACGTTTATTCGATTGCACAGAAGATGGACACTGATACACCGGCAGGGAAAATCATGCTTTTTAACTTTGCACTGTTTGCCAAAATGGAAGCGACGCTACGCAAGGAACGGCAACAGGCAGGTATTGCGTTGGCAAGAGAGGGCAGAAAGTTAGGACGGCGGAAAGGACTGATGGACGAAACGATTAAGAAAGCGGGGTTGGTCAAACAGATGTATCTCTCTGAAGAACCGTTTTACTCCGTTGCAGACATTGTAAGAGAATTACAAATATCCCCGAATACGGTTTACAAGTGTTTGAAGTATGCTGGGGTGAAGTTGCGCTGTGGGTTAGAAAATATATAATATAAATAAATTGAAAACAAATAAGGATTCATCAAAAATATATTTTGCGATTCACTTTATTGTTTAATAAAATTGTCGTACCTTTGCAAAGATAACATGATATAAAATGGCATCAATTATAAAATCAAGAGGCATTGGCCCGGGAAGAAAAAAAGGATTAAGCCCGGCGGCGCAGTAAAAGGCAGAACAGGCGGCAAAACTGTACAGTTCCACCGACCCGGTTTATTCAGTCAGAGAGATTGCAAAGATGATTGGCCGGTCAGTGAATACATTATATAAATATCACAAATACAAAGAAGTACAAATTGGGGATAGAGAGTTTTCGTAAATGGTTGCATGGGAAAATAGAGGTGTAAAGTCAAATAGTGATTGTATATGATTTATATTCAAAGATTTAAATAAAAAATAAAACAAAAACGTTGTTTTTCGCAGATTTACATGAAGAACATCGAATACACAAAACTACCAAATACAAAAAAATGAGTACAAAAATAAAAGAATATAACTACAACCTTGCGCGTTTTCCACAGCACATGAGTTTTGACACAGATGCCATTACACAGCAGTTCCAACGTCAAGCCGGATTAGTCCGCGATATTTTCCTTTTTACTGTAAAAAGGCAATTTTCAGCAAACATTTTCAATGAAATCACTTTTACTATTGACGAGTTTTGCAAGGAAATGGGTTACAATCAAGATGAAATGTACAGGCGCATGGATATTTTTAGAGATAAGAGCGAATATGGAAACAAAAAACACCCGCTTCCTAAACCGCCATCACTTATAGACGGTCATGAGTGTGATGGCTTGTTGGAATATACTTTATATCGTGCAGCAAAAGAAAATGTTGTTTTTCACCGGTATAACAAAAATGGAAACCCCGGCATTACTACCTATCAGATATTAAAATCGTTTGACGTTATCTATGATAAATCCACTAAAAAAAGGATAAAACGCAAATATTCAGTTGTTTTGAGTGCTGATATACTAAATGAAATTTTTTTAAAATTTTTTGTAATAGATTATGCGAACTACACTGCTTTGGCAGCAAAATCATCTGATGCAACAAGTTCTTATAGAAATTTTTACGTTTTCTACGGTAGAATGGTGGCAACGGCTAAGTATCATAAAGGACATACTTATCTTACAACTGTTGATGAATTAACTCAAATATTTAACTACAGCCAACGACAAGAGGCAAAATTCAAAAAAGTAAGCGTTAAACGCGCCTTAGAGACTATCAAGAAAAAACTCTCACATCCCTTCCATTACAAGTTTGTAGCAGACCCTCAAAGAACTTCTAAATTGCAGTATCACGTATTATTTACATTTACCGATGAAGTTTTAGATTATTACGATGAGAAGTTAATGTTTACTCTTTGGAAGGCTTTACGACAAAAAGGTATTCAGTATTATGTTGAAAAATACATGAACAAGAATTACGATTACAAAAAAATTCTTGATATGCAAAAACATATGCCGACAGAAACGTTAGAAGCATTTCATGATTGGTGGTTTAGTCAAGATGATTATGAACAAAAACAAAGATTGCTTGCAGAACTTAAAAGAGATATTTTTACAATAGATGTAAAGGCAGTAGAACAAATTTAGTTATGGGAATCTGCAACCTTTGATAATTTAGTTATGGGAATCTGCAACCTTTGACGTTTAGTTATGGGAATCTGCAACCTTTGATGAAAAAAATCATGTTTCGCCTTGAAATTAGGCAATTATTTATAATTTAGTTATGGGAATCTGCAACCTTTGATAATTTAGTTATGGGAATCTGCAACCTCTGATTGAAAAAAAAGGTTTAGTTATGGGAATTTGCAACCTTTGATAATTTAGTTATGGGAATCTGCAACCTCTGATTGAAAAAAAGGTTTAGTTATGGGAATCTGCAACTATTACATATTTCTTATATCTCACAATATCAGAATATTTTCAATTATTAGTTATGGGAATTTGCAACCATTATGAATAATAATGAACAAACTGAATAAGGAAAGTTTTGTGTTTTCAAATCTTGCATCAAATAAAAACTTTTATTATAAAACACAAAACACATCTTAAACAATGCTCTCGCATTGTGTCATATCTTCAAAAATATTTTAACAAAAGGGAAAAAGAAAATAACCTTGTTTATCCGACTTTTCGTCCCTATTTTCCCATGATGCCTAATTATGTTCTCCCCCTTTTGTTAATTTTTTTGCGAAAATGTTTGTTTAGAAATTTTGCAAGTAGTATATTTGTGGCTACAAAAATTTTGCCTACACGATAGGGTAGGGGGAGTACGCAACTTAAATACAAACGAAATGGCAGAAAAAAGGGACACAGTTGTTAGGTTTCGCTGCACTCAATCACAGCGAAAAAAGATAGAACGAATGGCAAAGCCTTACGGCTCTATCTCAAAATTTATCTTAACGACCATTTTAACGGACAAAAAGATGATTATTGAGCCGAAAGAATTTTTGCAGGGAATGGATGAATTAACCTTAGCGGTTAATCGCGTTGGGAACAACATTAATCAAATTGCTCGATTTTTGAATACAACGAAAGACATAAACAATTACGAACTTTTGCGGGAATGGTTTGATTTATTTTCGGAGTACAATAAAATTTTGAACAAAGTTGATTTGAAGTACGAAGATATTTTTCAAAAGATGTTTTTGTGAAATATATTATATAAAACATATAATATAGAATATATAAAATAAAATATTATATATTAATTGTATAATATAAAATATATTATTATCTTTGCGCCATGATAGCGAAAATTTTAAAACCAACTCAAAAATTTTCCGGTGTTCTTTACTCACAGCGGAAAATAAGTGAAGGAAAAGCCTCGTTTTCGGGTGCGTTTAACTTTCCTTTCAATCCGGATAAAGCATCGCCTGATACTTTCGTTGCTTATCTTGAATCAATGGCTGCATGTGCAGGCAAACAAATTAAAAACCGTCAATTTCATGCTACTATAAGTACAAAAGGGAGAGAGCATGACGAAAAATTTTTGTTGGATATTTCTCAGAAGTGGATGGAAAAGATGGGGTATGGAAATCAACCTTATTTGGTTTATTTTCATAGTGATTCGGCAAACAACCACGTTCATATTATTTCTTCACGAATAAGGAAAGATGGTAGCCGTATAAACGCCTATATGGAAGGTCGCAGGGCAGGAGTAGCCATACGTGAATTGATGAACGAAAATTTGAAAGAGAAGGCAACGTTTGACATTCAAGATGCCTTACAAAATTATACGTTTTCCACAGAAGCGCAATTTAAAATGATTTTGGAATCGAGAGGCTGGACGGTGAGAGAAAAGGCAGGTTACATTAACCTTATTAAATATATTAATCAGGGGAACGTAGAAAAATTGCAGGTAGCGGAAAAGGCAAAAAAGTATTCGGCTGATGAAAAGCGAATACGGCAATTACGTTCTATTTTCAAAAAATATAGCGGTTTGCCAACAGCGCAGTTTCAAAAGTTCATGCGAGTTAATTTTGGAGTGGATATAATTTTTCATCAAGCGAAAAATCACTTCAAACCATACGGCTACACAGTTATAGACAACAAAAACAAGTGCGTGATGAAAGGCGGGGAAATTATGAACATTGAGGCTCTTTTGAATCCAAAAAGCAAGGATGAACATTATCAACTTGTTGATGAGATAATTAAAAATAATCTTATCCATAATCCGTCTTATACAGGTTTACGAAAGACATTGAATAACAACGGTTATTATTTGAAGAATAACAACGTTTTTATCAAGGGCGATACCGATTCCCTTTACAAAATCCCGAATGAACGTTACAAAAAATTACATTATCTTGACAGAGCAAGTGAGGCAAATAAGTTTTTGGTAAATACGTTGGAAGAAGCCAAACTTTTGTCTAATCTGTTTTATATTAATGTAAATGACATTACGATTAATAAAACCCAACAGCGTGACGATTTATCATATCGTGACATAATTGATTCTTTTGCAGGCAATAAAGATGACTTACATTTATATTTGACTAACAACAATGTGAGGCTGATAGGAAACAACAACCTTACGTTGCTTGTTGATGTAAGAAATCATGCGATATCCGATGTTAGCGGTTCGGGACTTGACAGAGATGATTTAGATATTGACTTTGAACGTTCATACGAAAGAAATATGAACGTTGAGGACATGACAGGTGAATTGATGGCGGTTTCCTTGCTTTCAGCATTGTTTGGAATATTCGATATTGAGCAGCAGCAGGAACACGATGCAAGGGCAAGAAAGAAGAAGAAAAGAAGACAAATTAAAATATAATATTAACATTTTTAAAACATTAAGTTATGATTATTTCTTTTGCAAATCAAAAAGGTGGAGTTGGTAAATCTACCCATTGTGCGCTTTTTGCTCAATATTTGAGTGACAAGCAAAAGACCGTTCATATTATTGATATGGACTTCCAACGGTCGTTAGTAAATAAGAGAGCGGCTGATAAGTCGTTTTCGTTAGCGGAAAAGAGGGAACAGGATGAAACGTTATTCGATAATTCGTTGAATTATACGATTGAAGCAGTTTCGCCCGACAACATTTTGCCACATATAGGTAAAGCGCGGAAAAATCCCGAACTTATTTATATTATTGATACTCCCGGCTCATTGGCAAACGAAAACGTTCTTAAAGTGCTGTATGCTTCTGAATTGATTGTTGTGCCATTTGGGTATTCCGAAATGAAACTTGATAGCACTGCCGTATTTATTCAATTAGTCAAAACGTTTAAGATTCCTTCTAAATTAGTTTTTTTGCCTAATGACAGCGATAAACGGTACAAAGAGGCGAATCCTGATAAAATTGAAGGATTGAAACAAATCAATGAAATTCTATTGCGGAGTGGAGTTATAGCACCAACTGTTTATCATTTAGCCGATATGCAGCGTTTTTCGACGCTTGAAATGAGTAGCCGTCAAAAAGAAATTCTTACGCCTACTTACGATTTTATCTACAATGTTCTATTTTCTTAAATATTAAAAATTTAATGAAACATCTTAACATTTGTTAAGTTAATAAATGTTAAAATATTAATAATACGACAATTTAGTTGAATTAAATATTAAAAATATTAATATCTTTGCGATGAAAAAGGGAACAGAGCAGCCGTTTTATAATACGGTATTGAGCAAGATTCAGGGAGAAACTCCTAAAGTTGATGAAAAGGCTCTTAGTGAGTTTTTTAAAGATGTAGAAAATTCAACCACAGAGGTGATTGAAGAAAGTGAGCGAACAGTGCATGGTGGGGAAAGTGTTGAAAATGAATGTGATTTGATTGTATCAACAGAGGCGAAGAAAGAAACGCTCGAAATTTATCTTGAAAAGGTAAGAATGAGCAAGGAAGTTCCAACACGTTCACCCATGTTTCTTGACCGGGATATTATTGATTTTTTGAAGCCAATAAAAAGCAAAACGGGAATACCGGTAAACCGTTTGGTTGAAACTATTGTTGCCGATTGGATTCAAAAGCATGATGTTGAGTTGCAGACGTTTTTTTATGATAAAAAGAAAAATAAATTTATAAAAGATACATGATATGAAATTTTTAGATGGACTTATTTGGATTTTAATAATTTACGCGGTTTATTATTCTGTCGTAATATTACACGATTATTTAAAGAAAATGGGTGTAAAAGAAGTAACAGGAGTGCAGGAAATAACTGTCATTAAACCTGCCGAAAATCCCTTGTTGGTACGTTCAGGTGAAAACAAAATTGAAAGTCCTATTCCTGATTTTTATCCCATGCCACCAATGCCGGTTTCGAGAATGGATTTTGATGGCAGTGATGAAAGCGGACAAGGCTCTATCGAACAAAAAAAAAAATGATTGATGATAGCAACATTAATGTAATAGATATGAGCCGTTTAAATACTGATATTCCGCGCAACGGTCAGGAAATTGAAATAAGCCATCTGCTTGATAAGTTTTTAGAGATTGAAAATGCCGAATGGCACGAAAGGCAAGAGATGCGACAAAATGCGAGAAAGATTTTTTAATAATAATATTAACTTTTAAAATTATTTAGACATGGTAAACGTGAATTTTTTAAAACGAGGTTTTTATGCAGCCGTTATGTTTTTAATGAACATGGTTGCTTTTGCGCAAGCAGGACGCGGTGCTGCCGGATTACAGGCTGCCACAACCGAAGTATCGGGTATGTTTGATAATGCGAGTTTGTTGATTCTTGCTATTGGTGCTATCGTTGGGCTTATCGGCGGTGTTCGCTGTTATATTAAGTGGAATACCGGTGACCAAGACGTTATGAAATCCGTTATGGGATGGGGGGGCGCTTGTGTATTTTTAGTTGTTGTTGCACTTGTTATCCGGGCATTCTTTTTATGAACGCGAATAACGATAGAAGATTTAGCGTGTATAAAGGCTTACAAAGGCCAATACAGTTTAAAGGCTTAAAAGGCATGTATATCTACATTGCTTTTGCGCTTGCTTTATCTTCGCTCGTGATTGGTGTGCTTGTTACCTTTCTTACAACAATTCTCGTTGGAAGTACATCTATTGTTGTTGTGGCATTTGGGGGAATAATCGGTATGGCTCTTTATCAAAGGAAATATGGATTATACCAAAAGAATAATGTTAAAGGAACTTTTGTTTTTAACAGTATATTCAATAAATATTGAAAAATTATGGCTGCAAAGAGGCTTTTTAAATCCCCATACATAGGAATAGACGATAAGGGTGAGTATCCGATGCTTTTTGATGTACGCGGTAATTTTTCAGTATTATTAAAAATGTATAATCCTTCTCTGCAATATTGCGGTGATAAAGATGAATATTATTCTTTTTTAAACATTTTTTCAAATTTAATCAGAAGTTTGGATTCAGGGTATGTAGTGCAAAAACATGACGTTTTTTCAAAAACAAATTGGGAATTAAAAAACAGCGTTGATGACTTTCTGATGAATAAGCATTTTGAACTTTATAAAGGAAGGTCGTTTAAACACCAAACTACCGTATTTGTTTTAACATGTGAACTTAAACGTTCTGCATTTTTTGCTTATGACGAAAGAAAATACAGAAATTTCGTAAACAACGTTGGAAAGGTATTAGGATTCTTCAATAATTACGATATTAAGGCGGCGGTAATGAATAAGAAAGAGATTACCAACTATTTATATCGTTATTTTTCAATGGATTTTGAAGACGATGCCTGTTCTTTTGATAATTTCAGGGTATTAGGGGACGGATTACAAATTGGAGGAAAGACCGTTCAATGTTTAAGTCTTGTTGATGTGGAACTGATTGATATGCCTTCATTTATATATCCTTATTCGCATGAGTATATTAATAACCGTCAGTTTCCGCACGACCTTATGCGGTTTATTCCTTATATTGACGCTGAAACGGTTATTTTCAATCAGGTTATATTTACTGTTAATCAGACGGTTGAAAAAACAAAACTTGAAGCGAAAATAAAAAGACATCAGTCCGTTCCTGACCCTGCAAACAACCTTTGCGTTGAAGATATTACCAACGCGATGGATGACATTGAACGAAACAGCCAAATTCTTGTTTACAGCCATTTTAACCTTATAATTTGCGATAAGGAAAAAATTAACTTTGCCAAGAATCAGGTTGAAAGCGCGTTAGCAAGTATTAATATCAGGATGAGCAAACAGGCGTTTAATCAATACGAATTATTTCGTGCTGCTGCACCGGGAAATGCGTTTGAATTGAGAAATTATGACCGTTTTCTCACTACTGCTGATGTTGCCGTTTCGCTAATGTATAAAGAGCGATTACCGGTTTCCGAAGAAAGTAATCTGATGATGTGGTTTACCGACCGGCAGGGTGTTCCTCTTGCTGTTGACCCTTCCGATTTACCGATGCGCCAAAACAGGATTGACAACCGAAATAAATTTGTATTAGGCCCTTCGGGCAGTGGTAAGTCATTTCTTATGAACTCCATGCTGCATCAATATCTTTTGAACGGAAGCGATGTGGTTATGGTTGATGTTGGGCACAGTTATAAAGGATTGTGTGATTATTATAACGGCAGGTATATAACCTATTCCGAAGAAAATCCAATATCAATGAATCCGTTTTATATCAAACAGTTAGAGTACAACATCGAAAAAGTTGATTTTTTAATCAATTTGGTGCTTCTTCTTTGGAAAGAGCCCTTTGCAGTTGTCCCAAAGATTGAAAAAGATATAATACGCGAGACGGTGATGGGTTATTATGCAAATTATTTTTCTCGTCAGCACGAATTTTCGGATGATGTTGCTGAAGACTATCGTCAGAAGATGATAAGACAGTGGGAAAACGAAGATGTTCACGATGAAGACGTTGATACGTATGAGAAACTTTGCTTAAAAATCGAATCTTTTATTGAAGGTCAGAAAAACAAGTATTCATCCGAAACTGAATACATTAGGCAGGTAAATAATATTGATATAAATACAGAAGTTGAAAAATATAAAGATGCAAGGCTAACAACTTGGAAAGAAGAAACGGTTCATCGGGATAACGAAAAAACGTTTGACCAATTACTTACTTTACTTAACGAGGAAGTTAATAAGATGACGTCAGAGTATAATGAAAGGAAAAACAGTTTGTTATTCAGTGAATTAAACTTTGACAGTTTTTATCTTTTTGCTAAATACCGAATCCCTGATATTTGCAAAAAATGGGGGTTGCCTTATGAGAATACAAACGGCCATCATATCAATCTTTCTTTTGATTTACGTCAATTTTTAAAAATCCTTGATAAATTTAATAAGGGCAATTATTTTGGCGAAATATTGAATAATGAGATAGATAAGACTTTGTTTGATGAGCAACTTGTCGTATTTGAAATTGACAGCATTCAAAACAATGAAACGCTTTTTCCAATCATTACATTGGTCATTATGGATGTTTTCATCCAAAAAATGCGTAATAAAGGCAACCGGAAAGTAATTGTGATTGAGGAAGCATGGAAAGCCCTTGCTTCCCCGCTTATGGCAGACTATATCAAGTACCTTTATAAGACAGTGAGAAAATTTTACGGTGAAGCAATTACGGTGACGCAGGAGTTAGACGATATAATAAAAAGCGAAGTTGTAAGGCAGTCAATCATTGCTAACGCTGCTACCGTTATTCTTTGTGACCAAACAAAGTTTAAAGACAATTTTTCTGTTGTTGCCGAAATTCTATCACTTTCGGAGGTTGAGCAAAATAAAATATTTACAATCAACTCATTAGATAACAAAGGAAACAGGACGAAATTTAAAGAGTTTTATATCAAAAGAGGAAGTTCCGGAGAGGTGTATGGTAACGAAGTATCTATATATGAATATTTTACATATACTACCGAAAAGCCGGAAAAGGATGCTATGCAGGTGTATTTGAAGGTATATAAAAATTTTCATTCTTCATTGGAAGCGTTTGTAGATGATTTAATCGCTGTAAAAATTGATAAGTCGGATTTTTGCACAATCGTTAATTCAAAGTTCACTTATTTATATACAACAAAAGGAATTGAAAATTTCAAAAACTTCATTATGCAAACATGTGAGGATTTTAGAAATTCGGGCATGCTAATCGGAACATATCTAAATTTTAAAGAAAATGCAGACAAGAAAAAGAATCATACTTACCGTTCTACTGTTTAGTTTCTTTTCAATTAATCTTTTAGCACAGTCAGGCGGTAATAGCGGTAGCGGCGGCAATAGCAGCAGCAGCGGCACTATTCGGATTTGGGAGCCGGACTTGGTTGAATTGTGGATTTATTGGCATAAAACGCAATACCGAATGTTTACTGAATTTGCTGCAAATGAAGATAGTCTGCAAAGAAATCAATACAGTGATTATGAGGATTATATGCAAAAATTGGCGGAAATGGATAAGATTCTTTTCAGTCAATATCAAAATAATACTGTTCCCAATCCGATAATTTTTACCGCTGAAACGCTTTATGCAGGAGTGCTTGTTTATGAAATTGGTGAAGACTTTGCGAATTTTCAGAGATTCTTGAATGAGCCGCCTATTAACCCTGAATTAACGGTTATGTTTGCTCAAAGTGCATCTGAATTATATGATAAGTTATCTTTTCTTATGATTTCTACGTCAAAAGTTATTTTAGGAAACAGAGCAGATAATTTGCGCGATAACAGGATTCGGGATGACCTGATGAATAATATCATAGAGGAAATGGTTTCTGTTAAGTATTCTTTAAATTCTCTTTTTCTGAGAATGAATACGGCAAAGCAAGCAGAATTATTTAAAAGTAATGAATAATAATGTATTATATGAGAACACTAATCATAATTTGTCTTTCTGTTTTTGGTCTTGTTTTGCGTTTATACGGACAAAATGACTTTAAGCAGGTTTACGACCGTTCACTTGAAAACCAAATTAATTCGTCGGTAGGGGTAAATGGCGAATGGCAATTTTCGCCAAACTGGTATTATAATTTTTTGCACAGCAGATATAAAAGCGGTGATTATGAAAACAACAACATTATTCCGCTTGACGATATGATTGAAGCCGCCACTAAGTCTTTGATGAAGGTAAGGTCAGCGCATAACAGCATCAATGTTGTTTATGAAAACGAAAAGAAACATTGGGCAGACCGTAATTCTGATAGAGAATTGTCGGAAGTCTTAAATGATATAGAAAATGCAAAATACGCATTGCAGGTACTAACTTCGGCTTTCTCTCAAACGAAAGTCCCTCTTGACGATGCTGAAACTATATATAAGGAATACAATCGAATAAATGACAAATATTTTTTGATAGGCGATACAGTTCGTACCCACATGGATAATCAAAAAAGACGACGTGCCTATGCTCTTTGCCTTGATGAGTTCAATAATCTTATCAATGTATGTTATAATTTGAATTGGAACGCTCTGGTTGCATCAAAGTATCGTGAATTTGAAGAATTAAATAATAATAGATAAAATGAATAATTTGCTCACAATCATTTTACAAATTCCTGTCAATGTAACTCCTGCACAAGACATTTGGAATATGGGCATAATGGACGCTATTACTTCTTGGAAAAATAACGTTGCTTTTACCTATGCTGATGATGCGTTTGGTATTGCTTGGTACTTATGTGCTTTATTGGCACTTTTTTGGTGTGCGGCAAGGCTTTATCCTGTCATAGCAGGCGATGAAAAGTTATCTATTTTACCTCTAATGCGCCCTTTTGTAATCGCAATGGTGTTGTGGTATTGGCCATATTTTGTTGGCGCAGTAAGTTTTCCCGGACAAGTATTGGAAGAACATACTCATGGTATGTTTCGTAATTCTTATACTACAATGCGAACTGTATCACTGACGCGATTTGAAAAATACGATAAATATTCAAGGGATTTGATGATGATGCAGGCAGTGGCTGAAAGAGGAAAAGATGCAGAAAAAAATGAAGCATTTCAGTCATCAGATATACAAAAAAATGTGTCTTGGTGGAGTAGTATTACAAGTGGGTTTAATCCCATGGATAGCCTTTTAGGTGCTATCGCAGGGATGGAAATGTTTATC
>Ga0209737_10002731_pt1 | contig 12313 bp, 9 predicted proteins | sample TergutCu122P3_FD_187284 | JGI IMG/M metagenome (GOLD analysis project Ga0209737, IMG submission 187284) | Cubitermes ugandensis P3 segment gut microbial communities from Kakamega Forest, Kenya - Cu122 P3 (SPAdes) (version 2) | ecosystem: Host-associated > Arthropoda: Insects > Digestive system >... | reverse complement strand
CATCAATTGGACAAAGCGCCTTTGACGGATGCACGAAGTTGAATGAGGTTACGATACAGGACGGAACAAATACCCTCGATGTAGGAAATATTAGTCCCAACCGGATTTTTTACGATTGTCCCATCAAAACACTCTACTTTGGCCGAAACTTTAACGTAACATATTCATCGCCGTTCCAAAGCAATACCACGCTGGAAACGGTAACGGTGGGCGGTTACGTCACTACGCTGAACAGTTATCTGTTCAGCGGATGTATCCGGTTGTCCGCTGTTAATATAAACGTTTCGTCTGTTTCTTTGGGTACCTATACCTTTCAAAACTGTCTGGCTTTGACTGATAATGTGGTCAATGAGATACTCAAAAAGACAGGCGCTATTCCTGCCGATACATTTACCGGTTGTACAGGATTGACCCACGTCATTATTCCCAACACAATAACATCAATTGGGCAAAGCGCCTTCAACGCCTGTTCGAAGCTGACTGCTGTTACCATACAGGACGGAACAAATTCCCTAGATATTGGAAACGTTAGTCCCAACAGAGTTTTTGTCGATTGTCCCATCACAACGCTCTATTTGGGCCGAAACTTTAACGTAACATATTCATCTCCGTTTCAAAACTATACCACGTTGGAAACAGTAACAGTGGGCGCCAATGTTACCACACTGAACAGTAATCTGTTTAGTGGCTGTACGATTTTGAAACACATCACTTCCCTGTCTACCGTACCTCCAGTAATACAGGAGTCAACTTTCCAAAACGTACCCAAGAAGGGCAATACACTGATACTTCCGCAGGGAAGCGAAGCAGATTACTGGGCTACTCTTTGGCGCGAACTGATGACGGGTTACCACCTGATTAACTACAATGCGGAAGGTGGCGTGGTTGTACCCGCAATACGTTACGTTCGTGGTGGCGACGCTCTGGGCATCATTCCCACGCCCACTCGAATCAACTACGAGTTTGATGGCTGGTACACGCAACGTAATGGCGCGGGTACACAGTACACCATAGCTACGGTGATTACCGCACCGGCAGAACTCTACGCCTGCTGGAAAAATGACATTCCAGGAACGGTAACATCGGTAACTGTATCACCTGCCACTGTATCCGTTCAGAAAGGTAAGACGCATCAGTTCGTAGCCAGTGTAACTGCACAGGGTGGCGCCTCCACAACAGTAACATGGACAGTTACAGGTAATGCGCTTACGGCAACCAATATCACCGCAGGCGGCCTGCTCACGGTAGCAACTGGCGAAACATCTTCCACGCTTACCGTAACGGCTACCTCAACTTTCGACGTTACGAAAAAAGGCACATCTTCTGTAAATGTTGAAAATGTAACTGGCACGGATGATGTTTTTGCTTCCAATTTGAAAATTTTCCCGAATCCCTTTACAGTTGAGGTGCATATAACTGGCGTGGCGGTAGAGACGGGGCGCGCCCCGTCTCTACAGGTAACGAACGCCGCCGGCACAATCGTTCACATGCAAATGATTACCAGCCCCGACGAAACCATTCACCTGGCGCATCTGCCTGCGGGCGTGTATTTCTTCCGTTTGATAAATGACGGAAAAGAGAAAACGATGAAGGTGGTGAAGGAATAATTTCTAAAATTAACCTTGCAAATTCCAAATTTCTTTTTATATTTGCAAGGTTAATTTTTTCATAATATGGCTGATTTTGTCAACAGGCTCATAGAGCCTCAAATTCTTGAATCCTTGTTGCACAACTATGTTACGGCGATCATCGGTCCCCGGCAATGCGGAAAATCGACGTTAGCAAAACATCTTACCAGGAATTTTTCAAATTCTATTTTTATCGACCTCGAACGAAATTCTGATCTTGCCAAATTGGAAGATCCTGAATGGTTTTTTTCGTCACAAAGAGGTAAGTTGATCTGCATCGATGAGATACAGCGAAAGCCAGAACTTTTCCCGTTGATCCGCAGTCTAACGGATGAATGGGACTATAACGGCGCTTTTCTTATTCTCGGTTCAGCATCGCGCGATTTGTTAAAGCAAAGTTCTGAAACCCTTGCGGGACGAATATCTTACCACATTTTAACTCCATTTTTGTGGAATGAAATCGGTGCAATGACAGGTATTGAGAAATACCAGTCGCAGGGTGGTTTTCCTCGAAGCATGTTAGCCATGTCGCCGAAAGTATCTTTTCGTTGGCGCGAGAATTTTATATCAACGTTTCTTGAACGTGACTTATTGCAATGGGCAGGATTTTCGCCTCAAACGATGCGCCGGTTATGGCAAATGCTGGCGCATACCAACGGGCAAACGACCAATCTTTCGATGTTTGCCAAATCACTCGGAGTAAGCGATCAGACCGTAAAAAATTATATTGACCTGCTTCGGGAAACCTTTATGGTGGAATTGTTACTGCCATACATTTCCAATCTTGGCAAACGTCTTGTCCGTTCACCAAGGGTATACATTGCTGATTCGGGCATAACTGCCGCTCTTTTGGGCTTGAGAGACTTTACGCAAATCGCAGGTCATCCGGTTTTGGGTTCGTTGTGGGAGCAAATGGTGCTTACGAATCTTAAAGGCGAATTTGAAGACGCGGAATTTTTCTTTTATCGCACAACGAGTGGAGCTGAAATGGATATTGTGATGAAATATTACGATAAGGTTATTGCTATCGAGTGTAAATCAACGCTCTCGCCATCACTTTCGAAAGGTAATTACCATGCCATTGAGGATATCTGTCCGGTGGCTACTTTTGTAGTTGCGCCGGTAAGCGAAGGCTGGCCGCTCAAACCTGAAATAACTGTTGTTTCGCTTGAAGAACTGATAAGAGCTGTCAGGAAAATAATCGCCCTCTAACAAAATTCAACGTATCTATCGTTCTATCAATATCCTCCTTTTGTACGTACGTCTGTGCAGCGTGGAAGCGAATGGCATAGCGACCGTTTACTTTCGTGTGCGAGAGGTATGCTTTGCCTGAGGCGTTTACTGCAGTCAACAGTTTTTCCGTGAGCGAATCATCTTCGTCGTTTACGCGGAACAGCGTAAATCCAAGAAACGGTTTTCGAAGTACTGTAAACTGTCCGGTTTGCGAAATTGTTTCAGCAAAATATTCATTCAGAGCGATTTGTTCTCTTATCCTTTGGCGAATACCTTCAAGTCCGAATCCGCGTAGTACAAACCATAATTTCAATGCACGGAAACGGCGTCCGAGCGGTATGCCCCAATCCCTGTAATCATTCACCTGTCCGTGTGTTGCGGTTTTGAGATATTCGGGAAGGATATCGAACGTGCGCACAAGTGTTTCTGGGTCTTTGACGTAATAGAGCGAACAGTCGAAATTGACAAACATCCATTTGTGCGGGTTGAATACCAATGAGTCGGCGTGTTCAATTCCTTTGACGATGTAGCGGTATTCAGGCAGAACGAGCGCTGTTCCGGCGTATGCGGCGTCCACATGAAGCCAAACCCTGTATTTCAAACAGATGGCTGCAATTTCCGGCAAAGGATCAATTGCAACAGTTCCGGTGGTGCCTATCGCCGCAACAACACAGACAGGGGTTAGGCCTGCTGCAAGATCATCACATATTACTTTTTCTAATTTTTCGGGAATCATTCGCTGTTCATTGTCTGTTTCAATCCTGACAAGGTTATTCCGTCCTATACCTGCCACACCCACTCCTTTTTCGATGGAAGAATGCGCTTCCGACGAACAGTAGACCCGCAGCCCGCCCTGAACGCCATAAAGATTTGTTTTGAAATGTGTTGCCTTCTCTCTGGCGGTGATGATGGCGACCAATGTTGCAGACGAAGCGCTGTCCTGAATAACTCCGGTAAAAGTATCCGGAAGTCCGGCAGCGGAGGCCATCCATTCACACATCCGTTGTTCCAGTTCAGCGGCGGCAGGCGAGGTTTCCCAAACCATGCACTGAGCCCCGATTGCTGCTGTAACCATTTCGCCGCATAGCGATTCGTAAGAACTGTTTGCCGGAAAATACGCATGAAATGACGGATGCTGCCAATGGGTGACGCCCGGCAGAATGACTGAATCCAGATCTTTCAAAATACTTTCCATATCTTCCCCATGAAGCGGCGCTTCCGAAGGGATTCTGTTATAAATATCACGTGGAATTACGCGCGATTTTACGGGTAATTCCCGCAATCTCTTAAAATAGCTGTCTATCCAATCCAAAACCTTACCGGCTTCGGTTCTGAAATTTTCACGATATATCATACTTTTTTTACCACTAATTACACTAATATACACTAATTTTCAATCACCAATCTAACCCGGCAATATTCCTTACCTGTATCAGGATTTCGAAGCGAACAAACCCATGTTTGATCATCATCGCTACCGTAAAGTATTTCAATGGGGCTATGCAGACGGGCTTCCGACAGGAAATTGATCTCTGCCGAGCGAACGGTCAACTGTTCGTTTTCTACTGGCAGGTAGTTCACAGCCCAGCTAAGGTAACAAACATTATTGACATGCCGGTTAACGTCCACATCCGTATATCCTGCAATGATCCTTATATTTGGCGTCATCGTTGCAGCGAGGGCAATTTTATCGAGTTTGTGTTCCACTGCATTTTGCGGATAACAGGGCATATCAACGCAAACCTGTTCTATACGTTGCAGGCGGTGCGTGGTTCCGTCGATGATGAGCCATGCGGTGGCTCCGGCTCCGAGCAGTTCTTTTCCATCGGCTGATTTGATACGGAAATCACGCATGGCGAACAGACTTTCCATACCTTTGGGCCAGGTTTCCAATTGTACGCTATCGCCCCAAAGCGGGTAACGGTACATTTCAATATACATCCGCGACAACACCCAGTAACGGTCTTTTGCAGCCAATTCCTGAAATCCAAGCCCCAGCGCTTCGGCATTGCGCCAGGCGCTTTCCTGAAAATAATTGATGGCCGACACTAACGACAACCGGCTCTGCTGATCCATTTCATAGGAATGGACAAGGTATTGATCTACCCAGGGTTCTTTAAGTATTTTCATATTCTTCATTCTTTTTTCACAAATAACGGCAAAAGTATCAAAAAAAATACTATCTTTGTTCATTAATTTATAAATTTTACATTTTATGCGTCTTATTATTCAACCCGATTACGAAAAAATATCAACCTGGGCGGCAAACTACATTGTTTCTAAAATCAATTCTTTCGCCCCAACGGAAAATAATCCCTTTGTGTTGGGATTACCTACCGGTTCATCACCGATTGGAACATACAAGGAATTGATACGCTTGTATCAGGAAGGAAAAATTTCCTTCAAAAATGTAGTAACGTTCAATATGGACGAATATGTGGGTATTCCGCGCGAACATCCGCAAAGTTATTATTCATTTATGTGGGACAACCTGTTCGCACATGTTGACATACCGAAAGAAAATACGAATATCCTGGATGGCAACGCGCCAGATTTGCTTGCCGAATGTCAACGCTACGAGGATAAAATCAAATCGTTCGGGAAAATTCAACTGTTCCTGGGCGGTATCGGCCCCGACGGACACATCGCGTTCAACGAACCGGGTTCGTCGTTGTCATCGCGTACGCGCATCAAAACGTTGACCACCGATACCATTATTGCCAATTCACGTTTTTTTGAAAACGACCTCGCGAAAGTGCCTAAAACAGCTTTGACCGTCGGCGTTGGTACCGTTCTCGACGCTCTGGAGGTGGTGATCATCGTCAACGGACACAACAAGGCGCGTGCATTGTATCATGCTGTGGAAGGAAGCATCAATCAAATGTGGACAATTTCGGCCTTGCAGTTACACCCGAAAGGAATCATCGTATGCGATGAAGATGCTACAGCCGAATTGAAAGTAGGAACATATAAATATTTCAAAGATATAGAAAAAGGGAACATCTAAGGATATGGATGTTATTTGCATATCCTCGACTTCGTGGGAGGGAACTTTTGTTAAAAGCACTGTTGAGTTAATGAAAAATATGGCTCAACGCCATCGAGTACTGTTTGTAGATTATAACTACACATATAAAGATTTGTTATTGGGCTTGTTGAAGAAAGATTCCACTCCCGCGAAACGTATTTTAGGTATACAAAAAAGATTGCAAAAAACAGAAGGCGCCAATAACAGTAGTTTGTGGTTGCTTGTATTGCCGCCTGTTTTTCCGGTTAATTTTATAAAAAAGAAGTGGTTGTATTCTTTTGTTCAACGCATTAATGTGCGCATCATTCGACGGTCTATCTTAAAAGCCACTCGAGAATTACAGTTCCAACAACCATTTGTCATCAACGCATGGAATCCGCAAATTGGCGTATTTCTGCATCAAAAACTTCATGAAAGGCTAACCGTATATTATTGTTTTGATGAAATTTCAACGGGGCCATGGACAAAAGAACACGGCGCATATCAGGAAAAACAGTTTTTACAGGTGGTAGATGCATGTATTGTATCGTCAAACGGATTATACCAGACAAAAGCGCCATTAACCAAGCGGTGTTTTGTAGTGCACAATGGCGTAAATTTCGAGTTATTTCAATCGGGTTTTTCATTTCCAAAAGAGCCGCCTGTGGTGATTGGGTTTATAGGCATGATTGCCAGCCGGCTTGACTTTTCGATTTTGGAGGCTATTGCCCGTCGTTTCCCTGATGCGGTATTGATGCTTGTGGGAGGCATATCTTTTGATGGACGGCCGGTAGATGAAGAAGTAACGCAGTTAAAGGCATTTCCCAATGTGCAATTTGCTGGTGTACAGCCTTATAAAATGTTGCCTGTCCTACTAAAAAGTTTTCATGTGGGAATTATTCCCAATGTGAAAAATGCACAAACTGCGGCTGTTTATCCGATGAAAATTAATGAATATCTGGCTGCGGGGATTCCTGTAGTAACCACCGATTTCGCGCCTTTAGACGAATTTGCAGGCTATATTACTGTGGCGCGTTCTGTTGATGAGTTTGTGCAAGGAATCGAAATAGAACTGAATACTGATAATGACCAGAAGCGGGTAGTTCGGAAAGAAATAGCCCGGAAAAATTCGTGGAATAACCGGGCTATGTCATTTGAAAAATTTGTTGAAGAGTTATGATTTTAGTTTTTTTCAACTAACATACTCTTAGCCAAATCTAAAATTGTTGTGTCGGCCAATGTGACGATTCCTCCGTCGGGGCCTTGTTCTACATGAATACCTACACTCATTCCAGACGGATAATGCGATCCGCCAAAATAATTTCTTACTGTGTCTTCATTAAGATTCAACCTGTTGGCTATGGTTTTCATGCTACCGTGCGGCAATGAATCTTTTATTCTTCTCAGCTCATTAAATGTGATATACATGGTTTATTTTTTTTAGGTTTTGAAAAAAAGATGGGTTAATTATCTGACAAAAATAGTTACTTTTGCGCACAAAACAAAAAAAAATCATTTTGAAAAAAATATTGATCTATACATTTGTTTTGGCAGCGTTTGTGATGCTGTTCGAACATTGTGCCAGGATACCGGGCAGTATATCAGGAGGGCCAAAAGACGAGACGCCTCCCCAGTTTGTAAGTGGCGTTCCGGAAAACTATTCCACCAATTTTAAGGCCAAGCGCATTGAGGTAACTTTTGACGAATTTTTACAGTTGAAGGATGCCAGTAACCAGTTCTATTCCTCGCCGCCTATCAAGAAAAAGCCTGAAATACTGCTTTACGGCAAAAAAGTTCGTGTCAACCTCAAAGAGCCTCTATTAGAAAATATTACGTATACGTTTGATTTCGGCGCATCAATTGTCGACCTGAACGAGGGGAACGCAGCAGACGGATTCACATACGTTTTTTCTACCGGAGACCATATTGATTCGCTGACACTTACCGGTCGAGTATTGAATGCCTTCGATCTGAAATCCAAAGGAAAAGACGACAAAACAGCCACCTGGGTAATGCTGCACACCGATTTGAGCGATTCGGCCGTGTTCAAACAATGGCCGACCTATGTAGCCCGTACCGACCTGATGGGATTCTTTACTTTTTCACATGTCCGTCCAGATACCTTTCGCATTTTTGTTTTGCGCGACATGAACAACAACCTGCTTTTTGATATGCCCACCGAACAGATCGCCTTTTTAGATACCCTGATAGTGACGGATGATCGTTATCACCGTGATCTCGATTCGCTGTTTGCAACTTCGCGCAATACGCCCGATTCCATCAAAGAAAAATATCCGGATATCCTGCATGTGGATTTTCTGCTTTACCAGTTTGAGGAAGAGCCTTCTAAACAGTACCGGAAAGAATACGAGCGCAAGGAGCAGAATATGCTGCGTTTTGTTTACAGTTTGCCTGTGAATTTGGATTCCATTAGCGTTGAGATTCTTGAATATGAACCGGCGGGGAAATGGTATGAATTGGAAACCTCGGCAAAAAACGATACACTCGATTACTGGTTGACCGACACCGCCTTAGTAAAACGAAAAACACTTATGCTACATCTTCACTCGCCGCGTACCGATTCGCTGAATCGTTTGATTTATACTGAAGATACGTTAAAACTAACTTTCGAGGAACCCAAACAGCAAGCGCCTGCAAGAACAACGCGCCGTGACCAGAAAGAAGAACAAAAACCAAAACCGCGTCCACCTTTAGAAACGATGCTCATCACAGCCAATGTAAAGGACAAAGGAACAATGGAATTGACTGACCGTTTGCAACTGATGTCGTCTCAACCGATAGCGGCTACCGATCCAACAAAAATAAGCCTGCGCGAGCAGTACGATACAATTAAAAGACCGGTTCCTTTTACGTTTATAAAAGATTCAGTAAATGCACGGAAAGCATGGATCGACTGGAAACTGAAAGAAGACACCAAATATTTCCTGACCATCGACAGTATGTCGTTTAAAAGTATCTACGGTGTGTTCAACGATTCAACCGGCATATCTTTCAGTTCGCAAAAGGAAGATTATTACAGCATCCTTGAGATTACCTTCGATACTGTTCCCTGTCCGTTAGTGATACAGGCGCTCAAAGGCGACAAGGAAAATCTGGTGAAACAGGTAACGCTCACCGAAGGCAAAGTAGCCACTCTTGATTTCCTGAAACCCGACAAGTATATCATTAAATTGATTTTCGACCGCAACGGCAATGGAAAGTGGGATACGGGCAATTATCTGAAAAAAATACAACCCGAAAAAGTAGAATATTTTTCAGAGCCGGAGGTAGAAACACATTCAAATGTGAAAGTTGAGTTGCAATGGTCGTTGAAAGAAAAAGAGAAAAAAGGGGAAGACGAGAAAAAAGGGGAAGACGGGGAAAAAGAGGAAAATGGGGAAGAGCACGACCCTTAAGAAATACGAAATAAACAACTTATGAAAACAATTGGTATTATTGGTTACCGTTCGGAGGATGGCTCGGTGTTCGGGGCGGGAAGTAATTATCTGGAGTTGATTTCCCGTTTTGGAAAACCGCACATTATTTTTCCCGGCGATGAATTAGTGGATGTCGATTTGCTGGTGCTTCCGGGCGGTTTGGATATCGCTCCACAATCATTCGGGTCAGTGCCAACTTTCAAGACGGCCAATCAAGATGTGTTCAAGCAGTTTTTTTTCGAAAAGCGCCTGCCGTTGTATATTGATGCAAATATTCCCATTTTTGGCATTTGTCTGGGTTTTCAGATGTTGGCGGTATATTTCGGGTCGGCATTGGAGCAGCATCTCTGGCGGCATCCGCAAAGCGCCGGACGCTGCATGGCCGCTCACACTGTGGAACCGTTGCCTGAAGCAATACGTTATGCCGCACAGCCATTCGAGGTAAATTCGCATCATCATCAGGGTGTTTTTCTTCATGGTTTATCAGCAGAATTGGAACCGCTGGCATTAGCAAAAAACCATCCCGACTCGGACCAAATGCTGGTAGAAGCATTCCGCCACCGGCAGAAACCCATCATGGCAGTGCAGTGGCATCCCGAAGAATGGTTCGATGTGTTTAGTTGTATGATGGTTAATGATTTGCTTTCCTGGTATTCCGCTTAATAAATAATTCGCACAAAATAAAGTGCAAATAATATAAATAAATGCACTTTTTGTAGTGCAAATTGATTAGGAATGAAAAATAGTTAAGTTATAAGTCTTTTCTCCGTGTAACTCCGCGTCTTCTCTGTGTAACTCCGTGTAACTTTATTGTGACGCAGAGAACCACGGAGAATACGCGGAGAGCCGCAGAGGCAAAATTTGGTTAACCGTTATATGTTTTTTTATTTTTCATGCCTTATTGGAAATTGATATCCCTGTTTATGCCAATATGAATGTGTCAACGGGGAAAAAAATGGGGAAATTGCTGAAAATCATTTCGCAAAGCGTTCCATTTAAACCAAATTTTACAAAAATTGCAGCCATGCTCGGAGCAAGTCGCAACAACATTGACGACTAGTTTATTTATTGCACATACTCGCTTTCCGGAGCCCCAAGATAACTCGGCTTTACACCGCCAAAATTGAGAATGATTTTTTGAAAAACAATACCCGGTTCGAGGACGCGAATGCGAAGCGTGTGATTTCCTGCCGCGTTGATTGACATTTTGGTTGCGCTTTGGATGATGCGTTCGCCCTGCCATTTCCCCAGCAAGCCGTCGTAGTGACCGTTGAAATTAACGATTTCTTCCTTACCGCCATCAATGGAAAGTGCGTATCGCAAACCTTTGTTGGCATTGAAATTCAATGTCGGCGACAGGAAAACCTGTATTTCAATCTCGCCTGAAGAAACAGTTTGCAGGTCGTATTCCAGATATATGTTTTCGTTGGCTTGCGGATATGCGTTTTGCGGGAAAGTAGTTACAGCAGAGCCGGTTCTGCCCAAATCTGGAATGATTTCCCAGCGGATTCTGTTCGTACCCTGTGAGCGTGCGAAATGATGGGCTTCTATTGAGATGTAGCCGTCTTTTTCGATAAACCGCTTTTCTTTTGGAATTTCGTGATGAATGTATTCCACTTTCGGCATAACGCTTCGGGGCGGCTGTTGCCAGTAGGTATATCCGATGCGAGCCTGGTCCATCATGTGCGCCCATTTACCGTTGGAAATGTTGCTGTTGTAGTGAATGGTGAGGAGCGTGTCGCGCAAGAAACATTCTTTTACCTTATCTGCAAAGGCATTGGCGCATGCATCCTGCAAAGCGGCATAACGTTTGTTCATGGCAACAGCATAGTACATTTCGTAAAGGTTGCACATCCCGTTGATGGGAAACAATACCAACTGGTCAAAAGCGTCCCTGTATTCGGGAGGCATCAGGTTGTAGAGCCGCAATGCGTCCAATGCAAGGTTTTTGTAATCGTTTACTACCGTTTCAAACTCATTATAATTGTCCGGACTGTAGGTTCTGTCGTCTAACATTTCGGGCGTTACGCGGCTGTTGTATTTTGTGTAAAGATTGAGCATCCGGGCTGCTTCTCCTGCATGTTTTTCGCCAAATTGTTGCACACACCAGTTTTCGGTATATTGAAACAGATTATTTGCATGGAAACGATTGGGATTCCAGGCCATATCGAGGAAGAAACTGATGGGATACTCCATAGGTTTCAAATCTCCCACGTTGACCACCCAAATCTTGTTTACGCCGTGTGCGTAACTTAAATTCATCTGTTCCCAAACCCGCTGAATCTGACTGACGTTAATCCATTTGTAGTTGCGTGGCCCTCCCACATAATCGAAATGGTAATATATGCCGTATCCTCCTTTTCTTTTGGGCGCATTGATATCGGGCAGTTTACGCACATTGCCCCAGTTGTCGTCGCAAAGCAGCAACGTGACGTCGTCAGGGACGCGCATTCCCCGGTCGTAGTAATCCTGTACTTCCTTGTAGAGCGCCCAAACCTGCGGCGTTTCTTCCGGTTTTTTTCCGGTGGTTTTTTCGATGATTTGTCGCTGGTCTCTGATGATTTTTTCCAAAAGGGCGATGTCGGCTTCCCGGCTCATCGGTTCGTCGCCATCGCCGCGCATGCCGACGGTTACCACTACTTCAAAATTTTTCATCCGCTCCACGCTGCCACGCCAGAACTCTTGTAGAATCTTCTGGTTTTTTTCATAATTCCATGCGCCTTTACCGTATCTGCGCCATTCGTCGTGGGCGCGTCCCAGAGGTTCGTGGTGCGACGTCCCTACAACAATACCCATTTCGCTGGCTAAAGCGCCATTGGTCGGGTCGTCGTCGTAAAAAGCGTTGCCCCACATGGCTGGCCAGAGAAAATTACCTTTCAGACGCAAAATCAATTCAAACATGTGCACATACATTTTTGAATTGACGCCGCCGAATTTTTCTTTACACCAGCCCTGAAAAGCCGGCGCCTCGTCGTTGATGAAAATACCGCGATAGGTTACGGCCGGTT
>Ga0209737_10002729_pt1 | contig 12316 bp, 10 predicted proteins | sample TergutCu122P3_FD_187284 | JGI IMG/M metagenome (GOLD analysis project Ga0209737, IMG submission 187284) | Cubitermes ugandensis P3 segment gut microbial communities from Kakamega Forest, Kenya - Cu122 P3 (SPAdes) (version 2) | ecosystem: Host-associated > Arthropoda: Insects > Digestive system... | reverse complement strand
AGGAAATGGGGCTCAAGGGAACGCATTTCATGAATGCAACAGGTATGCCGGACGACAGTCATTACAGCACGCCGATGGAGATGGCAATGGTCCTGGAATATGCTGTACAAGTTGATTTGTGCCGCAAAATACTGTCTACGTATAAATATACCGTTCCGCCGAATGTCGTTGAGCGTGAGGCTATCGAGCTTACAAGCACAACTTTCAGCCGAATGACAGGAGATGAGATGCCCGGGGTTAAGATTTACGGAGGAAAGACGGGGTTTACGGAGAATGCCCGACACTGTCTCGGTACTTTTGCAGAGATTAACGGCGAAATGTATATCGCTGTTCTGACGGGTTATACATCAAAATGGCAGATTGTTTATGATACTTTAAGTTATTACAGCGTTTACGGCTATGGCGGGGAACCCTATATTCCGCCGAAATAGAGATTAGATAGAAAAATATATAAATAGAAAAAATAAAAATGTAGAACAAAAAATTTAACGGAGGATACAATGAAAAGAAAATTGAATATGAACAGGCTCGCAATTACTCTGTTTTTAATTGTGGCTATCCCTTTTTCGATTGATGCGTTAGTTCGCACAAGCGGTGTTCGGAAAACTGACCCCGGTTATACGGAACTCGGTAATTTCAAGGAAAAAACAGACTGTGAAGTTGAACCGGTGCTTGAAACGGCTTCAACCGGAGAAATCGGCGAGATTAGTCTTGTCGGATTTATGCCGATGGGCTTTTATGACGACCAACTTCACAGAGGACCGCTTTGCATCAGTGTTCCTAACGGCATAAATTCGCCGAATATAGGACTTGTAAGTCTTTCAGGCGTTAAGAATGACTGTTATTATCTTGGTGACGCAGGGCTGAAACTTGACGGCGAAGCGGCGGCTCAGTTAACGAAAATGCTTACTTCTTATGCAGAAAATACAGGCAACAAAAATATTATTGTTTATAATACAACAGGGGAGAAACTATATAAAAATCCGCTGTATGCAACGGCTTCCAATGATGCTGCGTTCGGATATTCGTTCGATTTGGCTTTGATTGGCGGAAACGGAAAAACGGTTGCTTATGACGGCCGTGATACTGAGGCGTGGATTGTTGAAAACTGCTGTCAGTACGGCTTTGTTCAGGAAGATTTCGCTAATGCCCCTTATCATTTCAGATATGTAGGCCGTGCACATGCTGAGGCAATGACGTCGCAGAATTTAACCCTTACGCAATATGTTGACTTTTTGCGGAGTTACAGTCCTGCGGCACCGTATAAAACCGATGTAGACGGCGTTTCTTATGAGAGCTACTTCACGAAATATGCCCCCGATGCAAGAAAAAATTCCGCAACAGAAATACAGGTTCCCGAGTGCGGAAATTACACGGTTTCTGGCAATAACATTGACGGCTTCATCATTACCTATATGAAGGCCGGTTCATAGATCTGTCTCGGAATCCGCTATAGCACCTTTTTATAGACAGTCGGTTTAATAATGCTTTCAAAGATTGACGAGGACATTTTTCGGCTGCCTAGGCTGACGACGAAGACATACTGGCGTATGTTAAGGAGGAAGACAACGGCAGACGGGAAATAGACCGTGAAGATTAAAGGTAACTATTCAGTTGTTTTGATGATTTTCGTTGTTTTGCACAAAAATCGGGAAGGGGCTTCGGGGACAGAGTCCCCGAGAAGCGGGGCTACCGCCCCGCAACCCCGTATTTTCGGTGTTGATTGCAGTTGATAGAAAATATTTTTGTGCATTATGCAATATACTGAATAGTTACGATTAAAGTATCAATGCCGTCAACTTAAGCATATGTGGGGTTTCAAGGGGCTTCGCCCCTTGACCGCCGGAGGCTTTCTTCTACGTTGTTTCTTCCGCCGCCGAAGGCGGCGGAAGAAACAAGAAAAACCTTAAGTTGACGGCATTGATTAAAGTATTATTAAACTGACTGACTATATGCCCCTTGAGATTTTCAAGGGGCAATTTTTGATGAAGATACCGACAGTTTTGAGACACCGATATCCTTGAAAAACTTTGAATATTTCGGGTCTGACGCCATCTCACCGCAGACTGTTACATCGACGCCGAATTTTTCGGCATTTTGCACAACAGTCTCAACTAATCTCTTAACGGCTGTCAGGTCATTAAAAAGCTTTGATACTTCATGATTATTTCTGTCGGCCGCGAGAGTAAACTGAGATAAGTCATTTGTTCCGATACTGAAAAAGTCGACATGGCGTGCAAGCATATCGCTGATTATAGCGGAAGACGGCGTTTCAATCATGATGCCTAAACTGACGTCGGCAAAACGCTTTCCTTCGGTAATCAATTCGGTTTTAACCTCCGACATGATAGCCTTTACTTCTAACAGCTCGTTTAACGATGTAATCATCGGAAATAAGATTGATACATTTCCGCAAATCCCCGCACGGTAAATTGCCCTTATCTGTGTTCTCAGAAGCTCCTGATTTCTTCGGTAATACCGAATTCCGCGAACTCCCATTGCAGGGTTCTCTTCCGAAATACGACCGTTTTGTTTATCTCCGCCCAAATCTGCTATGCGGATTACGACCGGCTTATTCTTCATCTTCTGTGCAATATCACGGTAGATTTTGACTTGCGTCTCCTCATCGGGAGGAGGCTGCTGCAAAAATAAAAACTCAGTCCTGAAGAGTCCGATTCCTAATATACCGTCAACAATACCGTCAATCTCGTTCGGAGATCCTATATTTGCGTAATATTGCGGTTTCAGCGGTTTCATACGTTTATTCGGCATTTGCTGCTGTTTAGCCCTCATTTTTTCAAAGGTTTCTATGTTCGGCTCTATATAAATTTTACCTTCATATGAATCAATTATTGCTAATTTACCGTCCAAATCTGAAAGGTTTGATATATCGGCGCCGACAATCCCTGGGATTTTTCGTGCGGCGGCGAGAATTGCTGTATGAGAAGTCGGTGAACCGTTTTTAGTGACGAAAGCGAGAATATTTGAGAGGTTCAGCTTAAAAGTTTCGCACGGCGTTAGGTCGTCCGCTACAATAATAACGTGTTTCGGGCTTGTAACAGGATTTTCTTCGATTTGTCTGAACGATTTTAACAGTCGTTCAGAAACATCGGTTACGTCGCTTGCACGGGCTCTTATATAGTCATTATCAAGTTTTTTTAGCTTTGATACGAAGTTTTCGGCGGATTTACTTGCCGCATATTCTGCGTTGTAACGCTTTGTAACAATTAAGTCTTCGATTTCACTTGTATATTCAACATCTTCGAGCATCGCTTTCTGCATTTTGAAAATGGCTGCGTCTTTCAATCCAATCTCTGTTGCAGCTTCGGTATACAGCCTGTCAAGCTGCTCTGACGCAAAAGTTTTTGCAAGCTTATAACGGCGTAATTCACCGTTTGGATTGATTGATTTCGCGCTGCTGACTTTGCATTTATGACGTTCATAGACATGGATTTTTCCAATCGCTATCCCGCCAAAAATTCCTTTTCCTGTGTATATTTTCATCTACAAAGTACATCTTCCTTTCGGTTTTACTATATATTCTGCACAAAATCTATATTTATTCACAAAACCATTGCATTTATCTTTCAAATTTGATATAATATAAGGTGATAAAGTTTTAAGGGGCGATTAATTATGAGAAAATCAGATGTGTTTTTCAAAGATATGCAGAATAAAAGAATTGCATTCATAGGTACAGGCGTTACGAATACAAATATTATCAGGCTTTTTCTTACAAAAGGCTTTGACGTGACGGTTTGTGACCGTAAATCTGCGGAGGATATGGGCGAACTGTATGATGAATTGGGGTCGCTTGGAGTACGTTATATACTTGGCGATACATATTTAGATGATTTGACGAACTTTGACGTCGTGTTTCGTTCGCCGGGTATGTACTTTAATCACCCTAAGCTAGTTGAGGCGCGTAAAAGCGGGGTTGTTGTGACGTCTGAAATGGAAGTCTTTTTTGATGTTTGTCCTTGTAAAATATACGCTGTGACAGGTTCAGACGGCAAGACTACGACAACAAGTCTGATTGCCGAAATGCTTGCAAAACAGGGAAAAAACGTTCATAAAGGCGGCAATATCGGCAGGGCGTTGCTTCCGATTATAGAGAATATTTCTGAGGATGATGTGGCTGTTGTTGAACTTTCAAGTTTCCAGTTGATTTCTATGCGTAATTCGCCGAATGTAGCTGTTATTACCAATATTTCCCCCAATCATCTTGATGTGCACGGGACTATGGAGGAGTATGTTCAGGCTAAGACGAACCTGATCATACATCAGAATGCTTTTTCACGTACAGTGTTGAATTTAGACAATGCCGATACAAATCAGCTTTCATGCATGGTAAGAGGACGACTGGCTAAATTTTCACGCAAATCAATACCTGAATACGGTGCATTTCTTGACAGTGTCGGAAGGGTATGTTTTAATGAGTATGGAAATATCACTAATATTATGCCGTCAACCGATATAAAAATCCCTGGAATTCACAATGTTGAAAATTACCTTGCGGCAATTGCCGCTGTATGGGGGGATGTGGAAATTGACGCAATTACATCGGTTGCTAAGAATTTCGGCGGTGTTGAGCATAGAATCGAATTTGTTCGAGAAGTCGATAACGTAAAGTATTACAATGACAGTATAGCAACCTCGCCGACAAGGGTTCTTGCGGGTTTGAACTCATTTGACAAAAAACTCATCGTGATTGCGGGCGGTTATGACAAGAAAATTCCGTTTGAGCCGATGGCTTCGACTGTTTGCAGTAAAGTAAAGCATCTGATTCTTATGGGCTTAACTGCTGAAAAGATTGAAAATGCAGTTATGCAATGCCCTGAATATGACGGTGATGAGTTGAAAATTCACCGTGTCGATACAATGGGAGAGGCTGTTATGACGGCAAAAAAACTTGCTGAAGACGGCGATATTGTTACGCTTTCACCTGCATGTGCAAGCTTTGATATGTACAGTAATTTCGAGGCAAGAGGTTTGCATTACAAAGATATTGTTAAAGGACTGTAAAAAATGCTTAATGAGATGTTGGAAAAACTATCGAATATCGGCGGTATTTCGGGGTGCGAAGAACTTGTTTGCGATGCTGCAAAACAGTATTTGGAAAAATATTGCAGCGATGTGGTTATCAAAAACAATAACGTTATCGGAACTTACGGGGAACATACGGATGGACGTAAACACGTCGTTTTAGACGCACATATAGACCAAATCGGAATGACAGTGACTTATATTACATCCGACGGTTTCATTAAAGTCGGCAATGTTGGAGGGCTAGACAGACGCTTGCTGCCGTCGCAGAAGGTTATAATTCATGGCAAACGCACCCTATTAGGCGTTGTTTGTTCAACTCCTCCGCATTTGGTATCGGATGAGACTAAAGTTCCTGAAATCGGTGATATATTGATTGATACCGGGCTTTCGGGGGAAGAATTGAATGAGATTGTAAAACTCGGCGACGCAATTACTTTTGACTGCAAATACAAAGAATTATTAAACGGGAATGTTACTGCCTCCGCTCTAGACGACAGATGTGGAATTGCCGCTATTCTATATGCTTTGGAGCAACTGGAGGGCAATGAAACAAAATATAACGTTACGGTGCTTTTTTCTGCACAGGAGGAGCTTGGTGAACGCGGTGCAAAGATTGCCGCGTATGAGCTTAATCCTGATATTGCAATTGCGGTAGACGTGAGTTTCGGATATGTTGATGGTTGCGGGCATGAACATGAATATGGGAAGTTAGGCGGAGGTCCTATGATTGGCGTATCACCGTCACTTTCAAGGAGACTGTCGGACGAGTTGATTGACATTGCCAATCATTGTAAGGTACCGTATCAAATTGAAGTAATGAGCGGCTTGACATCTACAAATGCCGATCAATTTTCTGTGAACCGCTGCGGTGCCGAGGCTTCTACCCTGTCAATTCCGCTTAGATATATGCATACTTCTGTTGAAGTAGTAAATATTGATGATGTGAAATATACGGGACAGTTGCTTGCCGAGTTTTTGAAAGGAGATATTGCGTGATAAAATATCTACATCATTTATGTATGTTAAACGGCGTTTCAGGCGGAGAGAACAGCGTCAGAGATTATATAATCAGCCAAATCGGCGGTAAATGTGATGTTTCTGTCGATGTTCTCGGCAATATTATAGCTTTCAAAAAAGGTGAACAAACTGCGAAACAAAAACTGATGATTGCCGCACACATGGACGAGGTCGGCTTTATTGTCACATCAGTTAAAGGCGACGGAACATTGCTTTTTGAGAATGTAGGCGGAATTGAACCTTGTGCCGCCCTCGGAAAACGTGTTCAGGTTAACGGTCTTACAGGGGTCATAGGGTCTAATCCTATTCATAAACTTTCAAAAGAAGAGCGTGAAAAACTTCCGAAATTCGCTGATATGCACATTGATATTGGTGCTTCAAATAAAGCCGAGGCAGAAAAATACGTTAAACTTGGTGATTATGCCTGCTTTGAACCCAATTTTGCTGATTTCAGCGACGGCAAGATTATTGCAAAATCTCTTGACGACCGTGCAGGATGTGCTGTTCTTATGTCTTTGATTGATGATGCGATACCTTATGATGCATATTTTGTTTTTACAGTGCAGGAGGAACTCGGTTTCCGAGGAGCTAAAACGGCGGCATATGCGGTAAATCCCGATATTGCATTTGTTGTTGAAGCGACGACTGCGGCGGATATTAACGGCGTTTCAGATGAGAAGCGTGTTTGTCTTCTCAATGAAGGGGCTGCCGTATCATTCATGGATAAACGCACCGTGTATGACAAAGGTTTGTATAATATGACATTTGATGCAGCCCGTGAGAATAATATAAAATGTCAAACCAAAACAGCGATAGCGGGTGGGAACGACAGCGGAGCAATCCATATCAGCCGTAACGGAGTACGTACATTAGCCGTTTCTTTGCCGTGTAGGTATTTGCATTCGCCGTCTTGCGTCATATCAAAGAACGATTTAACGTCAGCCTTTGATTTGATTAAACTTATGATACGCAAGGTAAATGAATTATGATAACTGCTGTGAAATCTGCCGCTTCGCTCAATATACCGTTGTTGTCTCAAAGTATTCTGGGCAGACGTATGCTTTCATATCTGAATGCCTACGGTGTTGATTATGATTTTTGCCGTTTTTTCAAAGTTAACTCATCTGCTGATATGTTTATGTTCAATTCAACGCTCATAATATGCGGCAACGGAGAGGATATTTCAGTTGACGAACTTTTGCAGTTTATAGCAATGCACCGTCCGTTCAGGATTGAGGGTTCGCAGGAAATTCTGTGCAAACTAACGGACGTAGGCGGCTATAAAATGTTGAAACGTTCTGTTTTTGAACTGACGCCGACAGCGGTGCCTGATGATTTTGATGAAAATTGTGTCGATTACAGCCCGAAACTTAGTGAAGCATACGAAATTTTACGCGATGGTTTTCCAAATTTGGCTGAGTATGATTTATGGTTAACCGATACTTCCCACCGAATACGTCACGGAATCAGCGAGCTTTTTGTTTATAAAAACTGTTCTGTTGCATCAATTCTTTATGATATAGATGATTTTGTTCTCATAGGTCAGGTTGCTACAAAAAAAGCTCAAAGAGGGCAGGGTAGCACTGCGGGTTTTCTAAAGTGGCTGGCACAACGGTTAAAAAGTCAGGGTAAATCAGCGTTTCTTAACTGCCTTGAAGCAATTGCAGGTTATTATGAACACATAGGTTTCACTAATGTTTATGATGAAATAGTTTTTGAAAGGAATGACCATGCCTAATATAGGGAAATTTTTCGATATTGATGATGAAATTTTGAGACTTGCCGAGACTGCTGAGGAGAATTGCAGGGCAGCGTTTCAGCGGATTGACGCTGTTTCCGAGCATAACGGAGCGAAAGTTTTGAGAGCTTTTGCAGATAACCGTGTAAGCGAATCGTGTTTTTACGGAAGCACGGGTTACGGTTACGGCGATATTGGGCGTGATATTATTGACAGCGTTTTCGCACAGATTGTCGGGGCGGAAGACGCATTGGTCAGGCATAATTTCGTGTCGGGAACTCATGCCCTTTCTGTCGCGCTTTTTGGTGTTCTGAGGGCGGGCGACACGCTTGTTTCGATTACGGGAAAGCCATATGATACACTTGAAGAGGTTATCGGCAGTGAGGGAAAAGGTTCACTCAAAGATTATGGAATTTCATATGCCGAGGTTGAACTTAATGATGACGGTTCGCCTAAGTTTGATGAGATTACCGATGCTGTAAAAACTGCTAAAGTTGCCTATATACAGCGGTCGAGAGGATATTCGCTCAGGAAGGCTTTTACTGTAAGTGATATAGAATGCATGGTAAAAGCTGTCAGAGAGGGTAACCCCGATGCGGTCATAATGGTCGACAACTGTTACGGTGAGTTTGTAGAAACCCTTGAACCGACGCAGATTGGAGCAGATTTGATTGTCGGTTCTCTCATAAAAAATGCGGGCGGCGGACTTGCGCGTACGGGCGGTTATATTGCGGGACGGAAAGAATTGGTTGAGCTCTGTTCATACCGCTTGACCTGCGTCGGAATGGGCAAGGAAGTCGGATGTACGCTCGATATGAACAGAGAGATTTTAATGGGGCTGTTTTTTGCGCCTGATGTTACGGCAAATGCTCTGAAAACTGCGGTTTTTGCATCCGAACTGTTTATGCTTTTGGGATACGACTGTTCTCCGTCTAAAGATGAAATACGGGGCGATATAATAACTGTGCTTAACTTTGGCGAAGAAAATCTGTTGACAGCATTTTGCAGGGGAATTCAACGCGGAGCACCTGTTGATTCGTTTGTTACGCCTGAAGCATGGGATATGCCTGGGTATAACAGCAAGGTAATCATGGCTGCGGGGGCGTTTACAATGGGGGCTTCAATAGAACTTTCAGCCGACGCACCGATTCGTCCGCCTTATTCTGCATGGCTTCAGGGCGGGATTACATACACAAGCGGTAAAATAGGCGTTATTCTTGCCGCAGAATACGTCAAAAAGTTACAAATTTAATACAATTTCATTTTTTGTGCTTAAAAAGGTTGACAAGTTGCTTGAAAACTGGTAAAATAAATAGTGAGTAGTTGTGCGAACGATTACTGATATTTCTCAAGAGGAGGAATTGTGTTGGCAGAAAAGAAAGTTTGTCACAGATGTATGGAAAAATACGATGACTTTAAAACTACCTGTCCGTCGTGCGGATATAATAATAACGCCCCGCATAATCCTGCATATATTGCACCTGGGGTTGTGTTGCACAGCCGTTATGTAATAGGCGCCTTGCTTGGATTTAACGGTGAGGGGGCGACTTATACGGCGTATGATAAGACTGTAGGCTGTAAACTTCTCATCAGGGAGTATATGCCTGTCAATCTCTGTACCCGTGTTAAAGGGAAGCCGATTATAAGCGTTAATTACAATAATTTGGCGAAATACAAGGCTTTCATGGCTGAGTACACCGAACTGAACAAGTCTCTTGCAAGATTCCGAAACAATTCGAATATGGTTCCCATCATTGATATGTTCGCCGAGAACAACACAACATACACCGTTTTTGAGTATATGGAGGGGATAAAACTTATTGATTTCCTCAAGGATAATGCCGGCGAGCTGACATGGGAACATACCGCAGATTTATTTCCCACGCTTTTTACAACAATCGGAATACTGCATAATGCAGGCATTACCCACCGGGCAATAAGTCCTGAGACGATTTACGTTACTTCTAAAGGTGATTTGAAAATTCTTGGCTTCTGTATTTCTTCTGTAAGAACGGCAGACGCCGAGCTTGAGAGTGAGCTTTTCAAGGGTTATGCGGCTCCCGAACAGTATTCTGCAAGTTCAAGCAGTCCGCAAGGTTCTTGGACTGATGTTTACGGCGTTTGTGCCGTGCTGTACCGTGTTTTGACTGGATGTATGCCGACTGAGGCGCTGAGCCGTGTTGAAAACGATAACCTCTGCGAGCCTTTTTCACTGAACCGAAATATTCCCCGTCATATTTCACGGGTAATAATGGACGGTCTTGCCCTTTCGCACCGCGAGCGTATTCAGACGATTACGGAGCTTGTAACAAAACTTTTTGAACAGCCTTCAGAAACAAGGAATACGTATTCAACAGGCGCCATCAGAGTACCTTTGACTAAAAATGACGGCGTACGTAATTCTCCCCGTCAGCCCGCACCGTCTTACCGCGGAACCAGAAATGCGCCGCAGTATGATGACGACGGCTATTATGACGGTTATGAAGACGATTATTACGAGGATAACGTCAGCGGAGGTTATGAATACCAGAAAGTTGCCCCTATTGACCGCTTTAAAGTTCCGATTATTATAGCTATTCTCGTTCTTGCAATTATCATGATTATCATGGTTGCGATGTTCAAACTGTTTGATACAGGCGGCAATAACAGCGGTTCAGAACAGCCGAACGGAAATCCGACGAATGTAATTGAAGACACTACGGCTTCCGACGCCGAATCTACAATGATTGACCTCACCGGAAAGTTTTATTCGCTTATCAGCGAAACATACAAAGACCTTTTCATAATTGAGGCGACAGAGGAATTTAACGATGATATTAAGATTGCTGTCGGTTCAATCTTTGAACAGGATATACCGAAGGGAACGTCCTATATAATCGGTAAGACTGTTGTGAAAGTAAAGGTCAGCAAAGGGCCTTCACAGGTAGTTATCCCGGATTACAGACAGGTTGATATTGATACGTATGAAAACAATCTCAAGGCTGTCGGAATTCAGTTCGGTATTAATTATCAGACTGCCGAGGATTTAAATTCAAATGCTGCAGGCGGTAAGGTTACAAAGATTATGAAGGGCGATGTTGTTGTAAATCCTGGTGAAAAGCTTAATCTGGCTCAGGGCGAAAAGATTACGGTTTATTTCGTTCCTAAGGGATATGTCTCATCTAATACTACGGCTGTGACTACAACTGATTTATCGGGCACTTCTACAACGGTTGTACAGACCACTACAGTTACAACAACCGCTAAATCTGCTGAAACAACTGTTGCAACGACTAAAGCTACAGAGCCTGTTGTGACAACGGTAACAACAATGGCAGTAGTTATTCCTCCTGAAGAAGACTAAAGTATTATTCGCACTAATGTATTGTCATTAGTGCGAATTTTTTAAAAAGAGGTTGAGATATGAATAAAAAAGAGATTGCCTTAATGGCGGTTGAAGCGCTTGAAAAGCTCTATCCTCAGGCGAAATGTACACTTGACTATACGAAACCTTATGAACTTTTAATTGCGGCAAGGCTCTCTGCTCAGTGTACCGACGCCCGTGTTAATGTTGTTACTAAAACGTTGTTTAATAAATATAATACATTGCAGGCATTTGCTGACGCAGATATATCAGAGCTTGAAAAAAGCATACATTCCTGCGGATTTTACCGTACAAAAGCCCGCAGTATCAAGGAAATGGCAGGACAACTCCTTGAAAATCACGGTGGAAATATTCCTCAAACGATGGATGAACTGCTGGCTCTTTCAGGGATAGGACGAAAGACCGCAAACTTGATTATGGGCGATGTTTGGGGTGAACCCGCTATTGTGGCAGATACGCATTTCATACGAATTACAGGCCGTCTCGGCTTAACTGAAAGTGCAGACCCGGTTAAGGTCGAAAAGGATTTGAGAGAGCTGATACCGCCTGAGAAATCGTCGGATTTTTGCCATAGGATTGTTGAATTCGGGCGTGAGATTTGCAGTGCAAGAAATCCAAAATGCAAAATATGTTTGATGAATGAATTTTGCGGAGGTAAAATACAATGAGAATTGTAGTGCAGCGTGTCAGTCACGCAAGTGTTACTGTTGATAACAAAATATGCGGTGAAATAGAAAAAGGTTATCTTGTATTGCTGGGTATAGGAGAGGATGATAATGAGGCGGAGTGCCGCCGTCTTGCGGATAAGCTCATTAATTTGAGGATTTTTTCGGATGAGAATGATAAAATCAATCTCTCGCTGAAAGATGTTGGCGGGAGTTTGCTAATTGTTTCGCAATTTACACTCTATGCGGATTGCCGTAAGGGTAACCGTCCAAGTTTTACGCAGGCAGGAAACCCCAGTCTCGCAAATGATTTATATAATTACTTTCTTGACTACTGTAAAACGCAGGTTGACAACGTGCAGTCGGGGATTTTCGGTGCGGACATGAAAGTCGGACTGCTGAATGACGGACCGTTCACGGTTATTTTAGATTAAATGCAAGGGATAGAGGCGGCGGATTTTAATCCGTCCGCCTATAGACCGC